>Ga0315284_10007969_pt1 | contig 15111 bp, 26 predicted proteins | sample YL17G09_16_MG_FD_203696 | JGI IMG/M metagenome (GOLD analysis project Ga0315284, IMG submission 203696) | Sediment microbial communities from Yellowstone Lake, YNP, Wyoming, USA - YL17G09_16 | ecosystem: Environmental > Aquatic > Freshwater > Lake > Sediment | place: USA: Wyoming | collected... | reverse complement strand
CCACCCAATTACACTGGTGACGAGGGCAGTGCGAAAAAACGCTTCCCCGAAACATTCCGAAGAATGTTTCAGAATAGTTGTTACAAAGTCGATACGGTTTACGGTTGACAATGTGATGACGAAAACAACACGCAAGACGAAAGTTGGATCATGGCTAAAAAGGTTACTGACTACGATACGGTTACACGTCAAGAGGGCGCAAACAGCTTGCTGAACGCCTTGCTTGGTTACACTGCCGATACCAAAAAAGGCGTCTCGGACGCGCAGCGTAAGGCAGTTGCAATTGCCTTGCTGGGATACAACCCCGAAAAATAGTTCGGAAAATGTGTTATCAATCGCAAACCTTTTGCGGTTGATAGGGTAGTGACGAAAAACACTCAAAACGAAAGTTCATTATGAACCGCTCTGTAAATCAGTCGCTAGGGAACATACGCCTAGAGTCCGACGGGAAAGTCCATCTATTCCACTATTCGGAAGATGATGGCATGTCTGAAGTGGTGTTCAATTGCGATGCTTCGGAAGTTTTAAGGGTGGCATTATTCCTCGCGATGCAAGCAGGTACGTTGTCATCGGCGGAAGTTCTGCCGCTACTGGGTAGGCTGATGTAGCCTCCCATGGTACGGGCACCGATGCCTAGGGGTGTAAAGCCCTACGATACCATTGCTACGCACGTACAAAACGTGCCGTTGGGTAACCATTGTGAGTTACTGGCGGCAACGTATTCCGTGGTCCCACGGCCCCTAGGTAACCCCTAGGCGGTTACCGGCACGGGTAGCCTAGCTAGTGTTCAATAACTAACCCTTCATTTCATCTGTCTAGGAGTACGCATATAGGTTACGCTTTCACTGTGTTTGGATAGTTTGGTCACCCTAGGGATAACGCTAACCCACTTGCGCCTAGGTATTCAATCCCCAACGGACTTACGAATGTTTGTTCTAGTACGGAAGACTGGCTATTCTTATAATCTGGTTTGATCATGGGCTATGACGGGGCGCACCTCGGCTGTGGTTACCATGCCAGAATCACTCATTAGCGATGAGTGGGGTGTAAACGCACCGGCTATCCTATGTGATAGTATCGCAGGTCCCATCGTATTTGTTGGTGCCAATCATGCAGCGAGTCGACAGGTTCTGCGGAACCGACTGCATGGACCCCCTGAGGGTAAACGAGCTACTATCGCTACGTTTACCGTGTGGAAGGGGGAAAGCCTAGTATGTTTCGTTTCGGTAGGTCAAAACGATAAAGCTAGGTCAAAACCACGACAAAATAGTAAACCGATAGTCAAGGGCGCTTGGACTAGCAAACCAAGCACAAATTCACAGAACGATACAAGCCGAATGGCTAACAAAATGAGAATTACCTGCCCCATATAGTCCAGATCGATTGAAACCCGATCGAGAGACTATTTCGTCCCCCACAACTCGCAAGCACAAACTTTCGAGTTAGCAATAGTACAGATTGGCACTCTTGCCAATCTGTGGAGATTCCAATTCTTCGGAATCGTATCCTGCCGAACGACTTCAGATTCTTTACCCTTTCGCAATCCAGGTGCAATGCCACCCTGCGATTAGCACTGTGAATCTCGACTGTCTCCGCACTACACGATACCCTGAATTGGAATTGGAGTTCGATTCTCCGACTATTGCCTTGACTATTCAATCCTTCAACTAGGAGCAAATTATGCACCGCATCAGCCCCTCATGCCTCACCCGGATCAAGATTATCAACGGTGCAGTGCATTCGGTTATCGCAATCCTGGAAAGTACCGTTACGGAATCGTACCGTTACATCAAACAATCGATCGAGACCGACGGGATTCCATTCGGAATCACCTACGAATCGACTTTTTCGACTAGCCAAATGGCTAAAGACTACTTCGACCTAGTAACCAAAAACGAGGAATTGTTATGTTCTACCAAATTCTGAAATGCTGTCTCACTGCTGTTGAACTTGAGATCGGCCAAGTAAACAAGAATATCGGCGAAATGCCATCGGCATACCGCGAGACTCTCGAATCGATCGTTCCGGTCCTTCGCAAACTCATGCAATTCAATTAGGAGTAAATCATGCCTTGGGCAATTCTAACCGACTCCAAGGGTAATGCTACCCTTGGATCGGACGGTAAAATCTGGGTGGATCGCCGACACGGCATTGAGCGATCACGGCAAGCGGCAATGACATATCGGGAAGGTTTTCGTAAACACTTCCCTGGTAAATTCAAGTCTTGGACCCACTACGGTATCGTAGATAAACTCAGCCAAGACCCCAAAGTAGTCTACTCAATTGATTAGGAACTACCATGATGGATTCCCGCCGACTTGGCCGATTGCACTGGCTCATGGATCAACTTGCTGACCGCAAATTGACCCCAATCGAGCAAAGCGAATACGATTCGCTTTGCTCCGAATATAAAGAGGACGAATGGGCATACATTCGCCGGATGAATGCTGCCGCCAACCTTCCACTAGATACCGAACCATTTTCGTAGGAAACAAACAATGTCCAAGCAATTCTATTCCTTCGCCGACGGTTTTAAGATCGGCGATCCCGCAATCAACGAATGGCTGTGGAATCTTCGCCAGCGGGTTCTTGAAGGTGCGGACTATGTCGATTGCAGTAGCGGCGACACTTGCGTCTCTATGATGGCGTGGCCTACTCTGATTGAATTCACGGTGGCCACTTCAGATGGATACGCTTCGATCAAATTCGCCGATCTCGACGAAGTTCGAGATTGGACGCCACAATTCAAACGAGCGATCTTGAATCCTAGCCGCCCTGATTCAATCTTCGACCCGCGACATCCTGACCATGATCTGGTCAATATGCGAATACCGCCCATCGCTTAGCTAGCGATGTAGCGGTTAACCGGTGATTGGCTTAACTGGTGCCAATCAAAATATAACCAGCAATAGTCTACTTTGCATCTAGGGCTCAGCAATGGGTCACGAGGAGTGGTTTAGCGGTTCGATTCCGCCTAGTAGACTTTTAGTTTCTCTGTTCTGTTTAAGGATTAAACTATGTCCACTTGTACCAAAAAGCTAACTCCTGCGGAGTTAGCTACATCGATGAAAACGGCCTGCGATCTATTAGGCTGGAAGATCGTTCGTGTTCACGATACGATCATCACGATTCAAAAGGAATTCCCGCCCGAATCGTTTGAGGAATTCACAACCGCCGATATGGAATATGGCGGACTGCTGGATATGATTCCATTCAAGGGTGGATCGATTTGGGGTACTGACGGCGGGGGCATCGGTGCCCTGTCTGCTGTCAAGTCTGGCCGATTTGTGATGAACAAATCGGGTAACGGCGGCAAGCGATTCGCTCAAGCCTTGAATCGTATCGTGTTCTCTGGATTTGGAAGTGAACGATAATGCCGAATCGATTCTCGATTGAACTCTCGTTCCCTGATTCTGTCTATGCTTGGGATAACGATCAACAAATCAGCCCGATCTGCAAACGACACGGATTCGGTAGAGCACTTGCCGACTGTTGCAAGTCCGGCGATTGCGAGGATGCCTGCCGACTCTTGCTGAGTCAATTCAAGCTGGATTTCTATATCATCAAGCAAGTCGGCAGCGAATACAAACGAGTACCAGCTACGCACATCGACAAGGCGTATATCTGCCGCGAGATTTACCCCGATTCGGGACGTAATTTCACCGATTCTGAGGAATGGTGCGATATCTACCTGATCTGGGAAGCCGCTAACGTCGAGTACAGACAATAACCCAACTCTTGCAAGGAATGCAATTATGTTTCGAATGGAATTCGCAAATCAGAAACCTATCATCCTAGACTCGTGGTCGGATGTAGAAAATCACCCCCTGTTCCCTGTTGCCGACGTATTCACCCGTGTATCATTCGGGTGGATGGCAATCTAACCTTTGATTCAATGTAACCAGTTCTGTCCCCTATCAAGGAATCCTTGAATTATGTCCGAAACTACTGAACAAGTCCCAGTTAAAGATCGTATTCGCTATGCATTGGCTGACCTACCCAATCGGGTGACTATCGGATTCGAAGTCGAGACCCAATACGAATCACAGGAAAGGGAACCTGAGATCGACACCGACGGTATGCGTGACTATGCCGTCGATAATATCGATATGCAGTATGTGTGCAGCCATGCTAATCTCAGCTACATGCAGCGATGGATCGATGCGCTGAACGTCGATTCCGCAGAAGAACTCGCCGAGAAACTAAACTTGGATTGGGATGCCATCCTCGATTCCTACGTCGACGACATGGACACCGACAATTGGATCATCGAAGACGACGATGACGAAAACGGCGGATCGCGTGACCAAGGTAACTATATCCTCCGACGTATGGCTCAGACTGTCTCTACCGCTGGCTGGGACAATAAGGAAGACGGCTCGGTGTCCGGTCCCGAATTCGCATCCCCAATCTGTGTTGGTCGCAACGATGCGATCAAACATGCCACGGCATTGTTTGATGCCCTGGATAATAACACGTATCTCAGCATTGATACGGAATGCTCGTGCCACATCCACATTCGGATGCACGATGTTCAGCACAAGGGCCACAATCTCTTGCAGCAACTCTTGTTCGAGGAATTGTTCAATGATCTTGCTGCTATCCCCGATTGCATCAAACAGCGTTGTGCCACTGAACCGAGGTGGATTCAGCCATCAGCTAACGGTGGCAAGACGTACACGGGTAAATACAATCCTATCCAGCGACATAGTGGATACCATACCTGGGAATTCCGTATCTTTGGCAATGTGTCCAATGTGACCGATTTCCAAATGTGTCTGGATGCTGCGATTGCTGCGATGGGACGGGCTTATGCTAGATTCCTTGAGGGTGACCGCAAGGAATTGCCAGCGGATTTGTGGTGTACTCTGGCCTCTCGTGCAATGTCTGAGTGGCAGCCTATCCAAGACTCGCCGGAATACGGCAAGTATTGGGAAAAGCCAGCCGAAGCACCTGCGGATATCTTTAACGTAGTTGTGGAATCCGCGACTCCTGTCAGTTTCTTTATCCGAAACGGCGACAATGATTGTGATTGCCCTGGCTGTCTCACTGATCGACGCCAATCTTGGATGGGCGAAACCATCCAAGTTCGTGACGGTCGGCAAGTCTTGTCCTCCGGTCGCCACGCATTCGTGCCGATTCAGGAACCTGAATTGGCCACGATCTCCTAGTCAACCTACCTAATCACGCCCTTCTCTTTATTCTACAAATTTCCCTTCGAAAGTTAATACAATGTGTTTGATCCTACGTGGTACTGTTGCTGATCTTCTATCTCTCGATCTTGTGCACGCTCAAAGATTGAATTCTGACGGTTGGGGTGTGCATACTTGCCGAAGCGTGTACTATTCGTTCGGTCGAACTGACGATTCGATCGTCAATTTTCTTGAGACTCGTCGACCTGAGACGGTTGCGACGATTCACTTTCGCTGGGCGACTCACGGCGATGTGAATATCATGAATGCTCACCCGTTTCACTTGGGTGAGCAAACCTACCTAATGCACAACGGCGTGCTACACGGTGCGCACTTCCAACATAAGAAAAAGTCGGACACAATGCGACTGGCTGAGATTCTTACCGATGCTGGTCCGATCGCTCGTGCTTACATTCTCGATGAGTTGACTGAGACTGACTACTACTCGAATAAGTTTTGCATCCTCAAGGGCAAGACTTGGCAAATGTTCGGTGATTGGCACCATGATAAATCTTCCGATACTTGGCATAGCAACCGATCGCTGCTTGGATATGCCGTTAGCCATATCCCAGCAGCGAAATCGGGTACTACTACCTGGGTTTGGGATTCAGTCGCAAAAACCTTGGTGCCGAAGCCGCGAGCGGCGGCTTCGATCACTCACGGTCGGATGTACAACCAAGATTTCGACGACGAAATCGACGGTCTGACTGAACGCGAAATTACTCGTATGATCGAGGATTATCAACTCACAGCAGAAGGTGAGGCAATGAAACTCGCCGACGAAATGCGATACATTAACGTCGATGAAACCGATACCGATGTGATTGTCGATGTGGAAGCTGACGTGACTGATCCGTTCTACGTCGGGCAGGATGCCTAATTAGCCTCAGACACAGAATTAAAGGACACCAAACCATGAAAAATATTGTTGAACGACTCGAACGCTTGAAGGAATCGCTAGATGACTGCGAGGGAGTTGGCGGAATCGCCTACAACCTCGAAGATACTATCGACGAACTGCAAATACTTTGCGGGATGCGTAGAGAGCGATGCATCCCCGGCTATCTAACGGCCAGGGATGCTAGATGGTGCGTAGTTGCACGAATCCATGCCGATGGGATGCTTGAAGTTTTTGCTGACAGCGAAGCTGGCGAGGAAAAACTTCCGATGTGTTTCGTCGACGAGAATATGCCGATGCGAGACGTTGTCTCGCTCGTCACCAAAAAGATGAATGAACTTTATTAGCAGAGTGGGCCGATCGAGTAAGGCACGACAGTAGCCCCAACAGACAAACGACAGGTTGTCTGACTCAATCGGCTTAATGAACTTGCCTAATGTAGGCAACAGGTCACAAGTCCTAGGAATTAAGATTGGAATAAATCGTGAAGTTATCTGAAATAAAAGAGGGTGATATTGTTATTCGTGCCGACGGCGCTGTTCGCATGTATCTTAATGAAGATTTTAGGGGCGACGAAACCCACCTAGGCCGTGGTGCATACGATGAGGATTTACGCACAAGCGAGAAGGCCTGGCGTATTAAGAAAATCTATCGCTGTACTGCTGCAACTTTCGGGAATTTCAAGTTGGCTTGGTTTGAATCAGAATTTCGTCCCGGTAATTGGTCGCTTATTTACGAAATGAAGCCGGATATCATGGTCGACGGTAAAATCGTGGAGTTCAAAACCGACTCTATTAAGATCGGATGTACTACGGTTTCCAAGGAAACCGTGAGCGAAATCTACCGACGGCTGAACTCATGAAAGATTTAGTCTGTCAATTCACTATTGTAACGCTAACAGCATTACTAATGCTGTTAGCGTTTTCCGGTAACAAAAACCCTCATGGTAGGAGTTAAATTATGCCGTTCCTATTAACCGTCTTTATCGATACCGACGACGACGCCGCAATCGTATTCGAGGGGAAGTCTTATTGCTTCTACGGCGACGATCTTAAGATCAGTCGCACGTTCGATACATTGGAGGAATGCTACGCATTCCTCCACAACGAAATCAAAATCACTCCGAACCAAAAAGTTTCTGAGTGCCTGCATAGATGGGTTGAGGAATTTATAGCCTACCATAAAGCCGGTGACGATTGGCATGGAATCCACGGGAATCAGACGGTCGAAATCTGGATTGATTCTGTTGAAGCCGTAAAGCCTGTTCTAGTGGTCGATAAAACTTGTAATTCTTGCAGGTGCTGGGAAAGTGGCTTTTGTGGTATTGTCGACCATTACAAAGGTCCGCAAACCGAACCCGCTACGCTATTTCAAATCGAAGCATCGGCAGACGATGATTCAAATTTACAGGCATCATTGCGTACTGGGCCTGATTTCGGCTGCATTCTCTACCAACCAAGGAATTAAATTATGAATCAAATCGGTAAAACAATCCAATCTGTTTCGGATCGTACTTGCGACGACTGGACGCCTGCTGCTATTGCAGCATCGGCAACGGAACTGTCCGATGCTTTTACGCAGATGGAAACAGCCGAGCGGGATGTGCATTTCGCGATTGTGAAATACCAACTCTACCTAAAGCATGGTTTGGGGGTGTTCGACAATTGGTACACCTGGAAAAAAGACAAGCTAATTCGAAGCGAGGTTGTTGAGTCACTGACATATCCTGTCGTTCGCAAAAATGCAGAATCAGAAATCAGAAGATTAAAAAACCAAATCAAAGAACTTGAAGAACTAATGGCCGAAGCGTTGGACGAAGCGACCGAAAGCAAAGGTAACTAATTATGCCAAATAATAATAATAATAATAACGACTATATAAACTGGGAATGTATGGGACGGCACTGGGATACGTTTTTCACGAAACACAACGACGTGTACGCCACTGCTAGGGCGCTAGAACTTTCGATAGACGGTCCTGTCTTCGGCTACGAAGGGAACATTTGCGAGACTAAAATCTTCCAACGCTCGGGACAGGTGCGTACACGTGTTGTTGCCAGGATCACAACGCACTATGCCAAAGGACGCACAAAGGAAGCCCACTACCTTCGTTTGTGCCAACTGGCAAACTACTTCGATCCAGAAAATTGCCACTACTACCACAAAACCGCGGGCTGGACTACTCGCCCTCGATTCATCGGAGAGACAGCGGTTGCTGTCTCTCCTGTAGCTGAAATCGTAACTATAACCGAAGGAGCTATTGAATATGCCGATCCCTGCCTGTAAACATCAAGCCCGTAAGTTAATCCCACTTCTCGCGAGACGTATGCGAGGCCCTATGGGAATGAGGGAATTCATTGAGTATTGCCGACTTTATATCGAAGTCACAGCCCTTACTAATCCGCTCGAATCGCTTCATCGCGACTATGTCCGCGATGATATCCTCGAGAAACTCCAAACCGAACTCGAGCAAGGAACTTAATTATGACGCAAATCGTAACCTTACCCAATATCAACTTCAGTACTCCTCACAATGCTCGGAATTACAGGGGAGAGAAGTTTTTAGTTCACCAACTAAAACTTCTCTTTGTTCGCAATCCCGAGTATGTCCAAGCGGGCATATACATGACTGACGTACCAATCGGCGAACTCGCCGAATTGTGCGTCTGGACTGGACGGGATGCTCGCACAACTAGATTCTATGCTAGTTTGTGGATACACGCAAGCCCGATCTATGTGTCGGGCTTTGGTCAAGCAGACGGTGGTGGGTACTGCAAAGCTAGCCAAGCTAGCTTTAGGGCATTTCAATCGGCTGGATTACGAATGACCGAGTCATTCGGGGGTGCGGGTATGGATGCAGTACAAAAGGCAATGCTTGCCCTTGGAGTCGCCTTGGGATGCTGCCGCAAAAAACTTTACGTTGTTCGGGGTGCTTAGTGAGTATTATAGTCTTGGTAGTAGGTTTTGTTCTAGCTCACGCTTTAGCCAAGTGCCAATTGCGATGAACATTATCTGGTCTGATCATTCGATGCGTCGATTCTACGAAAGAGACGGCTCATCGCCGCCTCTTGATAGAATCCAACATGCCGGGAAACTCGTCGCCATCGGCGACGAGTTTCATTGTTCCAACTTTTTGCACACTTTTGTGTGCAAAAGGATATCCGAAGTAAGTATAATGGTCGTAACCACTATGCTGAACGTGAGCAATAAACCTGCTCAAACCCAACAAAATCGAGTTATGTCTAAAAGAGATAGGCGATCACATCGCCGGAAGGAAATGAAGTATGAGCCAAACTACTGATTACAAAGTTAATTGCCACGAACTCTATCTCAAGGGATGGGTTCCAGGTGAAGCGAACGCCGACGTTCTCGTTAAGCGGATTAAGGGCGACGAATTTCATATCCGGAAGCTACTATCCGCAACCGGACTAGCTAGTTCGGTGCTTAGGATGCCTATGATCCCAGGTAGTGCTGAATACGGCCCGCACGACGGCGTGGACGTATTCATCGACGAGTTTGGCGGGATTACCGGCAACGACGGTAATCGCCTATCGCAAGCGTTCTTCGATCAGTGGATCGAAGATTGCAAAGACGTGCCCAAGGTATTAGAAAAGCAGGATTGCAAATATGCAATCCGTACCTTACGTGATTTTCTCGAAAATCACTGGGACCGTAAATTCACCACGTTCTGGAACGTGGTGAAAGCCTATCGTGCCCACATTGGCGAAGCTAATGCGGTATACGGCCAACGTCAAGAACTGGTAAATGACGCGATAATCTATGCGTTTATCATGGAAAACAAGCTAGAACCGGCTGATCCTGTCGACGAACTGCCGATGGAAAACTTTACCCATCAGTTCAAAAATGAACTAGATGCCGCCTTTTATCCAAACTGAGGTTGACGTGGTAGCATTCCAATCTAAACTGACCATATCACGAAACGGCCCTACGGGCCGTTTCGTGGTGGGAATTCGTACTGGCGACGACTTCCAGCCGCTTTATATGGACATTGCGAACGGTACTTTGGCGGCAAGTGGTGCACCACTTGCCTACAAAACCCAATTAAAGGCGATCGCCGCCTTTAATTGGATTAAAGAACAAATGCAATCAAACCGAGGAAATAATGACAATTTATCGTAAGGTCGGTAAGCGGTGAAATGATTCAACTGGGGGAGTCTACGCTGCCGGTCTCAGCCCCACATTTGAGGCTCTAGTAGATTACAATTTCACAGACGGAACGCCTTGCGGTGTTCTCGTCACTGCGTAAACTAACCATTTCAATAAGGGGGCGATTCGCCCCCTTATTTCTAGCACTAGCTTAGTCTTTTTACCGATTCTGCGGGGATTGAATTTATCAATAAACCGTCTGGATCGGCGGCGCGGGCTTGTAGTGCTTCTATCACCTGCACTCGCAATTCCATAGGGAGTATACTTAAATCCAGATTTGATGAATGCTGATGATCAACTTTCCCGGATATCTCAAGCTTATTACCGAATTCCTCGCGATTCAACCTTTCGCAAGCGAAGATTGTTGCTTTGGTATCCCCATGGGCTACCAATTGAAATAGTTTCCCTTCGACGAAATGTCGCTTCGAGAACTGGATATTATTTATAAGTTCGGCGAACTCGGGATCAGTCATCCACTTACGGTACGTTGCCTGTGAAATCTTGAGAGATTTCAAGGCACCGACAACGTCGAAATGGTTCTGCATTAGACCATAGGCGAATAGCTTTTGTTGTTCGCGCTTTCCGCCATGGCTCAAAGCGAGCAAAGCTTGCTGCTTAACATCGTCGGGAGTATCTCGCCCTGCGAGAGCCTCCCAAACTGCTTTAGCGGAATCGTCCATATCTTCGAAGACAGCAGGCAGCCGATCCGCTGCGGCGGCTTCGGCTGCCTCGCGGAATATTGGATTACCAGTTAGCTCTTGCTTCATCTTTTCGTCGGTAATGGCTAACTCGGTAGCTATTACAGAAGGATCGTTACTGCGAAGAAATGCCCTGTAGATTCTCCAGCTAGGTATCACTTCACTTTTTTGCATGATCTTTTCCGGCATGTAAGCATACATATCATAATTGGGCAAAAATCTGGCCCCAAGCTAAATGCCGCTGAGCACACATCCTATCGAAATCTAGCATTACGCCTGCCTCGTCCTTATTGCAGTCAATCGTGTGTAAATCTGCAATTGAATCTTCGAAATTCAATTGAAATTTCGCGAATCCGATCGATTTCAGGTGGGACACACAAGCCGCAGCCTCGTCGCGGAATTCCGCGCACCATTCAAACGATATTAAATCAGTACATGCTTGTCGTGGTAAGCCTCTCAGAACACTTAACTCATGGTGCTCTACATCGATCTTAATGTAGTCCGGATAGCCGAATATCTCCATGAGTGATTCCAGCGTCGTGGATCGGACCGTAACCGGTTCGCCCCACGGTGCCCCTTTGAAACGTCCTTGCATGAAGGACGTTTCAACTGTAGATATCGTACCCAAAGGGTAGATATCACGTGGTTGATGTGAATCGGATACGATCGATTCAACCCATGTAACTCGCTCATCATCGGCAGCAAATGGCGAGTCGAACAGCGGTTCGACTGCCACAACATGATCAAACCCGAGAGCAAGTAGCTCTCGGGTTTTAACTCCATTATTTGCCCCAATATCAAAGGCTAATTTATTTTGTGGCATTGTTTGTTGTTTGCTTGTTCTATTCGAGTTGCCCAGCGGCAATTATTTGGTTCGTAATTACCGTCAACGTCTATTCTATCGATCGAATGATCTTTCGTCGGTTTTTTGCCCATGTCGGTCAAGAAATTCTCGAATTTCTTCCAGTGCCGCACGCCCTGTTTTCCCGTACGGTAGATAGAAAGCTGGACCCAAGGTCGTAAGGCGACCGTAGGTTTCTGGGGTGAATTCGGTGCATACTCGCACCTAATGTACTATACTGCACCTAGCCATTTGAAATACTTACCTATTTTGATTGGACAGAAAACCTGCGAAGCTGAACACTTCGCAGGTTTTCGCATTATAGCATAACATTGATTAAGTATCCACATTTTGCCCGCCGAGGAGGCGGATTTTGCCGTATACCCAGGTCTGTTGGATTCCATCGATCCTAATCTCGATTTCATGAGTAGGGCTAACACCCTCGTCATAGATCGCTGCCGCGATCGTTCGCGTTTCAGCCGGTGTCAACGTGACGGAAACTTGGTAGTTTCCCGTCCCAGTGATCGTCACTGATCCAGCAGTCGTTGACTTCTCGATCAGCTTCGTGTCGCCGTTGAATACTGTGAAGTATACTACGGCTGCGGACAAATCGATCGGAATTTGGGCACCATTTGTGTCAGTAGTTTTGAAACCACGGACGATAGTCACGTGGTTTCCAACCCATAGATCAAACGGTATGTTAGCTTTTTTATATGCCATTACGGTAGCTCGATTTTTTCTTTCCCAAAGTCCCACCAAGCACGTTTGAGTTTAGGAAGTTTAGGTAGTCCCCGATGCGGGCAGTGTTGAACGAAGTGTTCCAGTTGCCCGTTTCAGAATGTAGTGACCAGGTTATTTCTTTTGGCATTATTCCACCGAAGGTAACGCGAATCGATCAGCAACAAGCTGCATATCCAAGTTCGTCCACTCTGGAATCGACTTCTTGAGCGTAGCGATGATTCCATCAACAACCAGACTCTTGATCGAGCCTGCAATGCTAGGCAATGCAACTAGCTCAGCAATCGTACCGTACTTGATAGCCAACATTCTAGCCTTCTCGTTGGTGTAGCTAGTTTGCTCTTGAACCAACTGAGCACGATAAGCATCCAAGTCAGGTTGATTAACAATCTGTGGATTGTATGCTGCTAGTGCCGAAGTCTTGGCCGGTCCATCGGGCAAAGCCTTTGCTGCTTTGATTGCATCGACAGCAATCAGCATGGCAGCAATCTCGTTGATGCGAGTCGTGTATTGAGCAATCTGAGCCTCTCGTGCTCTTTTGCTAGTGCCGTCTTCGAAAGTTAATGTCTTTCGTTCTGGTTGGGCTTCCTCAAACTTGTCAGTCGAGTAGACTCCCATCGTTACAGTGATAGTCTTGTTGGACTCATAGGACAATCGAGCATCCCATTCCAATTGACGAATGAAGGTTTCCACTCCACCGATTGGAGCAGCAACCCAAGCTGGAAACTTGTCCAGTGAGTCACTGAACGCATCGGACCAAAGACCTTCAAGCGTTGGGATGCCCGCAGCAAGTAGAACGTCCTCAACCCAAAGCTTTTCGTTGACCAATCGATCTTCGAACACTTTCTTGGTTGCTAGTACGTTTTGCTCTGGATTGACGATCAAGGCGATATCATCAAGAACCTTCTGAATGAAGTCCTTGCTATAGAACGTGTAAGGCTTTGAGAATGCCTTTTCAGTTGTTCCATCGGCACCGACGATGTAGAGGGTGATTTCAACAGTAATGGACGGTTGATTGCTCATCAAGCCTTGTGCGTCTCGTCCTTGCTGATCTTTGCCATACACAACCTGTAGGTTGGGATACTTGACGATCTTCAGGTGGGAGACGTATGGAAGAGCTGGACGCATTTCTAATGTTTCGGACATTGGTTACTTTCTTTCGAGAATTAAGTTAAAGCTACTGACTTGATTGTTCCGCCATCATTGGCGAATAACGATAAGACACCGGAAGTTGTGTTCTTGACTAATCTACTTTGACCTGCTGTTAGGTCTACAGTTGTTGGGTCGGCACTGAGGGATTGGAACGTAGATGTGACTGTGCCACCTGCCGTTACGTTGCTAGCAAAGTAACTCGTTCCATTAACAGCAAGCTTGTATCCTTGATCGCCATTCGCTCTTGAGTAGCCGATCTGAGAATTACCGTTTTGCCAAATAACAAACCTATCAGCCCCACCTGTGCCGAGCATGATGTTTGCTGATGCTGAGGATACGTCATTACGGTACTGCAACGACAATCCGCTTTCCAAGTAAGCTGATGCGAGTTGCGTTGTGCCGTCGTTTTGAAACCAGTTTAGAGCCATTGGACCGTTCAGCGTCGTTGGCACTAATTCGATTTTCGCATAGCTATTTGTCACCCGTACCTTGCCGCTGGCCGTTACGTTTGCACAAGCCAGCGAGCCAAGTGCATTGGCTGCCGTGGTGCCGATTTGTACGATACCGGCTGACTGACGAGAAATATTGCTATCGTAGGCCGCTGCTCCACCGTCTACATTCGACGAGAAACCAACGACTAAATTTGATGGCAACTGCAAACCAAATGAGGTGTTGTAATATCCTCGGCCTGAACCGGCGGCACCGAACGTACACTGGCTGCCTGTTGTGACGTTGCCTGATGCAGTTACCGTGCCGCTGGCTGTCACGTTGCCTAAATCTAAATTGCCTGGAGCAGAGCCATTGTTTACTCGCAGTCTCCAATTTCCGTTGCTAGTTGCATCTAAGAACCCCTTCGACGTGATGTATATCGCATTAGCTGCGTAGACGTTATAGCCTGCGGTTACGTCATTGGAACTTACTAGATAAGAACCCGTCACAGTTCCGCTGGCCGTTACGTTTGCACAAGCCAGCGAGGCATCGACAGCATTGGCCCTGTCTCGAATTTTCAGTGTCGAGTCAGTGGTTACGTCTAACGTCACTCCTGCTGTTTCGGCTTGATTAGTGACGTATAATGTGCCGTTCGCCTTGGACATCATCGACGTTCGACCGAGCCAATAGATATACCCGCCTGCCGAAGCTTGAATACTAGGCCCAGCCAATACGCCGGAACTTACTGTTAGGTTTGTTCCGAATGATGCTGTACCAGTGACGTTTAGCGTTCCGCTAGCCGTTACGTTGCGCAGGCTTAAATCTCGAAGCGTCCCAACTGTCCCGTTGTTGATCTCGATTATCCCATCGGAAGCTTCGACCATACCTGTTCGAATGGCATTGTTGCTGTCTCCTCCAGTCCAGCCAATCGGTAATGTATATCCAGATGTCCCAAGCTTAATACCGGCGGAATTCATCCTTGAACCAGGACCAGCAA
>Ga0315284_10007968_pt1 | contig 15113 bp, 25 predicted proteins | sample YL17G09_16_MG_FD_203696 | JGI IMG/M metagenome (GOLD analysis project Ga0315284, IMG submission 203696) | Sediment microbial communities from Yellowstone Lake, YNP, Wyoming, USA - YL17G09_16 | ecosystem: Environmental > Aquatic > Freshwater > Lake > Sediment | place: USA: Wyoming | collected... | reverse complement strand
CTGCCTGAAGTTTGCTGCAGTCTGTCCGACTCCGTACTGGTCTGGGCCGCTCAGGCTAATGAAGTCCTTCTCCACCTTAACCTTGGTGTCGCCGACGATCTTCGCCTTGCGCGGGTTCTTCTCCCCGAGGAAGTTCTTGATGACCATCACTGCTCCTTTCTGCTCGATCGTTATCGGGAAGTGGGCGTAGACGATCTGGAGCTTCCTCGTGTATCCCTCGGTCACTCCCTTCGTCGCCGACTTGACGAGCGCGACCGCCGTATTGACGAACGACTTGTCGCTGCCGCTGATGGTGACCGCGTTGCCCTCGGCCTTCGCCGTCACTGGAGGGATGGTCGCTGTGACCTTGCCCTTCGGGCCGCTGATTGTGAATTCGTTCCTCGCCAGCGAGATGCTGACTCCGGACGGAAGTTCGATCTTCTCTTCAGCCATATCTAACACCATGAATATTACTCAATATATGAAGGCGACGAGCCTGCCGCCGCTCTTCAGGTCCTTGATCTCCTTGTTGGTCACGATGCCTTTCGGTGTCGTGATGATCAGCACCCCGAAATCCTTGCTCGGAAGGTACTGATCTTCCGCCTTGCTGACATCGACCGCCTTGATCGGGATGCGCGGCTTGATCGTTCCGCAGTTGTTGATCGGGCCTATTCCCTTAACTACGAAATATGATGACGGGCCTTCCGTAACCTGCTCGAATTCACCGATGTAGCCCTCGCGCTGCATGATCTTGAGGACCTCGCCGGTGATCTTGTTAGAGTTGACTCTGCACTCGCTCTTTCCGGCGTTCTTGTGCACGCGTATGATGTTCAAAGCGTCAGACAGGATATCCATAAACACACCTTGCAATATCTACTCAATCACCGAACTTGCGGAAGCCGATCGACTCGCCGACCTCGCGGAAGCATCGCCTGCATATGTTGAGGCCGTACTTCCTGATGTTCCCTCGCGCGGTGCCACACAGCCTGCACTTCCTGGTGCCCTTGCCCTTCAGCATGTTCGCGAGGCGTTTAACGTCAACCTTACTCATAGAAATTCACCTTGAAGTTCTTCGTCAGGAAATCGACGGTCTCGTCCGGGGTGACGCGATGCCTGCTCCTGATCGTGGACCTGAGCCTCCTGCGCACTGTGACGCGCTTGCCTGGCCTGATCATGGTGCCGCAGACGTCGAATCCTATGATTCCGATCGTGGGATCGTACTTGGCGCCAGGGAAGTCGATGTACTCCTTCACTCCGAACGCGAAATTACCGTGATTGTCGATGGAATGCTTGTTCATCTTGTAATCCACCGCATCGAACGCCTTCTTCAGGAACTCCGATGCGCCCTCGTCCCTGAGAGTTACCTTCGCGCCGATGGTATCGCCCTTCCTGATACCGAAGGCCTGCACCCTCATGCGTGCTCGCGTAAGGGCGGCCGTCCTGCCGGTGAGTCGCTCGATGATCGCTTTCGCCTTCTTCAGGCGATCGCTGGACTCACCTATGCCGACGTTGACAGTCACCTTCTCAAGCTTGACCGATTTCATGTCCATTTGTACCACTTGCAAATATCAAACGCTTCATTCCTTCTTCTCGAACGTACCGTCCGTTATCGGGAACAGGTACGCCTTCAGCGTGGTGTAGGTCACGCCGTCCTCCAGCTTGCATTTCGCCTCGCTGATACGAGTCGCTGTGCCCGGCACGATCTCCTCGATCGTCCCGACGCGGCCCATCTGCTTCCCGCCGATGACGAAGCACTTGGATCCGGCTGCGAGAGAGATCTTGCCCTTCGGCTTGCCGTCCGGCAGGGACACTTCCACAGTGTCGCCGACCTTGGCTTCGTATCCTATGATGTTCCTTCCATCATGGAGCGTGAGCTGTATCTTGCCGCCCTTCGTCCTCATCTTCTTCTTCACCTGGCAAAGCTTGACGGCCGGCTTGTTGGTCTTGACCATGATGACACGTCCCTTGTTGTCAAGGATGGCGCGCCAGTTCTTCTGGCCGACTGTGAGTACGTCCATGAATCCCACTGGGTCCTTCATCTCGACACGGACGACTCCGTCGACGAGTATGTTCCTATTGGCAAGGATCAGCTTCGTCTCCCTCGCATTCATCGCGAAGCCCAGGTCGCGCACCGCCTGCGAAAGCGATATCGCCCCCTCTGCGGCGTGCCTGCCCGGCAGCGGCTTCTTGATCCATGTCATGACCTTGCGTGGCGCACTGAACGATTGCGGCATCGCAATCCTCTTCAGGTGCTTTGTTCCTCCTTTCTTGCCCATAATCATCACTTATCAAATGAATATCTCAGTTCCTGCTGAATTTCGCTTTCGCTTCGATCTGCCTGAGCAGGCCCTCGTTGATTACCACAGGCTTGCCTGGGCTCCCGAACGCGACCGTCCTCTTAGTAGGACAGATCATGGTGATCAGTCTCACTTTCTTTGTCGTTGTCATGGTTGTCATATTAATCATCCTTCACTGCTTACTTCCTCTCCGTCATTTCCGTGATCATGAGATTCGATGGCTCGAACGGCACCGACACTTCCGTGCCCTTCTGCTTCTTCGCCGTCATTCCCTCGATGAAGACCTTCGCCCTCGTGAGGTTGACAGACATGATCTTCCCTTCCTTGCCAGCGAACTTGCCGCGCATTACCTTCACCTTGTCGCCTTTCTTGACGGCGATCGCGCGCTTCTTCGTCTTCGCCCTCAGATCCTTGCTGAGGTGCACATGCACGAAGTGCCTGCGCAGGTGCAATGGCGCTGTGTACCTGAACTTCCTCTGCTGTCTCGGTTTATCTGACGTCTTCAGCATATGAACACCAATTATATGATACCCCAGGCGATTGCCGCCACCTTCGGGTACCTCTCTGCTACCTCACGGGCGATCACGCCCTTGATCTCGGTGCCTTTCGGCAGGCCTGTATCATCTATGAGCGCGCACGCGTTGTCCTCAAACATGACGCGCATCCCGTTCGGCCTGCGCATCGACTTGCGTTGCCTGATTATGAGTGCCTTCTCCACCTTCTTGATCATCTGGGGAGAGCCCTTCTTGACTGCGACGATGGCGACATCGCCGATGCCGACCTTCGGGAGCCTGCTGCGCTTCGTCGGCGCCTTGAGCATACCGATGATCTGCACCACCTTCGCGCCGCTATTGTCGTCGCAGTTGATCACAGCTCCGACGGGGAGCGAGCGCGGTATGTTGCTTGGCATTGCCTTCATAATCATTCACCTGAGTATCGATTACTTTGAATTTCAGTTCTTCTCTCCTTCCTTCTTGATGATCTCCGTGATCGTCCAGGTCTTGGTCCTGCTGAGCTTCCTGCACTCCCCGATTTTGACGATGTCGCCGACCTTGGCGTTGATGCACGGTGGGTTGTGCGCCGCGTGCTTGGATCTGGTCCTCGCGTACCTCTTGTACTTCGGGAAGTAGATGATGCGCGGCCTCTCCACGATGGCTGTCCTTCGCGCCTTGGCACTGACTACCGTTCCGGTGAGAACCTGGCCACGGACCTTCACATCTCCGTGGATGAAACACTTCTGGTCTTCGCATCCTTTCTCTTCCATACAATCACTGATTATCATCAACTTTCAATTTCCTGTCCTGATCTTCCGTATTATCATTTTCATTTCCTGGTTTGATTCCGTCATCGCGTCTTCTTCGGCCGATCCTCGGGCCGGAACGCGATATCGGACCCTTCAACATCGAATGTCTTTCCGCCCTCCTTGAAGCGGAACGACGAGCTCTGTTTCGGGACCGTCGCTTCCTTTCCATCATCCTTCTCTATCACGAACGTGTTCTTCGTCTCATCGACGACGACGCCGCTGATCCCGATCCTTTCCTTTGACGGGCTTTTTGTCACAGTCACGCGGAGTCCGATGTACTCGATCGCGTGCTTCATGACATCATCTCCTTCTGCCGCGTCCGCGTCCGCCACCGCCGCCGCCTTCGATCATCGTCAGGGTGACGTTCTCATCGGGGTATCCGAGCGCCACCAGCATCTTCTTGATCTTCATGCGGTGATTTCCCTGCAGTATGATCCGTTCGTCCTTCACTGTTCCTCCGCACGCGAGGGTCTGCTTCAGCTCCTTGCCCACCCTCTCGATGGCGTTTTTCTCGACGCCAACGATCACGGTGACGAACTTCCTGAACTTGGCCTTCGTGATGGTCACCTTGATCTTCTGCGCCGTCTCTTTCTCGAGAGCCGCGCAAGAGCAGATGTCCTTCGGAAGACCGCATCCTGAACAGATGTCTCCTATGATCTTATGGACCCCACATGTTGGACATTTATCGGACGTCTTCATTCACCTCATAACATTGAACACTTCATGAACATGATTACTTCTTCTCAACCGGCCCGGTTACCGGCTTCGCCGGTGCTGCTTTCGGAGCCGCAGCCCTCTTGACTGGCTTCGGCGCGTTGAGGCCGAGCTCCTTCGCTCGTATGGCAGTAAGCATCCTCGCGACTGTCCTGTGGATGGTCTTCATCTTGCCGTAGTTCCTGGACTTGCCGCCCGCGGTGGCTCGTGTGCCGTGCTCTATGCTGAGCTCACGGTGCAGGTCCGCGATCTTCGCCTTCATCTCTTCAGGCGCCATTGCTCGGATGTCCTTGGCCTTCATATTATCACGATTATGATCTGTACACTCTCACATTCACTCCTTCTTCGATGGAGACTTCGTCCCTGTCGATCCCGCTGGTTTCTCTTCGGCCGGCTGCACGGTTGGCGCGGCTACCTCGACTCTCACCCTAGCCTCCTGTTTCTCATCAGCGAATTTGATCACGCCCGGAACAGGGATGGCTTCCTTGACGACCTTGTCTGGGAAGACAACGTTCGGCGGTGTGATCGACACGCGCACGTTGATGGCGCCGTATTTCGGCCTCGCAGTCACCTGCGCCTTCCTCACGAGCCTGGTGACTTCTCCCGCCTTCGGGAGGTATCCCCAGCTCACACGCATGGAACGTGCCTTCGCGCCCTTCGCCGCGATCTTTCCGCATACGACGATTTCAGCGCCCAATGCGCCGGCGTCGATTACTCTCTTCAGCGTCCTGTGTATCGTGGACCTCAGCGGCTTGTCTGACTCGATGTTCCTGACGATCGACTGTCCGACCAGCCTGGGCTCGAGATCGATGTTCTCCACTGGGACCACTGCAATCTGCGGATCATTCACTCCGAACTCGCTCGCGATGGTGTCGGTCAGCCTCTTGATGGAGCGGCCCTTCTTTCCGATGAGCCTCCCGGGATTGGCGACTTCCACAGTTATCCTGGTCACCATGGGGGTCCTCTGGATGGTCACGCCGCTGAATCCGACGCGTTCCAGATTCTCCTTGAGGTACTGGGATATCCTGTATCTCGCGAAAGCGTCCTCAATGAATTTCCTTTCGATTGCCATCAAATCACTCGATTGACATGAACATTACTTTTTCTCTTCCTTCTTCGCCTCGGACTTCTTCTCCGCCGGCTTCGCTTCTATCTTCTTCTCGGTCGCTTTCTCTTCAGAACCTACGGTCCCTGAACCTCCCTTTGCGGCCTTTGTCTCCTTGACGACTTCCTCGGTCTTCTTCTCGACCTCGGACTTCACTCCCTTCACCATCTTGGCGGCCGCCTCCTTTGCCTTCGCCGTCTTGGCTGCCTTCTCCTTCTTCTCGGTCAGGAGCTTCTCGTTCTTCTTGCCTGCGAGGACCACCTCGACTCTTGCGGTCTCGTAATTCGCCCTGAACTGCCTGCCTTTGGACAGGGTCCTCGGATAGATGGCCTGCTTGTTGGCCTGGATGTGGACGATCGAAAGGCCGTCGAGCCCCTTGGAGGAGGCGTTGGCGATCGCGTTCTTCAGCACGAGGAGGACGAACTTCGCTGACTTCTGCGGATACCTGCCCTTCTTCCCGCCGAGCTCCCTGCGGTGACCGAGCTTCTTGTTCCACCTCTTGTAGAGCACTGGGAATCCGTCGAGCACGGCCTCGAGGTACTGCACGCCTTCATCGGCGGTGAGGCCGCGCATATTGCTGCAGACCGCGCAGAGATCCTTGTAGGACGCATCTATGTTGTACTGCTGCGCTTTCGCTATCTCCTCTTCGCGCATTTGCGCTCCGAATCCATACCTGTACTGTGCCATAAACATCACGCAATGACTAGCTCACTTGAGCGGCAGGAACTTGGAACCACGGGTGGCTCCGACACCGGGCCCGCTGTGAAGCACACGGCCGGTTGTGTGGACGAAATCGCCCAGCCTCCTTCCCATCATATCCGGCTGGATCGTCACGGGCTTGAACTCCTTCCCGCCGTGGATCTTGAATCTCATGCCCACCCACTGCGGCAGAATGACCGCCTCGCGGATGGTGGTCTTGATCTCCTTGTTCGGGCCGACTTTCTTGACCTTGTCGAGGAGCCTCTTGTAGTCCACGGGCATCCTGTGCACATAGCGCCTGGCGCGCGATTTGATGAGATTCAGGAACTCTTCAGTAGACAGCGCCTGAACCTCCTCAAGGGACTTCCCATGGAATATGAACTTTCTCGCCATTCAATCACTCGTTAAACATTACATAGCAAACGCTATCACAGCCTCTTCCTCTTCCTGCCACGGCCGACGGACGCCGCTGCGATGAGCCCGACCTTCCTTCCTGGCGGGGCGTTCCTCGCGCAGATCGTAGAGCGTCCGGGGTGGTGCTGCTTGCCACCGAACGGGTGGTCGTAGGCTGACATGGCGACTCCCCTGACCTTCGGCCAGTATCTCGCCGTGGAAGCGACCATGTGGTACTTCTTGCCCGCCTTGAACACCGGCCTGGTGAGCCTGCCTCCGATGGAGACGATGCCGACCTGGGCCCTGCAGTTCGAATCGAAAACCTTCACTTTCTTGGATGGAAGGCCAATATAAACGGAATTCTCTGTGTGCGATATGACTGATGCGGACGTGCCTGCGGAGCGGGCCATCTTGCCTCCGTCGCCAGGAACAAGCTCGATGTTGTACACCGGCATGCCGTCTGGGATCTTGGAGAGCGGAAGGACGTTGCCGAAGCTGACCTTCGCCTGCACGCCGAACTCGATCATGTCGCCGAGGGCGATGCCTTCCGGCGCGAGGAGCGTGAGCTCTTTGCCCTTCTCGTCCTTGACGACCATCATGAGGCCGCTGTGCGCGGAGTCGTTCAAGAACTTCACGACCTGGCCCTTCACCAGCGAGGTCTTCTCCTGCTCGTCGTAGCTGCGGTAGGCTATTGCTCCTTTGTACAGGTGGGATGGCGCTGTGAACGCCGGCGATCCCTTTCCTCTCCTCTGTTGGTTCAGCATCTTGCCCATGTTTCACACCTTATGATCGTTTCAGAACCTACGGTTCCTGAACTTCCCTCATATCTTCATTAACTCTACAGTATCTTCAGCTTGGAAGCGACGTCCATAGCCGGGAACTCCTTCTTCAGCTTGACGAACGCCCTCTTCTTGCCGGCGAACGTGTTCATTATCCTGACTGCGTCGACCTTCACGGAGAACTCCTTCTCCACGTAGTCCTTCACGGTCTTGCGCGTCTCGGCCTTCGCGACCTCGAACACGATCGTGTTGCTCTTGGTGATCTGATTGATCGCTTTTTCCGTCGCAACAGGATAAATCATCATATCATTTCACCGTATTATAGTATTACTTCAGCGCCTCTATGGCCGCCTTCGTCCAGATGGTCAGCCTGCCCGGCACTCCGCCGGGGGCGAGATCCCTCACTTGGAGCTTGTCGACTGTCGCCACAGTCACGCCCGGTATATTGCGGGCGGCCTTCAGCAGCGGCACCGCAGTGGCGGACACGATGAGGACCGACCTCGGGGTCTTCGTGCCCCCGTAACGGCCTGTCCTCGCCTTGCGGCCGTTCATGGCGCGCTCGATGTCCTTGGAGATCTTGATCTTCTCGAAGAAGGCGAAGACGTCCTTGGTCCTCTTCATGCCTTCGCACTTCTCGTCTACTATGATTGGGATGGTGACATCAGGGAAGATGTGCTTCTTGGACACGATCTCCTTCCTGGCTGTTGCGGCGATGGCGCTCCTTAGGGCCTTCAGCTTCTCCTTCCTGTTGATGCGCTCGACGAGGATCTTCTCCACCTTCGGCGGGTGAGCCCTTCGTCCCTTCACTGCCCACGGGACCACTCTGACCCGTCCGATGCGGCCCTTGGGGTAGAGTTCGCGCGGAAGCATGGCGCCACCACGGTTCTTCAGCGAGTGGTACGCCTCCTTCCTGCCGATGTATCGCGCCGAGGTCTGGAGACCCGCGCGGTAGAACACGCCCTTTGGTTGGAACTCCTCGGATTCCTCGGAGAGCACCGCGCGCTTGATGAGCTCATCGCGCACGTCCTCTGCGAACACCTTCGGCAGCTCGACCTTCCCGGTGGAAGATCCGTCAGCGGAGTATATCGGAACGCTTGTCATAAATATCACAAATTAAATCAACATCGATCGCTCGGTCTCAATATCCCCACACGATCTGGGGCTTCCTCGCCTGGGATGTCGCGCGGGTCGCCTTCCTGATGAATATGAATCTCTTCTGGGTGCCTGGGACTGAACCCTTCACGAATACGAAATCCGTCTTGACCTCGCCGTAGTGAGGGTAGCCGCCTGGGATGTTCGCCTTCTTCACGTCATCTCCGACAGCGAGGACACGGTTGTTGAACTGGGTCCTGCGGTGGAAACCATGCTGACCTGCTTGCGGCGTGGTGTACATGACCATGTGCGGAGTCCACGGACCGAGGGTCCCGACGTGCCTCCTGTGGCCTGTCGCCTTCCTCCTCTGCTTGTGGATGCCGTGCCTCTTGATGGCGCCCTGCCATCCATGGCCACGCGTGACCGAGATAGTATCAATGTATTCCCCCTCTTCAATGACGTCCTTCACTGATATGTCCTTGCCGAGGATGGACTTGGCGAATTCGAGCTGATCAGCCGCGGACTTGCCTCCGATGCCGATCTCAACGATGTCGGCGACCTTCTTCGGAATGCCTGCGGTGTCGGTATTGGTGAATGCGAGAGCTGTGAGGAAACCGTCCTTGACCTTGGAGATGTTCTCCTGGAGCCAGTTGATGTCCTTGTGCTTGGTCTCCTTTTTCATGCCGAGGGTGCCTGCGGCCTTCGGAGTGACAGAGATAGCGTCACCGACGCACAAGTCTCCAGCGTAGGTCTTCTTGTAGAGCCTGACGCCGAACACAGTGATCTTCGGTGCCTCAAGAACAGTGACTGGCACGGTGATCTCCATGCCCTTTGTCGGTGATTGCGAGTCGTCGACCATGCCAGCCATTCGCATGCCGACCTTGTAGACTGGGAAACCCAGAAACTGCGCCTTGTCAGTGGAGCGCCAGCTATGTATGCGCGGCGTGATGTCGCGCGACCTTTTCCTCGGTTTGAATGCGAGAGAACTTGCTCTCGGCTTGATTAGTTTTCCCATTGTTTACCACGGTGTGGTATTGCCCGCATCATGCTCGGCATGCGCGCGCAGTGTACTCATCAGTGCTATAGATGACACTGAGTCCCTCGTGTTAACGTGACACAGAGACCACTTCCTGTACGCCGGGTTCGATTTCTGGAAAAAATCGACTGTCTAGACTATGTTAATAGAATTTAAAAAGATTCCCATGTCTCGGAATCGGCCAATGTAACACGCGCGCATGTGTCGCATCAGCCGGCGCGCCAACAAGTTATTAAGCAGGGGAAGAGGAAATACAACATGCTGATCAATCAGAGTGGAGAGAGCAGGCAGAAAGGAATAACGACCGACAAGAAGTTCGACATCATCTGCTTCGGCAATCCCACTGTCGACACCATAATCACCTCCACCGAGAGGTTTGTCAGGCCCGGCGGAGCGGCGATGAACACCGCCGCGACATTGGTGGGATTGGGCGGCAGGGCAGGCATAATAGGAATGATAGGGACCGACCGAAACGGCAATTTCCTGCTCCAGAAGCTTGACGAATGCAAGATAGACATCGCGCGCCTCAGGGTCAATGACAAACCCACATTCACGAACGACATCAAGGTCTCCCCTCATGAGAGGGGTATAGCCCATACGACAAAATACTGTGGCGTGGACCTGCTTGCTGAGGAGGATCTCGCGTACATGAGCGCCTCGCGCGCGATACTGATCGGCTTGAGGAACCAGCTCTTCACCCAGTGCGCGGAGTTCGCCGCACGAGAAAAGATAATCCTCTACATCAGCGCGCATCGATATCTGGAGGAGAAGGCGAAGGGGAACGAATATTATCTGGCGCAGTATCCGGTCGAAGCGATAATCGGCGATGAGAATGAGATTGAAGCCGTGAAGACGCACTGCGCCCTCGGCCCGCGGACACCTCTTGTCGTCACGAGAGGGTCGCAGGGCAGCGCTTTCCTCTGCGGAGATGCGACAATAACCGCGCCAATTTACAAAGTGGAATCGGTCGATCCGACTGGAGCCGGCGACGCATTCGCGGCGGGATACATATTCGCTGACCTCAACGGCATGGGCCCAGCCGAATGCCTCGCGTTGGGCAACGCTTGCGGCGCTATCACGACCGCAGGATACGGAGCGCAGCAGCCTATAACGGAGCAGATAGTATCCCAGCTACTGGACACCGGCTAAGAACAAGGAACGGAATACCGTATATTCCGATCCAGCACGGTGACTTTTCGATCCGGCAAACGTTATAAACATCAAACGAGCAAATATTCCATGCATCGTCATCACCACCCTCAGAGACACACGTATCTGGGTCGCGAGGAACTCGATCTCATCTGTTTTGGGAACCCGGAACTGGACAGGATTCACGCTGATAACTCCGACGGTAAGTTGCATCTGTGTGCAGGCGGACCTGCGGCCAACACTGCGGCCGCGTTCGCAGGATTAGGGGGAAAGGTCAGCCTCGTAGGGTACGTAAGTAATGATAAACCGGGAAAATTCCTGCTCGCAAGGCTCAAGAAGACCAGTATAGACACCAGTTATCTCCCGATAGATGGCCACCCCACAGTCACCAATGAGATCCGCGTCACCCCAATGGGCAGGCATATCATCGACCCCAATAGAAGAATCAGCACAGTAGTGGGCAATGGCGATATTGAGAGCCACATCATATCCGCGAAGGCCATGCTCATATCGCTCAGTGACGAGACATTCGGTTACTACGCCGATATGGCGACAAAGAATAACCTCTCCTTGTATGTGAGTGCCCATCAGTACCGCAAAGAGAATGCGCGGGACGGCGGACACGACCTCAGGAGATACAACATCTCCGCGATCATAGGAGATAAACGCGAGATGGAGGAAGTGAAGACGCGCTGCGACCTGGTTGAGAACACCACGTTAGCTACGACCATGGCTGAGAAAGGCAGCAGGTGCTTATCCAATCAGATAGATATACACGCCCCTGCCTTCCCGGTCGAATCGGTGGATCCCACCGGCGCGGGCGATGCGTTCGCGGCCGGATACATCTACGCGGACCTGATAATGAAGCTGTTCGCCCATAGCAAGCTGCTCTATGGCAACGCATGCGGCACGCTGGCGATCATGGGATACGGCGCCCAGCAGAACATAACGATGGAAAGAGTGGATGGGCTGCTAAGAAAGCACGGATACATCTGATTATTGGATATTATCCCAATTGCCGTCTATTTCTACGACGCTGAGTATTGACCTTGCGTGCTCTCTCGCCCACTCGTCCGATTTTAGTATGTCCTCCAGGCTCGGCTTCTCGATGAGCTTGTGCATGTACATCGTCTTCTCTACGGTCTTGGCGATGTCGCCGAACTTGCATCTGCCTTTAAGGAAGAATTCGACCACTGCGACCTCATTCGCGGCGTTCATGACAGCGGGCATAGTACCGCCTAACCTGCCTGCGCCGTATGCGAGGCGAAGGCATGGGAATTTCTCCATGTCTGGCGGGAAGAAATCGAATCGGCCTACCTTGACCAGGTCAAGGAAAGCGTAGTCCCCTGATCTGAACCTCTCTGGATAGGAAAGGGCGTACTGTATCGGCACTCTCATGTCGTGCACTCCGATCTGGCCCATGACGGATCCGTCGTGGAACTCGACCATGGAGTGGATTATCGACTGCGGATGTATGACCACGTCTATCTGATCATAAGGGACATCATACAGCCAGTGAGCCTCGATCACTTCGAGGCCCTTGTTCATCAGAGTGGCGCTGTCTATGGTGATCTTGCCGCCCATCTTCCATGTCGGATGATTCAGCGCCTCCTCCTTGGTGGCATTTTCCATAGTCTCTTTATCCGCTGTCCTGAATGGACCGCCGGAGCAAGTGATAATTATCCTCTTCAAGTGCTCCCTCTTCTCGCCGTTGAGGCATTGGAATATCGCGGAGTGCTCACTATCTATCGGCATGAGAGTCACACCATGGCGCTTGACCTCGCGCATGACGATCTCGCCTGCGCATACGAGAGTCTCCTTGTTGGCTACGGCGACGTTCTTGCCGTGACGTATGGCCTCAAGGGTCGGAAGCAATCCAACGCTGCCTACGACCGCGGTGACGACCGTGTCTGCGTTGCTGCATGTCGCTATCTTCATGAGCCCTTCAGAACCGGAGAATACATTGATGTCCTCTGTTTTCCTGTTCTTGGCGAGCCGCGCCTGGAGAGCCTTCGCCGCGTCGGGAACGGACAATGAGACCGCGGCAGGCCCTAACTCCTGCGCCTGCTTCTCGAGCATATCCACTTCATTGTAGGATGCAAGCGCGACGACCTTGAACTTGTCTGGGTGGCTGAGGGCGACATCGATGGTCTGCTTGCCGATGCTGCCTGCCGATCCGAGGATTGAGATGTGTTTCATGGGATATAACGACCGATTGTCCAATTTATACCTTTCCGCGCCGGCCGCGGACCGGTGCTCGTGCGACGCCGGCTTCCTCCAGCCTTTATATTAGTATATTATATGTAAAGCAAGAATCGCAATGGAGTGAGATAATGGCGCTTGAATTTACTGAATTCCTAGCACGCATCATCACGGCGGTGGTGCTCGGTGGCATAATCGGAGTGGAACGCGAGTACCATAAAAGACCAGCCGGAGTGCTGACCCTGCCTCTCGTGGCGCTGGGCTCAGCGTTGATGACGATAATCTCATTCGCGGTCCCTGGCACGCCCGATCCGACCAGGATTGCAGCAGGCATCGCAGCAGGTATCGGATTCATCGGCGCAGGTTCCATACTGAAGATAAAAGACAATGTGCGCGGCATCACCACCGCCGCCGCGATCTGGGTGGTGGCTGCGATCGGCATGGCGGCCGGATTCGGCTTCTATATGGAAGCGATCGCGACAACCATGCTCGGAGTGCTCATAGTCTTCATCGGCTTCCCGATCAAGGACTACTTTGAGAACAAGCCAAACGAGAAGAGAAGGCGCTGATTGCAGATACTGGAAAGCTCAAGGTGAACTGATGGAAAAAGGAGAGCCGACACTGGAGCAGATACTGAAGGCGGGACAGGCAGAGCTGCGCGTCCACCGCAAGGGGATGTTCCAGCGCATACTGTTCACTGTGAAGAAAATGCACGAGCCGTATGGGGTGTATCCCATGCTGTCGACAGACCGCATGGTGGACCTGAGGGAAGCGGTGCGCCTCGCTGAGGAGCTGCAGATACCGATAGAGATACCGCACAGCAAGATCTATCCGCGCGGAAAGGCAGGCAATGATTTCGTCCACCTGCTGAAGGAAACACCCCATGAACGGAAACAGACGGATGCAGAATGGAAAGAAGACGAATTGAGATGATTCTATGGCATCGATACAGGATGAGATACATCTCGAGGGGGATCCGGGCGAGTCGCTGTTCGACCAACCGATGATGGACCTGGTGAAGGGCAGCGAAGGGGAGATGAAGGAGATCAGGGAGAAGCTGAACACCTACCTGGAGCGCTACAAGAAGACATCGGATGACAGGGCGCTCGCGCTCATAGGGGCCATGACGATAGAGAAGGAGCTTGACGAGCTCCTCGCCGCGTGGCTGCCCACATACAAGAAGATCGCCGAGGACAAGGATTTCGACTTCTCCTCCAAGATCAATCTCGCCCATGCCGCGAAGCTCGTGCCGGGCAAGATACTGAACGCGATGGAGCCGATCAAGAGGATTAGGAACATATTCGCGCACAACCTGGACGCCAGCACATTCAAGGAGCTGAGAGTCATCGACATGAAAGCGCCGCAGAAGCAGCAGGCGTTCCCGATGATGCACAACAAGATCCGCACATTCCTCCCGAATTGGAAGGAGGAGGACGACAGGCTCGCTTTCTTCGAGCTGACTGCCCTCATAGTGCTGGGCCTCAGCGTCTACACCAAGCACATAGTGAAGCTGAACAAGCACATCAGGGACAAGAAGAACCTTGAGAGGATAATGAAAGAACGCTAACGTTCATAATACTCTTTTGCGCCGCTTGCCCGTCTTAACCAATCCAAACAAACTCCGTAGGGTCTTCCGAGAACAGCGGAGGTTAATGTCAAGGATGAAACCGCTTTTTGTATTTGGTCCAGGTCCGCGCCAGCTATTGAAAGTATCATCGCATATAATGGCGCCTGGAATGTTCCGAATGCAACCGCATCCGCTAAAGTCTTCTTTGACCAATTGCTCTCTCTGTCTATCTTGAACTTCCGAAGAACCCAATTCCTGTACTCCCCGTATATTCCGCCTGTCGCTATATTCGGTATTACCGAGGTTAAACGGGCGCTCAATGATTGCGTAAGGGTCATTCCTGCGATCAGCATTTCGTTGGCCATACCTGCTCCGAACGAGAATATTATCATCGTAGCGGTATCAACTGTGAACCGTTTAATCCGCTGTTTTGTTTCATCACTGAAATAGTTTCTATTAAGAAGAGGATTTCCATTCAAGAGTTTTCCATACCACTGTCTATTGTTATGAGAATCTCTTGGTGCGTTTGTGTTACGATTTGGATTCTCAAACATCTCCATGATACTTATCTGTGTTCCTTGTATTTAAGGTCGACTAAACTTCAGATACTCCAATGATTTTATCTCCCTGTCCAAGAACTCCTTGTCGTAGATGCCTTCCCTGATCGCGAGCTCGAGCAGTCCTATCTGCTCGTTCTTGACATCAGGCAGCCGTGGGGCCACGAACTTCACCATATCCCCGATCCAGAAACGCGCGGCGTCCAGCCAGAACGCCGCGTCGAACACCTCTCCATAGTAT
>Ga0315284_10007967_pt1 | contig 15113 bp, 8 predicted proteins | sample YL17G09_16_MG_FD_203696 | JGI IMG/M metagenome (GOLD analysis project Ga0315284, IMG submission 203696) | Sediment microbial communities from Yellowstone Lake, YNP, Wyoming, USA - YL17G09_16 | ecosystem: Environmental > Aquatic > Freshwater > Lake > Sediment | place: USA: Wyoming | collected... | reverse complement strand
CCCTGCGGCGGGGCGGAGGAGGAGGAGGAGGAGGAGGAGGAGGGGGAGAGGAAGGGGAAGCAGGGCAGGGGCGAGAAGGAGAAGAGCGAGAAGGGCAGCAGCGCCCCGCCGCCGCCGTTCCCTTCCCTCCCTCCCTGGCGTCCCTGCTCGCGTCGCTGTCGCTCGAGGCCAGCACGAGGCTCGGCGCGCTCGAAGGAGAGAAACGAGAGGGCGACATGGCCCCCGACGACGGGGAGGGGCCTTACCCAGCGGCGGTGGCGGCGGCGGCGGCCTCTGCTTTGCTGTCAGAGGAGGCCGCCGCGCGCGCCGACGGAGCCAGCGTCCGCTGCGGGGAGTGCGGGGCCGTGGTGGCCGCCACGCGCGCCGAGGCTCACGCGATGTTCTGGTGCAGTAGACTCGGCAGCAGCGGCGGCGGCGGAGCGGGAAGAGGTGGCTGAAAAGAAAGCGGTGGGGAGGGGGAAAGAGAGACGGCGACGACGAAGCGTTTGTTTTCGATAAAAGTCCATCTCTCTGTTTCTTTGTCTCTTTGCCTCTATTTCTTTCGATGTTCACGATCACACTGTAACTTTAGAAAAAAACGCACGCATTGAAAAATGAAAATTCCGAACGTGCTCAGCTTTTTTTGGTGCTTGTAGAAGAAAGAATAAGAAAACTCTCGAAAATCACTCTCTCTCTCTCTAACTCCCTAGTTATTAATCCCCTCCCTCTCTCTACTTGCGGCGGCGCGTAGAGGTCTTGTCGGCGCCAGCGACAGCAGCAGAAACAGCAGCAGCAGTCTTGGAAGCGCCGCGGCCGCGCGCCGCGCGCTTCGCCGGCGCCTGCGCCGCCGTCGCCTCCTCTTCCTCCTCCGAGGCCTCCTTCGCCCCTCCTCCCGCCGCCGCCGCCACCGCCACCGCGGCGGCGGCGACCTTGACGACTCGCGAAACTCCCTTGACGGTCTGGATCGGTGCCTTGACGATCGAGAGCTTGCGCTTGCGGGTTTTGGCGGCGTCCCCCACGGCGCGGGAGGGCGAGGGCCGCGTCTCCTCAAAGTGGACCCCGGGGTTGGCGACCGAGGGGGCCGAGGCGGGCTTGCCGCTGTTCGCCCTCCCGCCGCTGGCCGCGAGCGACGCCGTCTTCTCGGTCCCGGCGGCGGAGGCGACGCCGCCGTGGCAGGAGAGCGCGGCGAGGCGGCGGCCCGTGGCCTCGACCTCGTCGTCGGCCGCGGTCGCGGCCTCGCCGGCCACGCTCGCCCCTCCTCCTCCTCCTCCTCCTCCGACGGCGACAGCAAACTCCTCCTCTCCGCCGCCGGCCGCCCTCACCAGCACCCCCTCGCGCGCGAGGGCGTCGAACGCGGCCTTGAGGTTCGCGATGGTCGCGTCGGCGAAGTGGGCGAGGGCGTCGATGAAGGCGACGGGGACGGCCGGGGGCGGCGGCGGCGGAGGCGGCGGCGCCATCGCCGAGAGCTTGCCCGCACCGCGGCGGCCTCCCTTCTTGGGGACAGCAGCCGCAGCAGCAGGAGCAGAAGCAGCCGCGGCAGCCTTGGCCTTGGCGGCCACCCACGCGCGCACGCGCTCGAGAGTCTCCGCCTCGGAGGCGGAGGCGGGGCCGGAGCCGAAAGCAGGCTTCTTCGACTTCTTCGGCGCCCTCGCGCCGTCGTCGCCGCCGGCACCGTCGCCGGCGATCTTGCCGCCGTCGTTCAACTCCTCTCCTTCTTCTCCCTCTTCCTCGTCGTCGTCGTCGTCAGACATGACCGTCATCGACACGTCGTCACAGTCGCCCTCTTCCTCTCCTGTCTCACCGTCCTCCGGCACGGGCTGGGAGCCGCCGCCGCCGAAGAAGAGCCCGTTGGCGGCAGCGTCGTTCTCCTCGTCGTTGCCTCTTCCTCCTCCTCCTGCTCCTCCGTTCTTCTTCTTCGACCTCGCCGCCGCCGCCGCTCCCGCGGCATCTCCAGCGGGAGCAGCAGCAGCGGCGGGCGCGGCGCCGTCGAGCGTCGACTTGACGCAGATCACGACGGCGTGGTCCGCCGTCTGCACTCTCCCGGCCTCGATCGAGAACGGCTTGCGCGGGAAGAAGGCCGCGCGCTCCCCGGGCCGCGGGCCGTCGCCGCCGTGCCCGTCCTCGGAGGCAGAGGGAGCGGCGGCGCGGAAGCAGGGCGGCTCGTAGTCGATCGGGGTCACCTCGTCGCGGTACCCGAGCTTCATGAACAGGAAGCGGTCCTCCGGCACGGCGTCGAGCGTGTGGCAGACCTGCACGAGCGTGCGGATCAGCGTGACGATCTGGTGCTTGACCGAGGCGACGGTCGAGGCCGTCGCCGGCGCGGCGCGGACCGAGCGGCGGCGGCAGTTGTGAGAGGTGCCGTTGCCGCCCTTGGACAAGTTTTGACCCTGAGACTCCTCCCCGCCGCCGACGCCGCAGCTGGTGCTGCTCGCCATCCCGACCACCTGCGGCGTCGCGCCGTCGTCGCCGTACCCGAAGTGGAAGACGAACTCCTCGAGCAGGTACGAGCACGCCGCGTCGGCCGCGACGCCGAACGTGAGGCGGCGCAGGTAGCCGCGGCGCAGCGCGTCGGCGACGCCGTGCTCGACCCACTCGACGAGGGCCCTCGAGGCCGGGCAGGACGGGGTGAGCATCTGGATGGAGAGGCCTGGGGAGAGGGAGGGAGGGAGGGAGGGAGAGGAAGAAGGGGGGGAAGGAGAGAAAGGGAGAAGAGGAGCGGCGGCGGTTGAGCAAACGCGGTTTTCGTCATCGTTTTGCTCAGCTCTGTCAGAGCAAAAAACTCGCTCTCCTCTCTACTCTCTCTCCTTGTTCTCTCTTCTATTCTTCGTACCGTCGAGTTTGGCCATCGTCACGGACTTGAAGACGGAGTCCGGGAAGAGGCCACGGAGGTGCGCGACGTGGAAGACGGACTGAGGAGGAGGTTTTGAAAGAGGGTTTTTGAGTTTCCCGTTCTCTCCGTTGGCGAAAAAAAGAAGAAAGGGAAGAACGACAGCCCTCGGGCTCGCCCTTGTTCTCCCCTTTTACCCCGCTTTCTCCGCATCGTTGCGCCTGATGGGGTCTTCTCGAGGTCCCTCGCTGGCTCGGCGGCGCTCCGAGGCGGGGGGAGGGACTGAGGGAGATGAAAGGAGAAGGAGGAAGAAAAAAAAACACGCTCGCTCGCACTTTTGCTCGTTCTCCTCTTCTTCTCCTTATCTTTCTCTTCCTCCCCCCCGGACTCACCACGCGCAGCAGGCAGCGCATGAGCTCGAGCGACTCGGTGCGGGAGATGGACTTGGTGGCCGTGGCCACGGCGGTGGCCGTCGCGGCGGCGGGGCGCATGGTTGCTGTGCTTTGTCGCAAGTGGTTGGTTGCGAGGGGCGAGAGGGCCGAGTTTTTTTTCCCCTTGCGAAATGTGATTCTCGATCGAGTTCTTTTTTTCTTTTTGCTTTCTCTCTAGCTTGTTCTCCTCCTCACTCGTTCTTTCTCCCCAACTCAAGATACCTCTCCTCCTCCGCTCTCTTCCTATCTCCAACGCGATGCTCCGCACGCTCTCCGTGACCAACCGCCCCGCTGCTGCTGTGGCCGTGCGCCCCAGCGGCTCCTCCTCCGCTGCGCGCCGCTCCTCCTCCGCAGTCGTCGCCGCGCAGCGATCGAGCGACGATGCTCCCGTCACGAAGCGGTGAGCTCTTCGAGTTTCCCCCTTTTTGCTCTTCGAATTTCGATCCAAGGCGTCGAGCATTTCCTGAAAGCGTCCACGCCTGTCGCAAAGCCCGTCTCAAAGAAGCGCTCGCAGCAAAGTGGGGGCTCGGAAAGCGGAGAAAGAGGGAGAATGCGTCGATTCTATTCGCTGCATTCTCGATCTGCACCTTGGCCCAGCGTCCGTCGTGGAGCTTTTTTTTTCAACCCCGACCTCGAAACCTCTTTTCCCCGACCCCGAAACCTCTTTTCCCTTCTTCTCGCTCCTCCCTTCTCACTCCCTCTCTCTCCACAACTGCAAGAAAAAAAAAACAGCGAGCTCGTCCTCAACTCGGTCAACGTCGCGGTCCTCGCCTCCCTCTTCTCCGTCGGCGCCTCACCGCGGCCGTCGGGCCTCGGCCCGCGAGACGTCAACGGCACCAAGGCGCTCGCGCTCTGCCCGGCCACGCCCAACTGCATCTCGACCGCCGAGGAGGCCAACGACCCGAAGCACTACGTGCCGCAGTGGTCCTACAACCCTCCCGGGGCAGGCTCGAAGAGGGCCAAGAAGTCCAAGGCGGAGGCGATGAAGGACCTCGAGGACGCCGTCACCTCCCTGACTCCCGACGGCTTCACTTCCGAGATCATCGAGAAGACCGACGACTACCTCTACGCGGAGTACACGTCGCCGACCTTCGGCTTCGTCGACGACGTCGAGTTCCTCGTGCGCGACGAGGCTTCGAGCGAGGTCGAGTACCGCTCCGCCTCGAGGATCGGAGAGTCCGACGGCGACGCGAACCGGAAGCGGATCAAGGCGCTGAGGAAGTTCCTGGAGCCGCGCGGGTGGAAGTCGATCGCCACGTTCGAGTAGAAGGGTTGCTGTTCTGAGAAGCGAGATGTTTGAAAGAGCGCGCGCGCGAGAAGAGAGAGAGACGGAGAAAGAGAGAGTAAAAGAAAAAAAGTGTTGCTTTTGAAGAAGAAAAAAAAAACCCCAGGTTTTTTACTCGTTTCCCTCTCTCTCGTTTTCCCGCTTTCTCTCTCTCTTCACACCCCGCTGGCGCGCGTTCCCTCCCTCCCTCGCTCGCTCTCTTCCTCCTTCTGTCTCTCTCCGGATAGACCAGTTATAAATCAGATGAACAAACTGAAGTTAAACTTTTGTTCCCTCTCTCCCCTTTTCTCATTTTTCCCCCTCTCTTCCTTTCGTCAAAGGCGAGCCTTGTTTTTACGAGGCTCCCTCTTCACTTTTTACGCGCGCGCTTGCTTGACCTTGCGGAGGAACGGGTTGACAGCAGCTCCCGCCGCCTCCTTCGCGGCAGCAGAGGGAGAAGGGGCCGCGCCCTTCTCTGCCGAGGAAGGAGCAGCGGAGAACTTGGGGGGAGGCAGACGCGGGGCCGAGGCGGGCGCCGCGTTGGCGTCGCGGGGCGCGAGCGGCGCTGTCGCCGCGCCCGCCGAAGAGCGCATGAAAGGATTGCTGCCCTCGGCGTCGGCGGCGGCGGGAGAAGCCCCAAAGGCGTTCCTCGCCGGCGTGCCATTCCCTCCCTCGAAGGCCATCGCCTGCTCCATCTCCAGCCTCGCGCTCAGCAGCGCGCTGACCCTCTCGGCAAGGGCGGGAACGCGGTGGTGGTTGGCCAGCTTGAGCGCGCCCTCGAGGGAGCGCGTCAGGCAGAGCCGGCCCGCGGCCTCGAGCGCTCGCTCCAGGGCGCGCGCCTTGAGCGCGGCGTGGAAGGCGCGGAGCAGCGCGCGGTCCGCGGCCGCCTCGGCCGCGGCGATGGCGAGCTCAGCACCCTCCTCCCCGCCGCCTTCTTCAGGGGAAGAGGAGGCGGCGGAGACGCCCGCGGCGACGGAGGCGCGGACGCCGTGGAGGAACGCCCCGGCGCGCAGCGAGGCGTCGGCGAGGTCTGCCGCGGCGGCCGCGGCGGTGGCGGTCGCCTCCTCGCCGACGCCTCCGGCCGTCGCCTCCCCAGCCAGCAGCAGCGCCGGGACCCTGAGCGGCTCCACGCTGACGACTGGTCTCTCTCCGGGGCCAGCAGCAGCAGCAGCAGCAGCAGCGGAGGTCGAGGAAGAGGAGGAAGAAGCGGCGACGACGCAGTGGAGCGCGTCGCGGGTGAAGCCGACGGGCCAGAAGCGCGCGCCGACGCGCCTGCCGCCCGCTCCCGTCCGGCGCGCGTCGAAGACGGGCGTCCAGGGGGCGCCGGCGTCCGCCGCGGGCCGCACGCGCATCACCCCCCTCGAGTCGAACGACGCCAGCAGGCAGCCGCCGCCGTCGTCGGAGAAGCCCAGCCAGGTCAGCGACGCGCCCCGCGATAGCGGCAGCGGCGCGGCGGCGGCGACGGCCGCCAGCGGCCCGTTGGAGCCCCCGCCCGCGGCCCCTCCGTCGCCGTGGACGGGTGAGCCGTCGAGGACAGCGACGACCAGGGACTGGTCCCTCGGGTCCGAGGGCGCGGGCCCGTGCCACACGGCGGCGAGCAGGGACCCGCCGGACCCGGATTTGCCGCTCTGCGCGGCGAGCGCGACGGGGTCGCCGGGGAGCGTCGCGACGGCCGTCTGCAGGCCCGCCGGGGAGAAGAGGCGCAGGCAGCGGTCGGGGCTGGTGGCCGCCGCGGCGAACGTCGAGCCCGACGCCAGGCAGGCGGCGCGCCGGCCGCGGGGCAGGTCGGCGGTCCAGCCGCCGCCGCCCGCCCAGCCCGCGAACGGCCGGAAGACGAGGACGCCGCGCGGGGCGTCTTCGTCGCGCCCCTCGTGCTCGCTGTCGTCGTCGCCGTCGTCGTCGCCGTGCTCCCTCCGCTTCCGTCGCCGCCTGGCGGCGCTTCCGTCGTCGGCGGGCGGCGCGGCATAGAGCACGCCCTTGGGCCCCAGCGCCGCGAGGTCGAACCCGAAGAAGTCGTTCAGCAAGGGGACGCGCCCGCCCCGCGCCTGCGATGCCGCGGAGCTGCGGTCGTGCAGCTGGACCTCGACGACGGCGCACCCGTCGCCGCGGCGCGAGCTGACGCAGCCGAGCGAGGTGTACGCCAGCCAGCGGTGGCTCCCGGCGCCGGACGAGGCGGACGAGAAAGAGCTCCCCGAGGATCTGTCGGGCCTCGTGGACCCGGGGGCGATCGGCGCCTGGGGGATGTGCGAGGCGACGCGCGGCAGCGGGCGGGGGGGGCGCCTGCTGCCGGGGAGGGAAGCGGGGCGGCGGCGGGAGGGGAGCTCGGTGCTTCCGTCGCCGTCCTCGTCCATCTCGTCGCCGCTCTCTCCTTGTTCGTCGTCCTCCTCCTCGCCGTCGCTGAGCTCGTCGTCGTCCTCCGTCGCCGTTGTCTTCGTCGCCGCCCCCGCCGCCGCGGCGGCAGCGAGGACGGCTTCCGGGTCCGCGGTGGGGCCAGGCATCGACTCCGGCAGCGGGAGGCGCCAGACGGCGACGGCACCCGACTCGAGGGCCACCGAGACCTCGTTCCCCCCGGGCCTCCATGCCGCCGCCGAGGGCGCCGCGGCTGCCGCGGACGCGGCGGCTCCGCTTTCTCCTCCGAGCCGCGCCCTCGCGACCACCCTCCTCTTCGTCGACGAGACGTCCCAGACGCAGAGGTCCCCGGCGGCGTCGCCGGAGAGCAGGTAGAGGCCGTTGGGCGAGAAGGCGAGGACGCGAACGGGGGAGGCTTTGTGCCCCCCTCCGCCGCCGCCCCTGAGGACGCCGTCGTCGCCGGCGCCGGCCGCGGCCGGGGCCCAAGACAGCCGCTCAAAGAGCAGCACCTCGCCCGCCTCGGCCCCCGCGACGGCGAGCAGCGAGCCTCCATCCGGGTGCCACGCCACGGGGATGCGCGCGGCCCCCCCCGCGTCGATCTTGGGCGCGACGCGGCGGAGGACGACCTCGGGGCGGGCGGCGGCCGCGGCGGCGGCCGCGGCGGACGTCGCCACGGCGGGGTCGGCGGCGGCCCTCTCCCAGACCGCGACGTTGCCCGAGGCGTCGACGCTGGCGAGGTACACCCCCTCGGGGTCCCAGGCGAGTCCGCGCGTATAGGGCGGCGCCGGGAGCGTGCGCAGGACCCGGGGCTTGGAGAGGTCGGGGGCGTTCCTGTCGCCCCCGGCGGCGGCGCCCTGGGCCGACGAGGCCGGCGAGGAGGAGGGGGAGGGGGAAGACAGCGAGATGATCTTGATGCCCTCGTCGTCCCCTCCCGCGGCGAGGGTGCAGCCGTCCGGGGAGAAGGCCAGAGAGCGCGGCGGGAGCGCGAAGCGGGTGGCGACGGCGGCGAATTCGCACGAGGGGTGGGAGTAGAGCTGTCGAGAGTTTTGACGAGAGACGGAGAGTTTCGAAGGTTCGGGGTCGAGAAGAGGGGGATGAGCGTCGCTCGGGGGTCGCGCGAATTAAAATCGAGCGAGTCAGGCTCTCTCTTTCTCCTGCTTCCTTTCTCTGGCTCTCTCTTTCTCTCTCCAAGTGCAATCTCACCCTGACGTAGTTGCTCTCGTCGCCGACGGCGAACACTCCGCGGCTCGCGGCGAGGCAGGTGAGCGGCGTGAGCGAGGTGCCCGTGGAAATCGACGTCGCATCAGGGAGAGCGGCGTCGGCGTCGCCCATCGGCCTCGAGGAGAGGGCGCCGTCCGCGCCGCAGGTGAGCAGGGACAGGGAGGCCTTGTCTTCTTCGTCCCCCGATGCGACGTAGGCGAGGCCGCTCATGCCTGCCGAGGAGTGCGCCGCGTGAGACGCGAGCGACACGACGTCTGGCAGCTCCATCGTGTTTTTTTGGTTGCGTCTGTCGCCGTCGTCGTCGAAGCTTTCGCCGATTTTGAATCAAAAAACGAAAAAGACCTCGAGGACGAGGTCAACGTAGGCGACTTTCTCTAGTTTTTTTCCTCTCCTCATTCGAGACAGTCTCTCCTTTTCCTTCTCTCTCTTCCTGCCTGCCTGCCTCCTCTCTCTAGATCTCTCTCGCTCTCTCTGTGAAGCGATGGCGGCCGGCAACGGCCGCAAGCGCGGGCGACAGCAGCAGAAGCAAGAGGCGTCAGAAGTGCCGGCGGCAGCGGCACCGACGGCACCCCATCGACGCTCCTCTTCCCCGGCCTCCACCAAGGCCCCCGCAGCGGCCCCTTCGCCCGAGGCGCTCCGGAGCCTCGCCGAGTGCGTCTACCCGGTCTACCGGGCAGCGGTCGAGGTGGAAGAGCACATGAAGAGGCGCGGGAGCTTCGGCAGCATCAGCAAGAAGAAGGCAGCGACGTCGGCGGCGGATTCTTCGTCGGCGGCGGAGAAGCTCGACGACGACGCCGTCGCCGCCGCGGTCGACGCCTTGCTCGACGTCGAGCGCGGGGGCTGGGCCTGCGCGGCCCTGGCCCCTCGCGCCCTCCCCGTGCTGCTGGCCTGCTCCTCGAGCTGCTCCGCGGCCGCGAGGCGGCGCGCCGCGCTGGACAGGGGCCGCGCGGCGAGGCTCCTGGCGGAGCTCGCTCTCTCGCCGTCGTCGCCGCCCTCTTCTTCGCGGCCCTTGTTCCTGGGCGCCCCGGGGGGAGCAGACGCCGCCGCCGCCGCGGCAGAGGCGGCAGCCGCCGCCGCAGTGGTCGGGCTGGGGAAGCTCGCTGCGGCAGCATCGGGCTCGGGAGGCGGAAGCGGAAGCGGAGGAGGGAAGGGGGGGGAGCCCGACGAGGGGACGCTCGCGGCCGTCGCGGCGCTCGCCCGCGCCGTCGCCCTCGGCTCCCTCGGCGCCGCCGCCCCCTCCTCCGCTGCTGCTGCGTCCGCCCCGAGCAGCAGCAGCAGCAACAGCAGCTGGCTGCTGCCCCCCCCTGCGGCGTTCTCCTCTGGCGGAGGCGGAGGCGGCGGCGGAGGGGGCGGCGCCGGCGGGGGAGCCGAGGACGACGACGACGGCGAGGAGGAGGAGGGCGAGGCGCCCCACCCCGCCGCCGCCGCGGCCAGGGCCCTGGGGCTCGCCCTCGAGGGGAACCCCCGCGGGGTCGTGCTGGCGCTGGCACGCTTCGCTGCCGGCGGCGGCGGCGGCGGCGGAGAGCCAGAGCGGGGAGGCGGCAAGAGGAGCGTCCCCCCCCGTCAGGCGATGGCCGCCGCCGTCCTCGACGCCCTGCTGGCGGAGGGGGGCGACGCCACCGCGGGCCCCCGGCCCTCGGCCGCCGCCGCGGCGCTGCCGTCGAGGGCGGACAGGGGGTGGCTGGCGGCGGAGGCGGCCTCGGCGGCGGCGGCGGGGGGCAGCGCGGCCCGGTTCCTCCAGAAGCTGCTCGACAGGCTCCCGCCGCCGAGGCAGGACTCCCGCGCCTCCGTGGGCGCTTCCCCCGCAGAGGCAGATGCGGCGGCAAAAGCAGCAGCATCAGCAGCAGGAGGGGGCGGGAAGGAAGCCGAGAGCGGAAGCGGCGACGACGACGACGACGGCGACGGTGACACCGACGAGGAGGAGGAGGAGCAGGAGCAGCAGCAGGCGCCGCCTCCTCGCTGCCCGCTCCTCCCTCCGCTCTCGGAGGCCTCCCAGGCCCGCTTCGTCTGCCCCAGGCTCTGGCTCTCCCCTCTGCGCCCAGGGATCACAGAGGCAGAGGTCGCCGCCGCGGCGGCCGAGGCCACTGCCGGCGCCGCCGCGCCCGTCGCGGTCCATCTCGTCCCCTCCGCGGGGACGGAAACCGCGACCGCGACCGCGGCGCTTCTCGACTTCGCCGACGCCACGCACGCGGCGATCTGCTACGAGGCGCTCGCGGGGTCGGCGGTCGGTGGACGAGGAGGGGGAGAGGGGGGAAGGGTCCTGGCGAGCGACGCGACCTTCGCCTCGTTCGCCGCCGCCGCCGCCGCCGCCCCGGCCTCCTGTGACGACGACGGCGCTCCCTTCTCCTCCTCCTCCCCCCCCTCCCCGCGCCCGCCGCCGCCGCCCGCCGGCTCCGCCGCGGCCGACCCGGCCGCCCCCTGCCTGGTCTGGGTCCCGCGCGTGGGCTCCCCGCTCGCCGAGCGCGAGGCCCTCGCGGCCCTGGCGGCGGCGGGCCTGTCGGCGCCGGACGGCGTGCTGCGCGTCGGCGGCGGCGGCGGCGGCGGCCGGGCGCTCGAGGCGGCCGGGGCGGGGCCGGCGGCCGGGGCGCGCCCGGGGCCTCGGCGGCGGGGGGCCAAGAGGCGCCGCGGGGGAGGGGCCGGGCCTCGCGCCCCGCCCGCGCCGCCGCCCCCGGGGGTGCTCCTGGCCTTCTCCTGCGGCGGGGACGCCACGGACGCGGCGGCGGCCCTCCGCGAGGCCGGCCTCGCCGGCGACGGCGCCGCCGCGGACAGAGGCGCGCCGCAGCAGCCCGCGCCCGCGGCGGCGGGCGCGGCGGCGGCGGGGCGGGCAGGAGCAGCGGCGGCGGGGCGAGGGCAGCCGAGGCGCTTCTCCCTCTCCATGGGCGGCGCCTTCGCCTGCGACCTCGTTCTGGCCCCGCCTCCGGGCCCTTTGGCCGAGGAGGCGCCGCCGCCGCTGCCCGACCTGGCGCGCTGGCCGCCGGCGCTCTCGATCGAGCAGAGGATCGACAGGGGGCACGTCCTGGCGATGGCGTCCGCCGCCGCCTCGAGCCCGTCGACTCCCCCTTCTCTCCGCGCCTGCCGCCTGGTGCTCGCGCCCCCGGCGGCGGCGGCGGGGGGCGGCGGCGGCGGCGGCGGCGGCGGAGGGGAGGAGGAGTCGCTGCGAGCCAGGGCGGGGCGGGCGAGGCTCGTCGAGCTGATGAACGGGCTCGCGGCGCGGCGGCGCGCCGGCGTCGTCGAGCTCGGGCCCTCGGAGGGCGGGACGAGGAACAGGAGACTGTTTCTTGTCCCCCCCTCGGCGTCGACCGCCAAGGGGCTGGCGCTGGCGTGGTCGCCGGCGGAGTGCCTGTTCGCGGTGGAGGTGGACCTCCCCTGAGGAGAGGGACGCTTTCCTCGCTCTGAGGAGGAGAGAGTTTCTTTTTCTCCCTCTCTGTCGACGCGTGTAAAATTACATCCCCCCCCACCACCACCACCGCCTCTTTTCGAGCTCTGCTCACGCCTTTCCAAAGGGCACGCGCGCCTCGCAGCGCCAGTCCTCGACGGCGCCCTCTGTCAGCCACACCTCGATCTCCGACGAGAGCCAGCTGCAGCAGCCCTCCCCCGCCGCTGCTTCTCCGGTCCCGGCCGGCGTTCCCGCGGCCGGCGGCGGCGCCGAGGCGCCTGCGTCCCCCTGCTGCCTCGCTGCCGCGGGAGGCAGCTGCGGGGTGTCGAGAGCGCCGGCAGCAGCGGCAGCAGCGGCGGTCGCCGCCGTTTCCCCCTCTCCTCCTCCTTCTCGGAACGCTTTCGCGAACGCCGCGCTCGCCTCCGCGAGCCCCTCCTCCCTCGCCCGCGGGTCGGAGGAGTAGAGCAGCGAGAGGTGGGGCATGAAGTCGTCGTCGGGCTTGACAGGAGGAGGGACGGGAGCAGGGAGAGAAGAAAGACTCGCGGCCTCGACCCCGAGCGCGGCCTCGCCCGCCGCCGCCGCCGCCGCCCGCAGCCCCTCCGAGACCTCGGCCAGAGCGTAGACGCACCGGTGGTACTCCGAGCCGCTCGAGACGCCGATGAGCTTTATCCTCAGCGGCTTCGAGAAGGCCGGGTGCGACGCGGCGAGGGCGCGCGCCGCGAGGGCGGCGTCTGACGAAGGGGAGGGGGAGGGAGGAGAGGACGACGGCGTCGCTTTCGAAATCGACGACGGCGATGGAGGAGGAGCATTCCCCGAAAAGCCTCCATGGAGCGTGATGTGCGGTATGAATCTCGGGGAACCGTGCCTGATCGCGAGCGCGTCGATCAGGCGCTGTGCGCGGTCGCGAACCGGCGTGCCATGCGGGGGGACGAGCCAGAAGGAGTAGCTCGAGGAAGACGAAGCCATCTTGTTTTTGATTTCTCGGGAGTGAGTGAGCATCAGTTTTTTTTTCCTGTTCTTCGATCGACGGGGGAGCGATGGAGGGCACGATGAGCTCCCTTCCTGCTCCTCCTCCTCCTCAGCAGCAGCAGCCTCCGCCCAGGCTCCTCGAGCCTGGAGAGACCATCTTTTCCGCAGCGGAGATGCGCGTGGTCAGTGCTTATGGGACAAGAAGAAGATGAATCGGGGACGAGATAGAGAGAATGTCATCATCGATTCGCTCGACGCCGACGACGCTGATGCCGACGCCTCTCAACCTCAACCCCTCTCTTGCACTCTCCTCCCCCCCCCTCTCTTCTCTCCCCCCCCCCCCTCTCTCCACCCAAACAGGTCGTCCTCCCCATCGGTCCCGTGCCCCCCGAAGCCCTCGCGGCCTACACCCAGCTCATCACCCGCCACGTCACCGTGCAGGCCCAGGCCCTCCGCTCCTTCTGCGAGCGACGCCCGAGCGACGCCAAGTCCCCCTTCCGGGCCTACCCCTGGAAGAGCGGCAGGCTGCGGCTGCGGTACATGCCGCCCCAGGTGCCGGTGCCGCGGATCCGAGAGGGAGGCGCCGGAGGCGACGAGGGCGCGGGAGGGAGCGACGAGGAGGAGGAGGCCCCCCCCCCGGTCTTCAGGCCCCCGCTGGCGGCGCTGCACGCGCACAGGAGGGCGCTCGGCGTCGTCGGCATCTGCCACTGCCCCTCGCTGCTGCCGCTCGGCGGGGAGGGCCCCTCCTCCTCCTCCTCCTCCTCGCATCCGTCCGGCCTCGCGCGCGCGCACGCCGCCTTCGAGAGGGCGCTGCTATCGTACCCCGACGCGCTTGCGGCGAGGCTTTACGCTTTCGAGCCGTCGGAGGGGCAGCGGGCCGAGGCCGCGGCTGCGGCGGAGAGGGCTGCTTCCGCCGCCGCCGCCGCCGCCGCGGCAACGACCTCCTCTTCCGCCCGCCCGCTGCCCCCTCCCCCGCCCCCCCCCGCAGCTCCCTTCCGCCACCTCATGGCCATGCCTCCGACGCCAGCAACGGCAGCGGGAGAGAGAGACGGCCGGCCCTCGTCGTACTCCGCGAGGGCCTCTCTCTTGGCCGGGCACGCCGCGGTCCTCGCGGCCGAGCTCGGCGCGGAGCTGCTCCGCGGCGCCGAGCGCGGCATGCTGACCGCCACGGCCGCGGGCGTGTCGCTCGCGACCGACGCGGACCTCTGCCCGGACGCGGCGGGGCACGTCGCGGCAGCAGCAGCAGCAGCAGCGGCAACGCACGCGGCCGCCGCGGCGCTGGCCTCCGCCTCGGCGACCCCGGTCTCGCCGACCTCGTCGGCTGCCGCCTCGGCCGCGGCCGAGGACGACGCGACGCGGCGGCGGCGCCACTGCCGCCTGACCAAGTCTCTGGGGGACGCCGCCCTGCTCGCGGGATCGCCCGACGACGCCGCGACGCACTACGCTGCCGCGGCGGACTTGGCGCGGTCGGCGGGCGACGCGGCGTGGCAGAGCGCGGCGCTCGAGGGGCTCGCGGCCGCCAAGGTCGTTGCTGCTGCGATGCGGGCGCCTTCGGGGTCGCCGGGATCCTCTTCGTCCGACGAGGTCTGGCCTCCTCCCTCCGTGTCGCCCCCGACGGCGGCGGCACGGAGGACGACAGCGGCTGCGGCGACCGCGGGATCCCCTCAGACGCCCGTGGAGCACCGGCGGCGGGTCGAGGAGGAGGAAGGGAAGTCTTCTTCGCGAGGCGGAGGAGGAGCAGGAGGGGAAGCCCCGGCGACGACGACGGCGGGAGGAGGAGAAGCGTCTCCTTTTCCTCCTGCTGCCCCTCCCTCGTCGTCTTCCTCCCCTTCCTCCTCTTCCTCCTCCCTGTCTCTCTTCACCCCGATAGACCACCACTCCCGCGCCCTCGCCGCCCAGCTCGGCCCCGCGGGGGCGCGCGCGGCCTACGACGAGGTGCGGCCCCTCCTGGCCGAGGCCCGCGCCGTCGCCCGCCGCCGCTGCGGCGTCGCGCTGCGCGCCTCCTGCGCGGCCCGCGGGGCCCGCGCCGCCGCGCTGCTCCGCGGCAGGGGCGCCCGCGCCCTCGCCGTCGACGTCGCCGCGGAGCTCTCCTCGAGCCTCGCCTCGCTGTCCCGCGCGGAGGACGCCCTGGCGGCGCTCGCCGAGGCCGCCGACGTCTGCGGCGGCGCGGGGCTGGCGAGGAAGCGCGCGCTGCTGCTGTGGCAGGCGGTCGAGCTGTGCCGCTCCTGGCCGAGCCCGGACCCGCGGGCGCTGGAGGCGGCGCGGAGGGCGCTGACCCCCCGCCGCGGCGAGGGCGGCAGCGACGGCGACGGCGACGACGCGGAGGGGCAGGGGAGGCGCGACGGCGCGGGCGGCGCGGCGCGGAGCCCCGAGGGCCTGGCGTCGCGTTGGCCCGCGGTCCGCTGCGGCGCCCTCGAGGGGGTGCTCTCGGCCTCCATCGCGCTCGGGGACCACGGCGCAGTTTGGGACGCCGCCGCGGCGCTGCTGCGGAGGCACGCGGGCGGCGGCGGCGGCGGCTCCCTGTCGGGCGGCGGCGGCGGCGCGGCCCAGCTCGGCCGCTCGCCGTCGTTCGGCGCGGGGGCCTCCTTCTCGGGGCTGCCGCCGGCGCGACAGGACGTCCTCGCGCGCACCCTCGACGCCGCTGCGGCGCAGATGTCTTCGGAGGAGAGGGCCATGCGCAGGGCGGGGGGGCGCGGA
>Ga0315284_10007965_pt1 | contig 15119 bp, 20 predicted proteins | sample YL17G09_16_MG_FD_203696 | JGI IMG/M metagenome (GOLD analysis project Ga0315284, IMG submission 203696) | Sediment microbial communities from Yellowstone Lake, YNP, Wyoming, USA - YL17G09_16 | ecosystem: Environmental > Aquatic > Freshwater > Lake > Sediment | place: USA: Wyoming | collected... | reverse complement strand
ATCCTACACCATGGGGTTTTATTTTTCTTACTTACAGTTTTTTTGTTACTTTTTTATGATGTATTTACTTTATATTTATTATTAAAAATTAAAATAAATAAAATAATATAGAAGGTGTAGGAGGTGCAGTATTATGTAGTATTTATAGCAATTCACCCCAGATAAAACCCGACAAAAAAATAATAATAATAATATTTTACTCCCCCAATATTCAAAGGAATTTTAGCCTATATACACCCTACACACCAACACCCGCGGGTAATCCCCGCCCGATTATATAGTGGAAATATTCAAAAATAATATATTTAAAAAAAATCATTTAAATAATAATTTGTAGGATATAGTATATGACCGAAATAATGCCAGAAATAATTTATTGTAGCTATACACCAAAACAAGCCGAACGATTAAAAGAATATAGAAATAATCCCGATAATAAGGAATTACTATGTAATATAAGAAAGAAATATTACAACAAGATGAAGACTGATGAAATACTTATAGAAAAACATAGACAACGCGCACGAGATTATTATTATAAAAAAAAAGATTTATTATTACAAAAAATAGTCTAGATTTTTTACTTTTTTTTAAATAGAAAAAATTAAAAAATGTATTTAAAAATTAATTTATATTATATAGTATATGACACAAATTAATTTAAAATTATCTTCAAAAGACTCTAAACTTAACAGTTTAACACTTAACGAGCCCGTCGATATTCAAATACTCGATAAACTCATCACTTCTGACTTACTAATTGATACTTTTAATAACCCAGTATGTAAAACATATAACACAAATGAAAAACAACAATTATTAAAATATAAAAAATTAATCAAAAATGGTAAAGCCAAAATAGAATATAATAAAAGTAAAGGTATGAAATGGGGGCGAGTAATGCCCCTAAATGGTTGTGGCTTATTCAGTATAAGGCGCCAATTAAGACACACATTAGCTAAAAACCACTTTGTAGATATTGACGTAGTAAATTGTCATCCTGTATTATTACATCAAGTTTGTAAAGCAAATAACATACCATGCGAACACTTAGAAGATTACGTATTTAACCGCGCTCAACATTTAGAAAGAATAATGAAAAAATATAATGTTAATAAAGATACCGCCAAAAACTTATTTATTCGTTCTTTATATTTAGGATTTATTGAAAATTGGTTAAGTGATAATAAAATAGAAAATAAAACTCCTGATGACTTTGTGGTCAAATTACAAACAGAATTAAATCATATATGCCATAGAATTATTTTACATAATCCAGATATCGATAAAGCAGTAAAAAAGAATAAAGAAAAAAACAATAAACAATATAAAATAGGTTCATCGTTATCATATTACTTACAAGAATACGAAAACCAAATTTTAGAAACCATTTATGAATATTGTAATAAAAATAACTATATTAATAGTAATGAATGCGTTTTATGTGCCGATGGTTTAATGATTCCTAAAAGTTTATATAAACCTGAACTATTAAAAGAATTATCAGTATTAATAAATGAAAAATTCGGTTTTAATCTTGAGTTTATCATGAAGGAAATGAACGAAGATTATTTAAGTATTCTCGATGACCACCAAATAGAAGATGATGATAATGAAAATGGCTATGATGCAGTTAAATTTAGATTCGAGAAAACTAATTTTAAGTTATTAAATCCTATATCATATGTTACTATTGATACCAATAAAGAATTAATAGTAAGAAAGAAAACTGACTTCCTAAGTGTCTATGAAAATTTACACTATGAAAAACTATATACAGATGATGAAGGAAATATAAAAATAATAAAAAAACAATTTGTTTCTGACTGGCTAAAAGATGAAACAGTTAAAACATATGATAGAATTGACTTTCTCCCAAAAATGGAAGCACCCAAAAACATTTATAATACATTCACACAATTTGAAGCCGAGAAAATAACAACTAAAAAAAATCTATTCTTTAGTAATTCATTAATGTATAAACATATTAACAACCTATGCGGTAATGATGAATTATGTTATGATTATTTTATTAAATTCTTAGCCCAAAAAGTCCAAAAGCCTACACAAATTACAAGAACATCAATAGTATTACAATCTAATGAAGGCGCCGGAAAAGATACTTTTTTAAACTGGTTTGGTAACTCAATATTAGGTAAGAAATATTATGTTAATACAGAATCAATCGATTTAGTATTTGGGCGATTTAATGGTTTAATTCAGGATAAAGTATTAATAGTTATTAATGAAACATCAGGTAAAGATACATTTCAATTATCAGATAAAATTAAAGCATCAATTACTAATGAAATAAATACAATTGAAAAGAAAGGCTATGAATCATTTACTAATACTAATTGTATTTCATATGTGTTCTTATCTAATAATAAAAATCCCGTTAAAGTATCAGAAAATGATAGAAGATTTGTTATATTTGAATGTAATAGTAAAATAGCTAATAACCATGATTACTTTACAGCACTTAATAAAGAAATAGAATCAAAAGAATATGATAAAATATTTTATGATTTATTGATGAGTACGCCCATAGATGGTTATGACTTCACAAATAACAGACCTAAAACTAATGCATATAATAACATCAAAGAAGCAACCAAAAGCCCCGTTATATCATTTTACGAAGATTTAATATTTAAATTTGATGAATCATTTTTAATAGGTGGTGCAGAATTATACAATAAATTTACAACATTTTTAAAATCAAATAATTTTAATTACGAGTATAATAATATTAAATTTGGTGTTGAATTGAAACAATATGAAACATATATTATTAAAACTAGAACTAAAAAAGGTATTTATTACAATATCAAAATTAATGAACTTAAAAACCATCTAATTACTACTAAACAAATAGAACCAATTGAAGATGATGTTAATTTTGAAGATGGAGAAGAAGAAGAAAAAGATGATGAAATAGTGAAACAGATTAAAAGCGATATCAAGAAAAAATCACCATTAGACTTCGGAATAAACTAAAATAAAAATCTTAAGAAATTTTATTTTTTTATAATATTTTACAATATTATAGTCTCTTGAGAGGCGTATATACGCCCTGCTACGCGGGCTATAAATTAATTTCTAACTTATATTATATAGGAAAATGCCAAAAAATAGTATAGATTATTCTAAATACTCATTTTATAAAATCGTTTGTAATGATTTAAATATTAAAGATTGTTATGTAGGTTCAACCGCTCATTTTACATCAAGAAAAGCTAATCATAAAATAGCATGTAATATAGAAACACATCCAAGATACAATTATAAGATTTATCAAATAATAAGGTCAAATGGTGGATGGGCGAATTGGTCAATGATTTTAATAGATATAATACCATGTACAAATGGAGAAGAAGCAAGAAAAAAAGAAAGAGAATTATATGAACAATTAAACGCGACTATGAATAATAACAAACCTAATAGAACACAACAAGAATATAAAATAGAAAATAAAGAAATAATTTCTGATAAAATGAAAGAATATTATCAGAAAAATAAAGAAAAAAAAAGAGAATATTATCAAAAAAATAAAGAAATTATTAAAGAAAAAAGATTATTTAAAAATGTTATTATTAAAACACCATCTGAAACTATAGTTTAACATAAATTTTACTTTGCGCTATACTTGAACCCATTGCGGTTAAATCATTGCTCATCTCCTTTTCTACTTTTATTAAATCTGAGTATTTATCACTCATGAAACTATGCCTCATCTGATTAACACTGATTTTACGGTCTTTAAATATCTTGACCATACGTTGATTAAGTGTAATAGCAGATAATGCTTCACCTTTACTATTAAATAATAAATGATTAATATTAGCAGGTATTATTTTAATCCATTTACTTAATATTCTTTTCAATGCAGGACTAACATTTAATGTTTGTTGATGGTGGAATTTACTTGTTTTATAAACGTTAAAAATAAGTTTATTCTTTTTCATATCTAATTGATTATCTTTTGATTCGTCAATATCTCCGCGAAACTTCATTAATACATAATCGAGTGCGCGCCTTGGTTGGTTATAAATCGGACTTACTAAACATAATAATACATAATCCATTATTTGTTGAATATCATTCATATTTAACTTGTCTTTTTTATAGATTAAATCAGCATGTTTTTTTAAGTCGTCTAATACTTGCTTAATCTCAACAACACTAATATCTGATGCCTTTTGTTTTTCATTTAATTCTTGTTTATTTACTTCATCTTTATAAACTTGCATATCATCGGACATCATCTTTTTATATTCATTATTATCAGTTAAACAAACTAACGATGCTAAATAAGTCTTACGACTAGAGGGGCTTTTATCTTCTAAAAATTTCATTACATCTTTTACTTTATCAAAGTTTTTAATATTAGGTTCTTTAATAGATGCTTCAAAGCAGTTTTTATAAATACTTTTTAATAAACTATTATAAGTCTTAAGAGAACCATCAGACAAATGGGCGCGGGCTTTTTTCAAATCATCAGAAAAATTCATTTATATAATATTAACTAGATTTTTTATATTAACTAAAAATAAATTCTTCAATTAACTTTCAATAATTCCTATAGTTTGTAAATCTCTCATTATTGATTCTTCAGAGTTTGGAATATTAGGAATAAAAAAATGATTAATCCAATTATAAAACTTTTGAAAACACGACATATTATAATAATATTAACTAGAAATTAATTATAAGCTTTTTTAACTAGTTATTAACCAAAAATAAAGCATTTAATTAATATAATGCTTAGTTAAAAATTTTTAATTAATAACATTCTTAATAAACTGCTTAATATTCAGTTAAAATCAGTTGATAATTAAATATTAGTTAACTAATTAATATTTATTTATAATTTATTCTTTTTGATTTAATTGAAAAACTAAATTTTCTAAATCAGCTACAGATGTTTTATATGGTGGCTTATCTCCTCCTAATTTCTTTATTTCTTTTCTTAATTTCTTAACATATTTCTGGTCTTCACCTTGAGATGTAATACCGCCCCTACTTTCATATGCTACTCTTTCTGCTTCTAAATCATTATTTATACTATTAAATAATTCATCTTCTACATCATTTTGTAAGTTGTCTTCATTATTTAATTCTTGTCTCATCTCTTCTTTTAACATCATACTTTCAGGCTTCTTTTCTAATGATTTCACTAAAGCGCTTATATCGTCTTGTTTCTTTGTTAATTGTTGTAAGCTTTGTAACAATCCTTTATTTGCTTCTTTCTCAGCCATTGATGACTGATACATCATAGGATTATATGAAGGTTGAGCGCTTGGAACAGATGCACCACCAGAACCACCCCCACCCGATGATGTAACATTAACATTTACATTCTGTTTTACTGACTTATCTTTTGTTCTCCCTTTTTTCATAGGTTTAGTAACTTTTGGTTTTCTAGGCTTTTTAACTTTCTTTTTAATTAAATTATCCATATAATATAATTTAGAAATTTAATTTATATTATTTCTAAATTATTATAATGTATAAAATTCAATCTGTACTAATGCCCAGAAGTAAGTATAATTATAATGATGCTTTAAAATGGATAAGTCAAAATAAATATAAAATCGGAAGAGTTGATATAACTAAATCATTATTTAGATTTAGACAACTAGAACCATCGTATCTAAAGAAAATCGGATACACTAAATATATTAATAAGGTTTTACCAAATGGTATTATTTTAGTATTAGTTTATAAAAATTAACTAAAAATTAAGTTTAGTTTTTTTTATTTTCTAGGTTAAATTATATGTCGGACTATTATAAAGATTATTATCAAAAAAACAAAGAAAAGATATTATTTAGAGTTAAGAATAATTATGTCAAAAGAAAATTCAATAAGTATGAACAACCAAAGAAAGATAATAATATAATTATAAAAGATGATTTAAATAATGAAGATAAAGATAAAGAAAAAATAAAAAAGAACATAACTGTTACTTTTTAGTTCTAAGCAAATAAAAGAAAATAAAGTAAAAATAATAAATTCTTATTAATACCAATTAAAACTGCTGATTTTGTAATTACTAATGTTTCAACTACTGAAGTAATATTTAATAATAACATATTATATTTACTTCTAATTCCCATTTTTTTTAAAATAAAATCATAAAATTTATTTTTAAAATAATCTATTATATTTTCACGTATTCAAAGAATCTTTCTATTAAACCACTCTGATACTGACCCACAAATATAATTTACCATCGATACTTTTTTAATTCTTTTATTTTCGTGTAAAAAGTCGATGTTACCACTTATAACTTCTTTATTAATATTTGATGCTCCATATGCTTTTTCAAATACTTCTAATACTAATAATTTCTTATCAATCTTATCTTTTATATTTTTACTTGGTTTTACTAAATGCTCACAGAGAACGCAAACATATAAAAGATTCTCTAATGAGTCTTTATAATCTCTAAAATTTGGAAGGGCTTGTAATCTAGCTACTATTTTTACTACAATATTATTTTTATCAATGCATCGAGATAATGCATTTTTTGGTTGAACGTAAGGACATATAACCGGTTCAGACATAATTATATAACTATATTTAGATATTATTTTTTATGTTTTTATTATATAATTAAATGCTATATTTGCAGGATATGTTTCTGTTCCAGTTAATACTCCAGTTGTAGGTGCTACGGTTTGATTAACTTGTGTCGCAGTTGATAAAAATGTTCCCTTAGTTAATCTATTTTGTAATGTCTCATCAGCAACCATTCCTGTTCCATCACCTCCAGGTGTTTGATATTGTGCCCCTGCTAGACACCCAGCGGCAGTTGATCCGTTAGGTTGTCCTGATGTTGCATCATCATAATAATGTGCGTCACTATATGTGTGTTGATGATTTTCTAAATTGTGTCCTTGTTTAGTTGCTAATGTTCGTGTGTATGTATTTGAAACGCCAATAGTTTGAGACCCAGCACCTGAAACAAATATCCCTGATGTATTTGGCAGTCCAAATGTTCCACCCAATACTGTCCCAGTCTGTGTTGCCGATCCTCCATATAAGTTCCCAATCACAAAAAACAAATTAAGATAATCTACTACATTCACAAGTGCTCCACTACATAATAACCAACCTCGTGGAGCAACAGATCCAGCAAACATTGTTATCATTCCTGGAGGGGTTATGTTATTATTCAATGGGAAATAAAAACTAGCGGTTGATGGAGGCACAGGATAATCACTTGCTACCGCAGTAACAGAAGCATCTATGTATCCAGTTACAGTTGGGTTCGTCATTGTGCCTCCTGAATAAACAGCATAACTAGTTGTTGTAAAACTATTACCAACAAGAGTGCCCGCTTTATAAAAGATAAATAACCCAAATCCAAACCAACCTCCCCAATTAATAGTTCCATTTATAATAAGTCTCACTTGATAATTATCCGTTGTTGTGTTGTATGTATCAATTGAAAAGGTAACATAGATTGTCGTCATATACGATGCTATTCCATCTATGCTTGTCTGTGTCCCTGTTCGTGTCCAAGTTCTTGTTACGGTTCCTGCAGTTTGCGGTGCTCCTTCTAAAACTGTGGGTGTATATGGTACTCCATTCTTCAAAATCGCCAAACCACTAAATCCAGTATATGATAATGCAAAATTACCCGCCCCTGATAAGGACGGATTGGTATAATTATAAGTGAATAAATCAAAGGGTATTGCTACACGGATCACTTTTCTTGTATTTCCCGCAGGCACGCTTACCGTCATAGCAGTTCCAATAATTCCAGCATCCTCAACATCTCCATTTGTAAATGTTATTCCAGTGGTATTGGGTAGATTTTCAACTGTATTATCATAAACAGCCCCTCGAAATGGTCCGTTATAATAAGTTCCGAATATAGATGCCGAATTATAATCTATGTTATTTACTGATGTATTTACAATATTATTATTAGATGTATTTAAATTTAAACCCCCACCCGTTCCATTATCTATAAAATTTATACCATAACCACCATTAGATACAAAAGTATAACCGATACCGGCTTGGAATGAACCATATGCCGAAGCATTAAAAACAGTATTAAAACTAGAATTAAATGTTATATCATTACTACCGTTAATAACTACATCTTCTCCCCCTGTTGTTGTTAGTGTCAAATTAGTGCCACTAGTTGGAATTATTCCGGCGCCCGCTATTATATTAGATGTAAAAGTCTTAGCACCTCCCACGCTTTGAGCGGTTGTTAAATTGACAAATGAACCATTATCGACGTAATTTTTATTTACAAGCTGATTTGATGTAGTTGGAACAGCTGAACATACTGGTAGGTTTGTAAATGTTTTAATTCCTGTTGTTAAAGTTTGTGTTGTATCAGTTGTAACATAATTACTAATAACTGGTATTGATGATATAGCAGTTTGAACAAAAGATGTAGAAGCGATCGAGTTGTTGTTTGTAGCTGGTGCTAGGGTCGGTACTGATGAACCTATATTGACTGTTAAATAATCAGTAATAACTGTATTTGAATTTATACTATTACTATCTACGTTATTTAATCCGTCTAATGTTGGGCCGAAATTATAATTACTCATATAATATAGTTTATATTATATAATTAATTTTAGTTGAAAAATTATTTAAACCCTAAAGGGCGTATATACGCATCTTGATGCTATAATTCTTATTTAGGCTTCAACAAAGGTTAAAACACATACATAATTTGTTGCTGTTGCTTGAGTAAGTGTAGCATTAGTAGTTGTATTTATAACGTTTAATGTTATCATATTAATATTTCTTAAATTTTGTATAAATGTTGGTTTACTCTTATCATCTGTTAAATTGAATCTTGTAATGACTCCATTTGTTGGTGTTGCTAATACTGCAGCTACTGGGGGTATTACTTCAACTTGTAAAATAGTAGATGGAACTTTAACCCTTCTATATTGATAAATATTTAAACCTTTACCCATATCAACATGAAGTGTATAAACATTCGCATAATCAATAGATGAATTATTTATAGTATTAGCTTGAGATATAAAACTCATATTCATGTAATATGATTTATCATAATCTGCATCTGTTTGTATTATACTTGTTAAATCGATCATATAAGAAGCGTTAAAAATGCTTGCTCCTATGAAAGATGATGTATTATTAGAGTCTAAGAATATTTTAAAAGTTCTTTTTACTTCTGTATTTGAAATCATTATATAATTTACTTTAGAAAAAATAAATTATAATATTTTTATTGAATTATGTTTTAAGCAAAATTAACAGCTGGTTCTGCTGGTGCTGGTTCCATTGGTTTCATAGCTTGTATCATTGCATTTGATTTATTTTTGTATGCATTAACAGCGTCATGTTTAGTACTACCTACTTTTTTTGCAACTCCACCAATCTGACGAGCACCCGCACCAATTGCTGCGGCGGCGAGACCTAATTCAGGATTAACTAAGGTTAAAACTGGTGCAAGACTTCCTGCGACTCTTCCAACTTTACCTGCTACATTACCTACTACTTTTACTGCTGTGTCTATTCCTTGCCCTACTTTATTTACGAATTTCTCCGCTGCCCCTCCTTTAGAAAATGTTCGATCTAAAGTTCCATCTTTCTTAAAGAATTGTTTAGCCCCAGAGCCTATTTTATTGAAGAATTGTTTAATACCCATTATATAACTATAATTAGATTTTATTTATTTTATAATAATATTTTATAATAATATTTCACTAATGTTATTTATTTATAATAATATTTCATCCCAGTTATAAAACATTCTTTGTGAATTTGTATTTATATAGATGAAATCGTGGTTTTTTTTATACGTTTTTTGTAGAATTTTGTTAAATGCATTTTTAAACATCTCAACTTGTTCATCAAATATGTTTGACATTTCTGTTTTATTAACTTTGAATACTATTAAATCGGTTAAGGCTTGGCGGGTCTGAGTTGGAATAGATTTGTAATTTTGGCAGCATAGCCATATGCACAAGTGGGCATGTCTTCTATTATTTATCATATGTAATAAGAACTTTTCGCAATCACCTCTTAAAAACTTTTGTACATCATCTAGAATGATTAAAGTTTTAAAGTCTTCTTGTGCGTTTTCTTCTGCTAGTTGATATGCTTGATTGAGATTATCAAGATTTAATTCATCATATATTAACTCTTCAGGTATGTGTTCTCCCCAAAAATCACCACGAACACTATGACGAGAATTAGCAGGACAAAATAATATGATGTCATGGAATATATTTTTATATGCTTCTTTTGATTTTAAAAATGAAATTGTTAAACTACTTTTACCCGATCCAGCTTTTCCTAATAATAATAAAAAATGGGGTTTGTTCATTAGTGAAAATACGTCTATCTTCTCTAATTTACTATCCAACATTCCATCAACGTTAAATGATGGTTTATTTAATATAGGTTCTTTATTTTTTTTAAAACTAATCATATAATATAATTTAGAAATAATTAAATTGTTTTTTTAAATAAATGCTTGGACTTGTTTAGCTATAGTATCAATAGATAAGATAACATCAGATAAGCCCCAAGCTTGACATATAATAGAAGATGGTACAGCAGTACCAATATTGAGATTAAGAAAAGGAGGTTGAGCACGAGTATTTACACCTTGGAAGAGGATACCAGATGATTTTTCTAAATCATAACCACAATAGAAAGAGGCAGGGTATTTAGATAATATAGAATATGAAGAATCATCACCAGCTGCAGTGGTTCTTGTTCCATTTGCACTAGTAAGGACAGTATATGATGAATCAGCATTTAAACCAGTTAAAGCACTAATATTTGTCATGTACATAGGACGAGATACAGCAGTACCATATGATTTAGTAATGCCACCGCCTTGTGTTAAAGATTGAATAAGGTAAGGAAAACCTTCACTTGGTCTCACGATGTCGTTGATTGCCTTATTTGGAAAAAAATTTCCACCCACTTGACATTGACGGGTATTCAACGAGATATTAACGGCGTCATAATATCCATTAGGAGTTGTTGCACTTTGAGCAGATCCAAAAGTGTGAAAAATACTTTTTACGGATGTATTACGAATTTGTAGCAATAGTTGTTGCCCACCGCTAGATCCAGAAGGAATATTAACAGAAGAGTTGGTGTAAGTTTGAGATTTAATAAACCATTTGCCATCGACTAAAGTTTGTTTTAATAAGTTAGCAGCCATATCGCCTACGTCGATATATTTCATGTTGAGTGTGAAATCAGCAAGAGTAATAGCACCCATAAGAGGGGTTGTAGTAACAGCAGTACAATAAGAAACTAAAGGTACTAAATTTGATGTACTCATCTGTAATTGAAGGTTGTTAATGCTTCCAATTGGGATGAATTTTTCTGAGTTAGCACCAATTACTGAAAGTAAAGGGATGGTAAATGAATATCTGTAGGTTGTTGAACCAGCAGCGCCTAATTCTATTCCGTTTAATCCTAAGGCAGTATCTGAACCCATACAAATACTTAAACCGCCGTTTCTTTCGGCTACATTTACTGTGTTTTGTAATAAAAAGTTTTGTAATAATCCATATTGTCCGACTGTTTCGATTGGGACGTTGTTTGAATATAAAACGAGCTGATCAAACCATGATGAGCCTGAACCAATTAAATTTAAACTATTTGTACTAGCGGCAAGTGTGACGGCACTAGTTGTATAAGACATAGTAAATGATAATGTGGTAGATGCGGGATCCATAAAGACAGAATCAGACATACCAGAAGGAATAGTAAAGGATACTATTTGAGATGAGAAGTTACCGAAAGCGCCTGTGCTGTTTGCTACGAATATAGCATTGTTATTTGCGGGACCAACTACCGATGTTACACCATCGGGAGATACATTTACAGAATAACTTCTCGCATTTTCACTTAATGAGGGAGGCAGTTTATAATCTAATGCGGAAGGAAGACCTATAGTAGAAGAAGGAAATGACATTTTTATATAATTATAATTAGAATAATTATATAATTTTTCAATATTTAAAATTAAATTAAAAGAAAAATACACGTCCTACAGGATGTGTAGAAACTGGAGCTGGTGGGGGCGGAGTTGGTTGTTGTCTTGGCTTTGATGATTTTTTATATATTATCTCTTCTTCTGAATCTGATTCTGGAGCCATCATTATAATCTGTTTCTTCTTTGGCTTCTTCTGTTGTTTTATTATGACTGGTTCTTCTTCTTCAGTATCATTTTCATCTACGCCATATTTACTTTTAATATTCATTTTATGTTTTATTATTTTATTCGCTTTTTTAATTGCGTATTTCTCTTCTAATTCTTTATTTTTTACTTTATCTTCCTGCCATTTTTTATTTAGCGCTTCTCTTCCTTTTTTTAATGCATCTAGAGTTGCTTGACTAACAACACGCTTTTTTTTAGGTGCTTGTATTTTATTATTGTCTTCTTCTTCATTAATTATTAGTTGGGGGGCTGGTTGAGTTTGTAACTCTTGGACTGGAGGATTAATTACTTTAGTTTTTTTATTACTCATTATAATAATTTAGAATTTAATAAATTTGAAAAATTGAAAAAAATTTAATAAATTTATCTAAACTATTTATAATATAAAGTTATGGAAAGTTCAAAGTTTGAAACTGAAATGAAAAGTTTAATTAAAATTGGAGTTCCTGAGAATATGGCATATCTTATTGCATCTCATAAGTTTAATAAAAATAAAAATGAAGTTGATTCTATTGTTAATGAAGTTAGAGAACAGCAAGCAGAGATCGCCGAATTCGTGAAACAATTTAAACCATTAAATGAAAATGAAAATTTAAATCTAAATAATAATAATAATGATAAAAACTAAAATAAGAATGTTTAATATTAGTTCATTGAATGCAATTAATGGAAGTTTTAAAAGTGTTGTTAATGTTGCTCTACCTGACATGACATTTCATCACGAACATATTAATAATATTTATATAATGATTGATCACTGTGAAGTACCTAATTCATTCTACATAGTTAATTATACTAATAATGTATTAGTTATTAATAGTATTACATACACTGTACCCGTTGGTAATTACAATGTGAATTCATTAATTACAGTATTACTCTCAATACTACCCACTGGTTTTACAATAACATATAATAGTATAACAAGTAAATACACGTTCGGTTATGTATCGAGTTTTACTATTCATGCTACTAAATCAACTATTAATAATGTAATAGGTTTAGGTTCGGCTGATTTAACCGGTTCATCTATTATACTTCCATATTTAGTTAATTTTCTGCCTATACCTCGTTTATCTTTTCATTCTACTTTTTTAAATAATAATAATTATAGTAGTTCAGACGGATCTGCGGATGTGTTTTTATGTCTTCAAAATAATGTAGGTCAGTTATCTACGATTAATTACACTAATCAAACACAGAGTCAGTATTTAGTTCAAGAGAAAAGCATATCGAATTTTATAATTACTGTTACTGATGATTTAGGGCGTTTAATTAACTTTAATAATATTGATTGGTTTATGACATTAATATTGAAAATTGAATATACTGATAATACTATTACAAATACTAATTTTAATAATATAGTTAAACAACAAGCGATTTTATAAATATATAAATTATTATTTTCTATGATAATTTATATGATAAGTGATAATAATGGAAATTTACTTTTAATAGGTAGTCCAGAAATTAAAATACCTGAAAGAATGTTTTTTATGGCTAAAAATGGGAAAGTAAGAGAAGCACCAACAACCACTAAAAGTGGGGCTTTATCGATGAGAGGAGGTATTAGAAGTATTAATATAGTTCCTAGTGGAGATAAAGTAGATGTTGTAAAATTAGGGGATACTTTAGAAGAGTTTAGAAAAAGACAAAGTAAAAAAGAATCTAATGATTTATTAAATGAGATGATGAATACTAAAATTAGTAAAAAAATAGATATGGGAGAAATGCCAGAACTAAAAGTAAAAAAAGTAAAGAAAGTAAATGATATAGATTTAATTGACGAATTAAAGCAGTTAGAAAAAGAATATTATAATTATTATAATACTATTGAAATAAAGAAAACAGCATCAGGGAAAAGAAAAGTTTCAATGGCGGGGCGTGAAAGTCCTTCAAGTATTAAATCTAAATATGATACTATTAATAAAAAAATAAAAAATAAACAACCTAAATTATTAAGTGCTGATGAATATAAAAAAGAAATAAAAAAAGAAGAAAAGATGCAAAAAGAAGAAGATAAGAAAAAAGAAGAGATAGAAAAAGTAAGACAAGAAGAAGTGAGAAAAAATTCACCTCCTACTGAAGAATTTGGTTTTATAAATGGTAAGCGATTATATAAGAAAAAGACAGTCGGAGCAGTTTAAAAATACGTTTTTATTATAATATTTTCTATTATAATAATAATGAATACTCTTGAATTTTTAAAAGAAAAAAGATTTAATTTAGTTAAAAAACAAAAAGAAATGAGTAATGTATTAAATGCAATTTCTATGATAGGACAACCAGAAGATATTATATTATTGAAGTTACTTTTAAATGAAATCAAAAGACTTAGAAAAACATATAATTTTCTTATTTGTAATTACGATTTAATAAAAACACTTATTTTATATTGAATCTTCTTTTATAATCTTGAATATTAACATTAATATCCTTACTGTCTCCCCATGAAACATAACGACTTAATGATCCAGCGTTTATCTTATTCCAGTTCTCATTTACTTTATGACGTTTTATATAATTGATTCTTTTTATGTTGTCCCCGTGGTCAATATAAGTTAAACCCCCTTTTAACCCGAAATCAATACGTGAGCCATCATTAAATATGGCTGTAAATCTTTTATTCTTACTTTTACTATTTACTATGTTCATATAATAATAATTAGATTATAATTATTAGAAAAATCACTAAATAATCGGGCGGGATGTGCCCGCGGTGTATATACACCCTATCCTACACCCTATCCTACACCATGGGGTTTTATTTTTCTTACTTACAGTTTTTTTGTTACTTTTTTATGATGTATTTACTTTATATTTATTATTAAAAATTAAAATAAATAAAATAATATAGAAGGTGTAGGAGGTGTAGTATTATGTAGTATTTATAGCAATTCACCCCAGATAA
>Ga0315284_10007964_pt1 | contig 15122 bp, 13 predicted proteins | sample YL17G09_16_MG_FD_203696 | JGI IMG/M metagenome (GOLD analysis project Ga0315284, IMG submission 203696) | Sediment microbial communities from Yellowstone Lake, YNP, Wyoming, USA - YL17G09_16 | ecosystem: Environmental > Aquatic > Freshwater > Lake > Sediment | place: USA: Wyoming | collected... | reverse complement strand
CAGCGGTCAGCCGGATGGCGTCCACCCGCTGGCCCTGCCGCAGCTGCGGCAGCCGGCTCTCGGCGTCGTCGGCTTCGCCACCGGCGAGCTCGTCGACCGTCTCGACGTAGGCCTTCAGGAAGCCCGGAAAGGTAATGGTGCGGCCGCTGGCCGCGAGCGTCGCCGCACGGCCGTCGGCTGCGCTGCCGGTGATCCGCAGACTCAGGGTGGTGCCACGGGCGTCGGCCATCTGCGAGGCGATCGTGCGTTGCCAGATCAGCTCGTAGAGCCGGAAACCGTCGGCATCGAGTTCGGAGTGCAGCGCGCCCGGAGTGGCGAAGGTGTCACCGGAGGGCCGGATGGCCTCGTGCGCCTCCTGCGCGTTCTTGACCTTGCGGGTGTACTGGCGCGGTGACGGGTGGACGTACTCGTCGCCGTACAGCTGACGGGCCTGGTTGCGCGCAGCGTCGATCGCCGACTGCGACAGCGTGGTCGAGTCGGTTCGCATGTAGGTGATGTAGCCGTTCTCGTAGAGCCTCTGAGCCACGCTCATCGTGCGCTCCGAGCTGAACCGCAGTTTGCGGCCGGCCTCCTGCTGCAGCGTGGAGGTCATGAACGGCGGATACGGCCGGCGGGTGTAGGGCTTCTCCTCCACCGACGCCACGGTCAGCGCGGCACCCCGCAGTCCGGTGGCCAGCGCGCCGGCCGCGGCCTCGTCGAGGACCACGATCTCGGCGGGCTTGCGAACCGCGCCGAAGGAATCGAAGTCGCGTCCGCTGGCGACCCGCTTGCCGTCCACGGCCACCAGCCGGGCGTTGAACCTTGGCGGGGCCGCGTCGGGGTCCGACACGCTGGCGTCGAGCTCGGCCAGGATGTCCCAGTAGGCGGCGCTGCGGAAGGCCATCCGCTCACGCTCGCGCTGCACGATGATGCGCGTCGCCACCGACTGCACCCGGCCCGCCGACAGCTTCGGTGCGACCTTCTTCCACAGCACCGGGCTGACTTCGTAGCCGTACAGCCGGTCCAGGATCCGGCGGGTCTCCTGGGCATCGACGAGGTCGGTGTCCAGTTCGCGGGGGTTCTCGGCGGCGGCCCGGATGGCCGACTCGGTGATCTCGTGGAACACCATCCGGCGGACCGGTATGCGCGGCTTGAGCGTCTCCAGGAGATGCCACGCGATGGCCTCGCCCTCGCGGTCACCGTCGGTGGCGAGGTACAACTCGTCGACGTCCTTGAGCAGGCTCTTGAGTTCGCTGACCGTGGACTTCTTGTCCGGGCTCACGACGTAGAGCGGCTCGAAGTCACTGTCGACGTTGACCCCCAGCCGGGCCCACTTCTCCGTTTTGTACTTGGCGGGCACGTCAGCGGCACCCTTGGGGAGGTCCCGGATGTGGCCCCGGGAGGACTCCACCACGTAGTTGCGGCCCAGGTAGCCCGCGATTTTGCGTGCTTTGGTGGGCGACTCGACGATGACGAGCCGCCGAACGCTGCCGTTGTTGCTGTGCCCGCTGCCGCGGTCGTCGTCAGCCAACTGCGCTTACGCTCCAATTCCGTGTATTGCCCACAAAGACCCCCGGGCATATGACAATTTCGCACCCCCGGACCGGCCTATGCAAACCGGCCCCCCGTGGGGAGGGTCTCAAACCCGTGGCCACGCCGCCCACGCCTCGGCCCCTTCCGGGGGTTCCCCGACCGTCTCCACCAGCCGCGACAGCCTTCTGCGACCGCTGATCCGCAGCGCCGGCCGGGCTCCGCGGGTGCCGATCAAGGTGGGCGCGATCCCGATCCTCATCAGAGCCGACGCGAGCGGGGAATGGGTGTCCGGGGCGTGCGGGTCCAGACCGAGGAGGAACCGGTCCGCGTCGGGGGTGCCCGCCGCCAGGGTCCAGGCCCGCAACTCGCGCGGACCCGGCAGCCAGGCCGTTGGCACGGTCTTGACCGCACCGCGGGTCCACTGGGCGGCGACACCAAGCAGCCGGACGTCGACGGCCGTGCGCACCAGCGGGTGGTCTTCCTCGGTGCGGGCGATCTCGGCCTGCAGCCCGGCCGCCACCATCATGTCGGCCAGCGCCGCCGCCCGCCAGATGGCGTCGACCACCACCGACAGCCGCGCCCCGCCACCGACCGTGACCACCTGCCCAGCCGCCGCGAGCACCCCGGTGAGGTCGGCGACCGCAGGCGGCACCGACTCAGCCGAGAAGAACGACAGCTGGCTCACGACTCGACAGTAGGGCAGGAGGTCAGTGACACCACGCAGCCGAGCCGCACCGGATGGGCCGGGAAGAAGCCGCCGAGGCCGCAAAGCCCGGAAACGAAACACCCCCGCGGTGCCCGGTGTCGGGGCCGCGGGGGTGATCTCTGGAGTCGTTGTCGGTCAGACGGCGCGGACGCCGGTGGCCTGCGGCCCCTTCGGGCTCTGGCCTACCTCGAACTCAACCCGCTGGTTCTCCTCCAAGGTGCGGAAGCCCGAACCCTGAATTTCCGTGTAGTGGACGAACACGTCCGCGGATCCGTCCTCCGGGGCGATAAAGCCGAAGCCCTTCTCCGCGTTGAACCACTTCACAGTTCCCTGTGGCATTTCGTACTTTCCTTCTTCTTCCGGTTGCGGTCTACCGATGCTCCGATAGCCCGGGCCGGTTCCGACCGCCATACCTTCGTGGCTTCGTCGGAGCTAACCGACCTACAGACCCTCGCAGGAACCGCGATCACAACATCGATCCTGCGATTGTGGAGACACGAACACAGAAGCTGCGACCGCCATCAATCAAATCACGTTCAGCGCGGTTAGGACAGTCTCGGCAACAATTCGATGTGGAAGCTGCGAACCGGACCGGAGGAGGGGCGCGCGGATCATGGTGAGTTTCGGCGGTGAGCTCCTGGCCGCCGTCTGCGGACACACCGCGACAACCGGCCCGCCGTCGCTGCTGCACGTCGCAGAGATGCCCGCCCGGGCAGCCGAGCCGGCGGACTGGCCGCCGTGGGTGCCGCGGGAGGTTCTCGACGCGCTGCAGGCTCACGACATCACCGCCCCGTGGTCTCACCAGGCACAAGCGGCCGACCTCGCTCACGCCGGGCGTGACGTGGCCATCAGCACCGGTACCGCATCGGGAAAGTCGCTGGCTTTTCAGTTGCCGATCATGGACGCCCTGTCGCGCGATCCCCGGGCAAGGGCGCTGTACCTGTCGCCGACGAAAGCCCTGGGGCACGACCAGCTTCGGGCGGCGCATTCCCTGACAATGGCGGCCCCGGGCCTGCGCGATGTCGCGCCGACCGCCTATGACGGCGACGCCGCCCCCGAGATCCGCCGTTTCGCGAGGGAACGGTCCCGGTGGCTGTTCTCCAACCCCGACATGGTTCACCTTTCGCTGCTGCGCAACCATGCCCGCTGGTCGGTGTTTCTGCGCGGCCTGCGATACATCGTTGTCGACGAATGTCATTACTACCGAGGAATTTTCGGTTCCAACGTGGCGATGGTGCTGCGTCGGCTGCTGCGACTGTGCGACCGCTACGGCCAAGCCGGCGCGCCGGGCCCGACAGTGATCTTCGCCAGCGCAACCAGTGCCGCCCCCGGTGCGACCGCGGCGGAGTTGATCGGACGTCCCGTCGCCGAGGTGACCCGGGACGGCTCACCGCAGGGCGCCCGCACCATCGCGCTGTGGGAGCCCGAGTTGCGCTACGACCTGCAGGGCGAGAACGGGGCGCCGGTGCGGCGGTCCGCCGGTTCCGACGCCGCCCGGATGATGGCCGATCTGGTGGCCGAGGGAGCGCGGGTGCTGACCTTCGTCCGGTCCAGGCGCGGCGCTGAACTGACGGCGCTGGGAGCCCGGTCGCGGCTCGCGGACATCGCCCCCCATCTGCGCGACACCGTGGCCTCCTACCGGGCCGGGTATCTGGCCGAGGATCGCCGGACACTCGAGCGGGCACTGTCCGAAGGCGAGTTGCGCGGCGTGGCGGCCACCAACGCCCTGGAGTTGGGCATCGACATCTCCGGCCTGGACGCCGTCATCCTGGCCGGGTTCCCCGGCACCGTCGCGTCCTTCTGGCAGCAGGCCGGCCGCTGCGGACGGCGTGGGCAGGGTGCGCTGGTGGTGCTGGTCGCCCGCGACGACCCACTTGACACCTACCTCGTCCACCACCCTGAGGCTCTGCTCGGCAAGCCGGTGGAGCGGGTGGTGACCGACCCGGCAAACCCCTATGTGATGGGCCCGCAACTGATCTGCGCCGCGACGGAGATGGCGCTGACCGAGGATGAGTTGGTCGCGTGGAAGGCCGAATCGGTGGCCCGGGCACTGGTCGAGGACGGCCTGCTGCGCCAACGCGCCGGCCGGTACTTCCCTGCCGCCGGACTGGATCGGCATCATGAGGTCGACATCCGCGGCGGCGCCGGGGGGCAGGTGGCCATCGTCGAATCCGGCACCGGCCGCCTGCTGGGCAACACCGATGCCGGCCAGGCTCCGGCCACCGTGCATCCGGGCGCGGTGTACCTGCACCAAGGGGAGACCTACCTGGTGGATTCACTGGATCTCGAGGAGCGGATCGCCTTCGTGCATGCCGAGGATCCCGGGTATTCCACACATCCCCGCGAGGTCACCGACATCAGCGTCACCGGATTCGGTGAGCGGGTGGACTACGGCACGGTGACGCTGGGCCTGGTGCCGGTCTCGGTCACCCGCCGGGTGACCGGATATCTGCGCCGCGCGGCCTCCGGCGAGGTGATCGACTTCATCGAACTTCACAGCCCGGAACGTGTGCTTGCGACAACGGCGGTGATGTACACGATCACCCCGGAAGCGCTGGAGGTCATCGGAATTGAACTGCCGCGCGTTCCGGGGTCACTGCATGCCGCCGAGCACGCCGCCATCGGCCTGCTGCCGCTGGTGGCAAGCTGCGACCGCGGTGACATCGGCGGCCTGTCGACGGCGATCGGCGAAGCCGGATTGCCCACCGTCTTCGTCTATGACGGTCACCCCGGCGGGGCCGGCTTCTCCGAGCGGGGTTACCGGATGGCCGGCACGTGGCTGCGCGCGACCCTCGAGGCGATCGAGGCCTGCGAGTGCCCGCACGGATGTCCCTCCTGCGTCCAGTCGCCGAAGTGCGGCAACGGCAACGACCCGCTGGACAAGGCGGGGGCAATCCGAGTTCTGCAGGCCGTGTTGTCGACCATCACGGCGGAGAGGCGCTGAACCCGCGGCCGCCGACCGACCCCTCGAACGGTCGACGGCCTCGATCGGGTGCGAATGAATCCGCACGCAAACCCGTGCTGGACGCCCCAACTTCTTGAGACACCGGCCGGGAAGGCCGGAAAAACGGCGAGACGGCCGGCTAGACGCGGACCGTTCGGCAAGTCCGAAAACCGGACGTAGCTAACGGTACGCGGTCAACGCCGCCAACTGCAACGGCGTCCCGAACCACCCTTCGGAATCCGACCTTCCATCAGGACGTCCACCTACGGATTCCGTCGCACCCACCGGGTCGGGCGCGGCGGGCCGCCGTTAAACTGACCGCATGAACCAGGATTGGCTGCTGGTGGAGACACTCGGCGACCAACCCGTGGTGGTTGCCCAGGGTCGGCAGATGAAGAACTTCGTGCCGCTCGCGACCTTCCTGCGCCGCAACCCCAGCCTCGCCGCGATCCAGACCGCGATCGCCGAGACCGTCGGCAGCGGTAACTCGCTGGCAAGTATCACCCCGAAGAACAGGCGAGTGATCCGGACCGAACCGATCCAGATGTCTGATGGCCGGATCCACGGCGTGCACGTCTGGTGCGGACCGCCTGACACCGAGCCGCCGGATCGGCCGATACCGGGACCGTTGACCTGGGACTTCACCACCGGGGAAGCCACCGGCACCGAGGAGTACCTCACCAACGCCGGAATGGATCCGTCCACCGAGCCGATGACAGGGCGCTCCTTCGTCGACGACATTCCCAGCCGGAGCCTTAATCGCGACGAGGCCAAGGTGCTGGCGCTGGCGATCGATGCCGCCCCGGACCGCACCTACTGCTCGAGTTGGGAGTTCACCGACAAGCAGGGCGCGTTCCGCCGGGTGGGATTCGCCGTCCGCACCGCCATGGAGACCATGGAGGACGGCAGTGAACACCTGATCGCGCGGGCGATGAACCTGGTCGAGGAGGTGCGGGAGTCCGCGCAGTCGCCGGACAACCTCGCCGACCGCATCATCGAAGGCCTCGCCCGGCCAGGGGTCTATCGGCTCCTGGTCGATCTGAACAACTGGACGCTGCTGAAGTGGATCGACGATCCATGCCCCCTCTTCAACTGGCGCGGGCGAGCCGGGGAGGTGCGGATGCACCCGGAGGATCGCGCGCATTTCGCCGAGCGGGTGAACGCCGAACTCGAATCCGGGACGACCAGCGCGGTGCTGCGCCTGCCCGGCAACGACGGCGGCTGGGTGCCACTGCACGTCAGTGTGAGCAAAGTGGAACTCGATGAGGGCGTCTGCGGCGGTCTGGTCACGCTGCGCCTCCCGACCGAGGCCGAACTCGCCGATGCCGGGCTGGAAAAGACCGGCGCCCCAACGAATTAGCCAGGTTCGGTGGGTCCGGCCCGGGCCGCTGCCCTGGCCTCCCCGCCGATCCGCAGACCCGTGTCGACGGCGACGGTGACCACCACGTCGAGGTGCGCGATGTCGCATCCCCGCAAGGTCGCCCGCATCGCCGCGGCCAGGGCCCCAGCCTCACGGCACGCCGACTCCGGACCGGCCGGCAACCGGGCCGCAGCCGCCAGGGCGGCCAGATCGGCCGCCGCTTGCGCGCGATGGCGCGCCAGCACGGCAGCACCGACCCAGACGCCGCCGAGGCTGACCGTGATCAACACCGCCACCAGGATGGCCGCCAGGACCGTCGCCGCGCCGCGATCGTCACCGACCAGACTCGGCGGCTGCGATGGCTTCTCCGACGATGACGACGCCGGGCAACACCGGAGACCGACCGCTGACCCGGGCGACGACGTAGGGGCCGTCGCGGTGCAGTTCCAGCGCGGCACCGGCCGGGGCCAGTGCACTCGCCGCGACGGAGCCGGCGCTGTCACCGCGGGCAGCAAGCCGGGCGGCCTCCCGGGCGGCGTCGGTGCAGCGCACCTGCATGGCGACCGCGGTGAGGCCGGCGAGGCAGAGCAGCAGCGCGGCAGCGAGACTCGCAATGGCCAGCGCGGCCTCGACCGTGCTGAAGCCGTCATCGTCGGCGCCTAAACCCGGGTGGTCAGAGCCCGGTTGATGATGTTGGTCAGCGCTCCAACGATCGAGTCCCCAGTGACGACGCTGTAGAGGATCGCCCCGAAGGCGGCGGCAGCGATGGTGCCGATGGCGTACTCCACCGTCGACATGCCGGCCTCGTCGACGACAAGAACGGTCATCCGATCGCAGAGGCGCCGAAACACATTGCGCACCATGGTTAGTCCTTTCCCTTGCACTGAATCTCCGATTGACGTGAACCCCGGTTGCGGTCACAGCAGTCCCGCCCCCAAGATCTCCCCGGCCAGGCCTGCGACCACGGGCACGATGCCCAGGCAGACGAAGGCTGGAAGGAAGCACAGGCCCAGCGGCCCGGCGATCAGAACCCCGGCCCGTTCGGCAGCCGCCGCTGCGGTGTGGGTCGCGTCCTGGCGTGACTGCTCCGCCAGTTCAGCCGCGCCCCCGGCCAGCGCACTGCCCGAGGAGGCCGATCGCCGGGCCAGCCTGGCCAGCGCCGTGCACGCCTCATCGGCGTCGTCACCGGGAACCTGCCAGGCGGTGTCCGGATCAGCTCCCAGCGCCAGCAGGTCGGCTGCACGCTGCAGGACCGCGCCGAGCGCGGGCGGGGCAAAGGGAGCCGTCGCGGCGGCCGCGGCGGACACCGGCATCCCCGATGACAGACACACCGCCAGAACATCGAAGGCCGACGCCGCAGCGAACGGGTCAGGCCTACAACCACTTTCGGGGTTCGTACGCCGCATGTTCGGTCCAAGTCCGGCACGCTGCCGAACCGCTAAGCGTGAACCCCCACCCAGCAGGGCGGCGACTGCCAGCAGCAACGCGGCGATACTCACGGCACCAACCGGTCGATGATGCGGTCGGCCCAGATCAGCCCAGCGCTGATCAGCGTCACCCCGATCAGCAAGAGAACCCCGCCTGGGCCGCCGCTGAACAGGAAGCGGACCGGACGAGCGCCGATCAGCTGTCCGAGCAGCACGCCCAGGACGGGCAGACAGGCCAGGATGGCGGCCGTGGCCCGGGCTCCGGCCAGGGCCGCGTGGGTGCGGTCGGCGAACCTCTGCCGATCGACGATGTCGCGGTGGGCGGCCCGCATGAGGACCGACATCGCCAGACCGTGTTCTGCGGCAAGCTCCCAGAAGACGGCGAGCCGGTGCCAGTAGGCCGGCACCGACGAGTCCGTCGCCATCGACCGTAGACCTCCGGCCACGTCGGCACCCAGTTGCGCGCGAGTGGCCACAGCCCGCATCGGGGCGCCCACCGCATCATCGGACTCGCAGGCGGCAATGGTGAAGGCGCGCAGCGGATGTGCGCCGATTCTCAGTTCCCCGACCAACACCTCCAACGCGGCCGCCAGCTGCTGCCCCTCCCCCCGTCGCCGTCGGTCACGCCGTCGCCGGCGCACCCGGACCGCCACCAGGGTCCCGGCGACCAGCGAGACCAGCACCAGAGACGGTGGCACCATCAGCGCGAGGACCAGCACGGCCGGCACGGCCGGGACCGCGACGACCCGTCCTGACGGGCGATGCTTCGCCGGTATCGACAGCCGGCGGCGGGCCGGCCGCGGAGCTGCCAGCACGGCCACGGCCAACAACACCGCGGAAACATGGATGCCGCTCATCGCGCCTGCCGTTCGGCAATCAATTCGCGTAGAGACCGGGCCCCATCAACCAGCCCCCTACCGGCCTGCCAGGCGGGGACCGCGCAGCAGTACCCCGAGTCGGCGCGGCGCAGCAACGCGATCTCGCTGAGGCGCCGGCCACCCGGTCCGCGACCCACGTGTACCACGACCTGGACGGCGGCGGCCAGTTGGCTGTGCAAAGCACTGCGGTCCAGACCCCCCAGGGCGGCAAGGGCTTCCAGTCGGGCCGGCACCTCGGCGGGACTGTTGGCATGGATGGTCCCGGCTCCGCCGTCGTGGCCCGTGTTGAGGGCAGCGAGGAGGTCGACGACCTCGGCGCCCCGGACCTCACCGACGACGATCCGGTCCGGTCGCATTCGCAGGGCCTGGCGGACCAGCTGGCGCAGGGTGACCTCCCCTGCCCCTTCGACATTGGCGGTGCGTGCCACCAGGTGGACCAGGTGCGGATGGTTCGGAGAAAGTTCCGGGGCGTCTTCCACACACACGATGCGTTCGCGGCCGTCGACCGCTCCGAGTGCGGCGGCAAGCAGGGTCGTCTTTCCCGCTCCGGTACCTCCCGAGACCAGGAAAGCCAAACGCGCGGCGATGACGCCGCCCAGTAGCTCTCCAGCCTCCGGGTCAATCGCTCCGGCAGTCGTGAGCGCCGCGAGATCCTGGGTGGCCGGTCGCAGCACCCGCAGTGACAGGCAGGTGCCTGCTACTGCGACGGGCGGCAGCACGGCGTGCAGTCGGACGCTGATCGCTCGGCCCCCCACACCGGTGAGCTGTCCGTCCACCCAGGGTTGGGCATCGTCGAGCCGGCGGCCCGCGGTTGCCGCAAGCCGTTGGGCCAGCCTGCGAACGGCGGCTTCGTCGGCGAAACGGATGTCGCTGCGCCGCAGCCCGTTTCCGTCGTCGACCCACACCTCTTGCGGGGCGGTGACCAGGACGTCGGTCGTTCCCTCGGCCCGCAGGAGAGGTTCGAGGATTCCAGCTCCGGTGAGTTCGGTTTCCAAGACGCGCAGGTTGCTCAGCACCTCGCTGTCACCGAGCACACCGCCGGACTCGGCGCGGATGGCGGCGGCGACGACAGCGGGGCGCAGCGGGGCGGACTCGGCTGCCAACCTCTCGCGGACCCGCTCGATCAGCGACCCGCTCATGCGGCCCGGCCGATGGCGTTGTGGGGCACGACGTCAAGGACCTTCCGCGCTGCCAGGGTGAGCGGAGAGCGGTTTCGAAGCCGAAGGCCGCCCTGCTCCAGGCGCTGGGCAAGCATCGGCTCGGGACGCATCGCAGCCAGCAGTGGTATGGCGGCGGCGTCGGCAACCTCGCCGGCGAGCAGCCCACCGGGGGACGGACCCCGCACCACCAGGCCGAGAGCCGGGTTGAGGGTCCGGACCACAGTGACGAGCGCCGCGGTGGCCGCGATCCCGCGGACATCGCAGGTGGTCACCACAACGACGAGGTCTGCGTACTGCAGCGCACACAACGCGGCCGGAGTCAGCTGGCGCGGCACATCGCAGACCACTGTCGCGCCCCCGCGTCGCCCGGCAGCCACGATCGACGACACCGCACCGGGGTCGACCTCGTGGAAGGCCCGCGCACCCGAGAGGATGCTGACACCTTGTCGGCGCGGGAGCACCTCCCGGACCGCCGCCCACCCCAGCCGGCCGCTCTGCACGGCGACGTCCGGCCAGCGCAGCCCCGGCTCAGACTCACCTCCCAGCAGCAGATCGATTCCGCCGCCGCACGGGTCGAGATCGACCAGGAGGCCGTCACCGGCGCAGCACGCCAGTGCGGCGGAGAACACCGAAGCGCCTGCACCGCCGCGTCCTGCCGCCACGGCGACCACCCGGCCAGTGCGGGAGTCCGCCGACCCCGCCTCGGTGGCCTCGGCGAGGTGGTGCACCAAGTCGGCTTCCTGAGCCGGCAGAGCACACAGATGCTGGGCCCCGACATCGATCGCGGTCGCCCACAGGGCAGCCGAGGGCTCCGCCGAACCCACCAGCAGGACGTCGTCGCGGCGCGGCATCCCGGCCAGCACGCACCGGCGAGCACCGTCTTCGTCGAGAACGATCGCCGCGGCGGCCAGCCAGTTCCGCCGGTTCGGCCTCTGCGCCCTGACGGCTCGAGCACCGACGGCCGCAGCGATGCGTTCGGTGCCGGCACCCAGATCGGGGTCACTGATCATCGTGAGGACGACTGGTGCGGCAGGAGTCACGCGCCCCACCCTGACCGAGGCGTCCCCGGCCGGGCCAGTCATCTCGGTGCGGACTGTGAATCAAGACTGTTCTGGGGATGGGCCGCGACGAACTCGGTCGCCGGGCCGAGTTACCCCACAACACAAAAGGGACGGCCCTCGCCAGGGGGGGAGGAGGCGAGGGCCGTCGTGTGTATCAGCCCCGGGGGGTCGGGCTGATCCACGCCCGGCATAAGCCGAGTGATGCCCACTATACACACGCTCACCAGGCTCGAGGCAAGTGAAAACACGAGCCGAAGACAACGTTTTTCCTGTGAATATGCACCCTCGGACAGGTGGCATGAACTGCCAAATTTGCTGGGCCGTCGCGACCACCGCCGCACTTGCGAACAGCGGATTGGCGGCGGCGGCGCCGGCCCACTCGCCGAAATCTTCGGTGCGGCGCGCTTGAGTTCTAGACACAAAACGAACTGATACGTTTTTGCCCTTGCTGTGAGGGGCGTCACGGAGTACAAAGAAAGCACGGAAGCTTGGCCAGGCCAAGATGAAGCCGGAAGAGAAGGTTTCATCTCCCGACCCGAGCATCCCAGCATGGTTTCCGGGCACCCACGCGGAGCACGCCGCGATGATGGCAGAAGTGTTGCGGGCCTGCGTAATTGCATAAAGCGAGCGGTAGCACATATGGCTCTTTGGGCAGAGTCGCCACCGCAGCGCAGTGCAACGACGCCGAGGCCGACCCACGCAACCCACCTAGCACGCCTGGTAACCCGAAACCGTGCTAGCGGGCGGCGCGCCGAACACGTTTCGGAACGCCGCCCGCTTCGCGTTCGACGATCCCCAACCGGCTAGGCCCCGGCCGCCTCCGCGATCGACAATGCTTCCCGCGCACCATCTTCCAGCGCCCGGCAGCACATCAGCAGCCAGGTGCCGACTTCCACGGGACGGCCCGTCGCGAAGCCCGCCGCCGCCGCCCGATACTCATCTTCCCGACGCAGCCAATACACCTCGGGCACGCCAAGCCCGTGCGGATCGAGGCCGGAGGCGATCGTTACCAGACGCGAAACAGCTCGCGCCACAACGCCATCCGCACTGCCGAACGGCGTCAGGGTCAACACCTCCCCGTGGGCGACAGCGGCCTGCACCGCGGCGGGAACCGAACTTCCCCCGGTCACCAGACCGGTCAGCAGGTCCAGCCTCGCCGCCACCTCCGGTACCGGACGCGGCCGCCCCAGTTGGGCTTCATCCACCAAGTCCGCGGCGGCCAACGAATGCAGCCGCGCCAGCGCCTGCAGTGGGGCGCGATGCCACACCCCCACCAGATTGGTGGCCCCACCTTCGAGGCCCTGCCCAACACGCAACGCTCCGGCAAGCACCGGATCGTCGGACCCGGATGTGGCCTCGAGTTGCACCCCACCGCCATCAAGTGCCGAGGAGCACCGCGCACCGCGCACCGCGGACTCGGCAGCGGTGACCGGCCAGTTGCGCAGGTTCGTGCGATGCCGATGCGCCTTGCCCAGGGCAGTGCGCGCAGCATCGGCAGCATCGGCGACCCCGGGCAGGTCCAGCAGTGGCGCCAAAAGGTCTCGCCCGCCGCGCCGCGGCCCGCCGGTAGTCACGGCGGCCACGCTAGCGGCCGTGCCGGACCACCGCCGCGGGGGGTGTGATCCGTGCCGCGCACAAGTCCGCGAGTGATTACGCTCGCACCATGACTGATGTGCACGAGGATGCTCCGACCCACTATCCGCCGTCGGCCGGATTTGCCGAGACCGCCAACGCGACAGCCGATCTTTACGACCGGGCCGAGGCGGACAGGCTGGGGTTCTGGGCGGAACAGGCCGGCCGGCTGCACTGGGACACCCCCTTCGCCGAGGTTCTCGACTGGTCGCAAGCGCCCGTGGCGAAGTGGTTCGTCGGCGGCAAACTCAACGTGGCCTACAACTGTGTGGACCGCCACGTCGAGGCCGGCAACGGCGACCGGGTGGCGATCCTCTGGGAGGGCGAGCCGGTTGGTGATTCCCGCACCATCACCTACTCCCAACTCAAGGACGAGGTCTGCAAAGCCGCCAATGCGTTGATCGATCTCGGCCTCGTGGCGGGCGACCGGGTGGCCATCTACATGCCGATGGTGCCCGAGGCGATCGTGTCGATGCTCGCCTGCGCGCGGCTGGGAATCATGCACTCGGTGGTCTTCGCCGGATTCTCGGCGTCGGCTCTGCGTGCGCGCGTGGAGGACGCGGAGGCCAAGCTCGTCATCACCACCGACGGCCAGTACCGCCGCGGAAGTGCGGTTTCCCTGAAGGCCGCAGTCGATGAGGCCGTGGCGGGCCAGCCCTCGGTGCACAACGTGCTGGTGGTGCGCCGCACCGGCATCGATGTCGACTGGACCGAGGGCCGCGACCTCTGGTGGCACGACATCGTCGACAACGCCTCACCGCAGCACACCCCGGAGGCCTTCGACTCCGAGCAGCCCCTGTTCCTTCTTTACACCTCCGGGACCACCGGCAAGCCCAAGGGCATCATGCACACCTCAGGCGGATACCTCACCCAGACGTCCTATACGCACCACTACGTGTTCGATATCAAGCCGGAGACCGACATCTACTGGTGCACAGCCGATATCGGCTGGGTCACCGGGCACAGCTACATCGTGTACGGCCCGCTCTCCAACGGTGCGACCCAGGTGGTCTACGAGGGGACCCCGGCCTCCCCCGACGAGCACCGGCATTTCCAGGTCATCGAAAAGTACGGTGTCACGGTCTATTACACCGCTCCGACGCTGGTCCGCACTTTCATGAGGTGGGGACGGGATCTGGCGTTTCAGCACGATTTGTCGAGCCTGCGACTGCTGGGCTCGGTGGGCGAACCGATCAACCCGGAGGCGTGGCGCTGGTACCGGCTGGTGTTCGGCGACGATCGGGCTCCCATCGTCGACACCTGGTGGCAGACCGAGACCGGTGCGGCGATGATCTCGCCCCTGCCGGGGGTGACCACCTGCAAGCCGGGATCTGCGATGCGCTCGCTGCCCGGCATCTCGGCCAAGATCGTCGACGACGAGGGTCGCGAACTCGAACCGGCCTCCGAGCACGGCGAGCAGGTCACCGGTTACCTCGTGCTGGACAAGCCCTGGCCGTCCATGCTCCGCGGGATCTGGCGCGACCCGGAGCGGTTCGTCGAGACCTATTGGTCGCGATTCGCCGAGCAGGGTTGGTACTTCGCCGGTGACGGGGCCCGGTACGGCAGCGAGGGCGAGGTGTGGGTGCTGGGACGCATCGACGACGTGATGAACGTGTCCGGCCACCGGATCTCCACCGCTGAGGTGGAGTCGGCACTCGTGGGTCACGCGGGGGTGGCCGAGGCCGCCGTCGTCGGAGCATCGGACGAGCAAACCGGGCAGGCCATCTGCGCCTTCGTCATTCTCAAGGAGCACCACGCCGACATCTCGACCGAGCAGATGGTCAACGAGTTGCGCGCGGAGGTGGCCCGTGAGATCTCGCCGATAGCCAAACCACGCGAGATTCATGTGGTTCCGGAACTGCCCAAGACCCGCAGCGGCAAGATCATGCGCCGCCTGCTTCGCGACGTTGCCGAAGGCCGCGAACTGGGCGACACCTCAACGCTTGTCGACCCTACGGTCTTCCTGGCGATCCGCTCGAGCAAGGCCAACTAGACCTCAACCAGACCGGTCAGATTCCGGTCGGCCTCACGCCGGCCCGGGGGCCGGGTTGGCGGTCGGGACGAACCCCGCGCCGGGACGGTCCTTGGCGGCCACGTCCGCGAGGACCGCGTTCATCGACATGGTGATCGCCGGTGTGTGCAGCGGGATGTACTTGACGATGCAGGTGGGCAGACCGTCGGTGAACGCCCCGTGGATCATCCCGACGAGTTTGTTGTTGACGGTCACCGGAGCGCCCGAATCCCCCGGCCGGCCGCAGACCTGGTTGACGATCGTGCCCGGACTCTCACCGGGTCCCCACGTCACGCCGCACGAGTAGCCGGTGGTGCGGCCCAGCTTGCAGGCGACCTGGCCGAATGTCGGATCGGGGCCGATTCCGTCGATCGCGAAACCGTTCCAGTTCGACACCGGGGCCACCTTGGCCGGGTCGAAGCGGATGACCG
>Ga0315284_10007963_pt1 | contig 15124 bp, 9 predicted proteins | sample YL17G09_16_MG_FD_203696 | JGI IMG/M metagenome (GOLD analysis project Ga0315284, IMG submission 203696) | Sediment microbial communities from Yellowstone Lake, YNP, Wyoming, USA - YL17G09_16 | ecosystem: Environmental > Aquatic > Freshwater > Lake > Sediment | place: USA: Wyoming | collected... | reverse complement strand
AGGCGCAGCAGCAGTTCCTCTGTCAAAGGCTTATCGTACGCCTCAAAGAAATAAGATGCGTTCTTGAGAACTGCGAGGCCGGCATCAGGCCGGGAAGTTTTTTCGAGCCAGATCTTCTTGGCCGCCGCATAGCCGGCTGGATCCGGAAGCGGATCGAGCGATGAGGGGAAGATGCGCGCCCCCCACTCCCCTGCCATTCTGTGTTCCGGGTGATGTTCGATCAGCCAGAGGATGTGCGGCCGGCGCGCGGCGATGCACTCCTTCTCGCCAATCACCTGGGCGCAAACCGGCGCCCACTTCCCCGTTTCTCCTTTCACCGCTTTGCTGATCGGGGCATAGAACATCAGCAGCTTCTCCAGCGAGACGAAATCTTCCGGATTTTTCTTGACCGTCGCCTCGAGGTCGGCAACCTGCTGGGGTATCATTTCCGTGGCAGCCTTATAAAACTCGCTTCGCGCCTTTTCCCGGATTAGCTCCTCGGCGCGCTTCGGATCCTCCTGCAGCGGCGCCGGCGGTGCAGCCTGCTGCCGGCAGGCTACTACCAGGAAGATCGCGGCGGCACAACCTACGGCGACAATCATTTTGCGCATGGCGGACATCTCCTTGAAAAAATCGCCGCGCAGGATGCGGTCGATTCGTTGACCGAGCAGGCCATTGCCATCGACGCCGATCCCCTGCCAGGAGAGGCGGCTGCCGCTGCGGCGCACCGCGTCGGCCATATCAAGCAGGACCTCGGCGTACTGCCGAGCTTTGCCGATCGATCGCACGGCTGCATCATCGCAGGCATGCTCTGCCGTGGCGGCGAGTTTCCGCTCCAGCCACCAGGCAAGCGGATGGAACCAGAAGACACAGCGGTTCGCATGGGCAAGCAGGCTGACAAGCGGATCGTGACGCTGGATGTGGGCCAACTCATGAGCAAAAACGGCACGGAGCTTCTCCTCAGGCCAAAGCCTCCAAATCACAGGGAGCATGATCCTGGGAGATAGAATACCAACGGTCACGGGAGTAGCCACCATCTCGGATTCGTGAATGGGAACGCAATCCGGTGGCAACGCAACATTCTTCCCCGCATCGAAAACGATGCGGCGACTGGCTCTTGTGACTTGCACCGTAAAGCGCCAGCCCAGCATCAGCCGGGAGGTCAGGATCAACATTCCCACACCATATACGGCCAGGACTGCGGCCGGCCAGATTGGGCCGCGTTGGGGGGCGGCATCAGGAACCGTAATCGACGGACTCATGGCTTCCACCCCTTGAGAAGGCGCCTCGCCATTTTCTGCGATCGCTGCCGGCGGAGCAGCTTCAGGAATTGCGGGCGTTGCCTCGGCGCCACCAGACGGAACTGAAATCGTGATCGACGGGACACAGTACGGCAGGACCGGCATGAGCAGCATTGCGCACAACACTGCGGTCCAGGCCGCATGGCGCACGGCGCTGGAGCGCACCCGCACCGCAAAAAGGATGAGCGCTACCATCGTTGCCACAAGCGCAATCCGAAGGGACGAATCAACGATTATGCCGATGAAAGTTCCACTTGACTCGAACAGCATGTACAGCCTCCTTTCCTTGGAGGGAAACGGACGGTCCGGCTTCATGCAAAGCCACGACATCCCGGGCTGCCCATCATTTTTGACCCTTCACTTTTCTGGCCAGGCGTTGAATCTCCTCGATCGAAAGAACTTTTTCATCCACCATGCCGACGAGAAACTGCTCGACTGATCCGGAGCAGAAGCGCTCGATGATGTGCCGCACCGCGCGCGCGGCGACGCTGCGCGAGGGCACCGCCGCCTGGTAAACAAAAATCTTGCCTTCAAGGCGATGGCTCAGATATCCGCGCGCTTCGAGCCGCCGCAGCAAGGTGCGCACGCTCGAGTCCTTGAGCGGGTGCGTCGGGAGCAGGGCTGCGCGCACCTGTTCCGCGGTCGCCGACCCGGTCGCCCAAATGAAGTCCAGGATGGCCTGTTGGAGTTCCGTGAGAGGTCTGGTTGAAATGTTACGCATTGTCATGTGACAGTTTGTAACATATGTCCGGCCGCTTCGCAAGTGTTTTTTTCAAACCAGGGAATTGACAATTGACGATTTTCGCAGGAGGCGAGTTATGCGTCGGGGCTGCGTCAATCGTCAATCGTCAATCGTCAATCGTCAATCCCGGCTACACGGGGAGTTTCCCTCATGCCTCGAAAAGCCCAGTATGCCCCGGTACCCTTCCTGCAACCCAGAAATTCAAAAGGGCTACCAGGAACCTTCTGCGTCCGCGCGACATGAGAACGCGCTTCAGTATGCTCACTGGTGAGTAGAACCGCTTGTAGGCGCGAAAGAAACCCTTCCAAAATGCTTCCTCTCCCATCGGCAGCCGGGTGAATTTCAGCGTCCAGAAATCGTTGGATAGAAATCGGTTCAGCCACCACTTTGGATCCTTCAGCCGTCCCTGGCTCCTCAGCTTTTCCAGGTAGAGGGTACCGGGATATGGCATCAGCGGGTACCAAGATGTGTATCGCACTCCGTGGCCGATCAGGAAATCGCACGTTTCGTCGAAGCAGGAGGCGGGCTGCGAATCGAATCCGAAAACCATGGCCGCGGTGACCGAGATGTCGGCGTCACGGTAGCCCTTCAGAAGCTGCCCGTAATCCTCGACCTGATTCTGGTGCTTCCCCACCTCCCTCAGGTGCTGGGGCACGATGCTTTCGAGGCCGATGAACATCATCATGCAGCCGCTCTCCCGGGCCAGGCGCAACAACTCCGGATCCCGCGCCGCACCGATCGTCCCCTGACTCGCCCACCGGATCCGCAGGGGAATCAATGCCTGAAACAGCTCCTTGGCGCGCCGGCGATCGGCGAAGATGTTGTCGTCGACAAAGAAGCATGCCTTGAGATCCAATGCCCGGATTTCGTTCACAACATCAACCACGGGACGCACTCGATATTGCCGGCCGCTGAATGCGGTCACGGAGCAAAATTCGCAGTTGTGAGGACACCCTCGCGCCGTTTGGATCGGCAAGATCGGGACCGGAAGAAAGCGCGAAATACTCCGGCGCCGCCACGCGACATAGTGATCCCGATTCAAGAGTGAAAATCGGGGCACGGGGAGATGCTCCAGTGCAGGATATTCCTCGGCTATATAGCGCGGCTTGGCTTTCCCGTTCTTGAAATCCTCAATGAATTGCGGCCACGTCTCCTCGGCCTCTCCGACAATCACCGTATCGGCGTGATCGGCTGCCTCTTCGGGTTCCATGGAAATGTGCATGCCGCCCATCAAGACCGGAACCTTGCGCCGCCTGTATTCGTCGGCGATCTCGTAGGCGCGGATGACATTTGTGGTATAGGAAGTAATGCCGACGAGATCCACTTTCTCGGCAAAATCAACTTCTCCGAAACGATCGTCTCGAATGACAATCTCGACGTCGTCCGGGGCGAGGGCCGCTAAAAGAGGGAATGTAAGCGAGGGAAAGAGGAAGCCCTTCGAACGCGCCAATTGCCCGTTGGGTAGATACCTGGATGGTTGGATGAGTGCGATTTTCAGCCGTGTCGTCATCGAGTTTCCAATCTTTTTGCCGGAATGGCATTAGGATCAATTTCTCCTGGTTTCGGCACGACTGATGAATGCAGTCCGCTCGAAAACTCCCTGCCCCAACGCGACGCAGCCTCCCGGCCTCGTTCGCAGGTCGGGGCCTGCTTATTTTCGGAGCAGTCGCTCATGCGCGTGGCGCGCACCCAAGCGCATGAAAATCAATGATCTTTTAAAGGCAGCCGCAATTTGCCCAAAACTGGCCTGCTACTGATTTTTTATGGTAATTCGCTTTTTGTCTTTTCCTCCGTATTTGGAAACTGTGTTGAATTCGACCCAGCCTTCCGTGCCTGTCATTTTGACCAGGCAGCGATATTTGCGGGAATCGTTGCCGCGCAGCCGGAATTCGGCGGTCTTGTTTCGCAGAGCTGGAATCGCACTGGCTGCATTCTGGGCATCCAGCCTCGGCGTTCCGCCGGGGATTTCCACGAGAGCGACATTGTCAGAGCACGATACCGTCAGTTTTTCATTTACCGAGGTTTTAAGCAGGACCGCCCGGTCAGAGGAAGTCGGGTAGACGCGATCGTTTTTCACCGTGACATCCACCCAGTACAGGTCCCCCGTCGCCGGCGTGATTGCAACCTGGTCGATCTCCACTTTGGGGAACTGGCTCGTGCAGTACAGGATGAAATTGGCCTGCCTGAGTGCCTCGGTTTCCATGTAGCGCGAGGGGGGAGTCCGATCAACGTGTTTCTTGGCTGTTCCCCCGATCCAGATTTCCCCCAGGTCGGGATGATTGAATTTGTGAGGAGTAATCCAGCCTTCGCCGGTCAGCTCCGTATCGATCCACTTCATGTACTCATCGTCGTCGACTCTGCCGTCACCATTCAGATCGGCTTCAAATGCGGCGCTCCCCCACAATTCAATCAGGTAGGAGTAAGTTCCCAGCATGAAATATGCATTCGATTGCGCCTGCCCGGAGAGGCCGCTGATGGTCGGGTTGTAGTCTTTCAGGATGCGCGCGCCTTGAGTGACGATCGCCGTCTGGGCGTCCATGTCCGTCTGATACTCGGGCGCCACCGTGCGGGTGAAGAGCTGTGCATATTTGTTCGTCTTGCGCATTTCCTGCAACTGCTGGGCAATGCGGGCATCTGCCTGCTGACGCTGTTCCGGCGTAATGGTAGCCGGACGTGAATCCGGCGGCGCCGCGAACATGATCAGCCTGCCAGTGTTGTGAAAATTGAACGTCGCGAAAATATTCGGATGCTTCCGCTGGAATTCGAATACATTGCGGGTTTCGGACTCCGACAACGGATAGGGCCAGCTGGAACTCAGCTCCCATCCATAAGGGAAGTTCCGATTGGGATCCGGGCCGCCGATATCGTCCTCGTTGATCCGCCCGTCTCCATCGTTGTCGTAGCCTTCCTCACCGATGCGGCGAAAGCGCTTGGCCTCATCGTTAGGATCGGTAATCCGAATGAAGCGGCGTTTGTCCGCCGACAGCTTGTAATCTCCGGTAGGATCTTCCTTCCACATGGCTGAAATCTCGCCGTCGCCGTCGACATCCTCCGTGCGGTCCTCATCGTACAGGCCGTCGCCGTCGTTGTCCTCCATGCGGTAGGGTTCGCGCGGATTATTGGCCGTATTGGGAAACGACGCGTAGGAATCGTTCGCATCCACGTTCAATCCGGGAAGGATGTAGAAAGTCCGCGTATTGAGAAGATCATAGACGTATGGGTCATAATCGTAGCGGGTCAAGAGATACCATGCGGTGTACAACGCGCAGGTAATGCCGTTGATCTCGTTGCCATGAATGGCGCCATCGACCCACATCGCGGTCTTTTCTTCCGGTTTGCCGGTGGATTTCGCGGTGAGAGTCAGCAGGTACTGATTTCGCCCCATGCGGCTTTTGCCGATGCTGCTGATGTCCGCCAGTTGGGGATATTGCTTGGCCAGGTCTTGCATGATTTTCGTCCACTCGGCGTACGAGTAGTAATGCTTCCAGCTAATCGGAAAATCAAGCTCGCCATGGTAGCCCCCGGGACTCGTTTGCAGTTTTTTCTGCGCGATCGCGGGATGGAACCCGATCAGGGTGACCAGGGCAACCAGGATGAGCGTCGGGACTGATAGGTAGTGCTTTTTCATACGCATAATAGGCCCCCTGTTCTATTTGAGTGAAAGTTCCTTGACCTTGGTCCCGCCCTTCTGCGATGTCAGAACAAGCTTGAGCGGCGTGTCGCCCTCGACTGCGACGAGCCAGGTGATATCTCGCGCATTGCCGGTTCCTCGCACCTGCTGCTCGGAAGCAGCTCCGCCCCTGCCTCCTCTGCCCTGAGGAGGCGCTCCGGGCGTGCCGGCGCCACCACCGCGGGCGCCGCGGCCGGCCGCAGCGTCGGGAGCTGCGGCCGGAGCAGCGACGACGGGTATCCGCATGGTTCCATCGAGCACGCCGATCCTGGTCCACATCGACCCTTCCAGAAATTGGATCTTTGTCGGATCGCCCAACAGCCAGATCGCGTCTTCCCGATTCCCGCGCAGCTGGACGCCCCGGGCAATCTGGGTCGCAAGGTCGCCCGTATTCTTCACGCTCGCGGTCACCTGAACGATCTGGTATTTGCCCACGGACTTCCCTTTTTTGACCGTAAAAGTGTCTCCCTGCTGTTCCACTTTCGCAGCGGCGGCATTATCGGTGGTGTACAACACGGTCGCCTTGGCATCGCTGATCTCGAGGCGCGGCAATAGCTTCGTTTGATAGAGGGTAAACTGATAGTGGGTTTCGCAGACGCCTGCAAGCGTAGCCCCGGGAATTGCATTGTCGGGGCTGTATTTCGCCGTCCAGCCGCCGATCTCTCCCTGGCCCAATCCTGGATGATTGAAAGGTTTCCAGACCAGAAATGCTTTTCCGCCCAGCGCCGTCTCCTGATACTTGATGTAAGCGCTCTCCCAAAGCCCGCGATCGTTCTCACCCGAATAGCCGGGAAGGCTTTTGGTATCCTTCTGCCAGTTCCAGAGTTCGGAGCTTACGGCATATGCGCCGAATTGAGCATAGGCCCAATCAATGAAGAGCCCAAAGCCATTCGGAGTCCGCTGATCCTCATTGTAGAGATGACGCCACCCCTGTGGCCCACGTGCCGCACGATCCGCAGCCGCCGGCCGTGTCCCGCCGCGTCCCTGTCCTGCCGGAGCACCAGGGCTAGTTCTGGATTCCTCGGTTTTCCAGGCTTCAGGTACCTCTTCGCCGATCAGCTCGAGATATTTTTTGCCCAGGACTCTGTCATATACAGCCAGATCCTTGGGATCGATTCGGCTGTCCGGCCAACGCGCAAACGGGCGGTTCGTATACCCGCCGGAGGTATGGAATGATTGCACCATGAGAATGTTGGTGTGATTGGTAAAGAACTCGAGCAGCGCGCGGGTTTCCGGAGCCGAGGACGGGTAATAGCCACTGCCGCCCTGGAAACCGTCATCCTTCCACCAGCCTTCGGGGAAGTTGAAATTGATATCGATCGCGCCCGAAGACTGGGCGCTCTCGGCCCTCAGCCCTTCACTCGGCCGCCCCATTCCTTCCCAAACCACGGAATACCGTTCTTTGGTTGTGTTTTCGCTTGGAGCGAGCTGGATCATCACCCGGGGATCGGTTTCGTAGAGGACATACCTGCCCCTGGCATCCTGGTAGCGGAATTGCGAGATGATCCCGTCCCCGTTTACATCCTTGGGAACTGCCGCCTGATTTCCGGAAGCTTCGTCCGGAGCCGGTGAGTTCTGCAGCTGAGCTACGCCGGCCTCGACACTATTGAAAACGCCATCAGGATTGACTGCGGGACAGATATAGAAAGCATCTTCATCGACGAGATTGGCGATCTCCGGATTCGAGCCGTAGTTCGAGACCAGCTTGTCGATGGTGTAGAGGCAGGCTTCCGTGCCCGTGAACTCGTTCCCATGCATGCCGCCATCGATCCAGATTGCCGGTTTGCCCTGATAGGACTTCATCGGAATCACGTTTTGTGTGTTGGGCTCGTTGCGCTCGTTGCGCAGTCTTACCAACGTATCTATCGTGGTCCCGTTCTTCATGTTCGAAATCACAAGAACGTAGATAGGCCGATCTTTGTTGCTTTTCCCGATCTCGATCAGTTCCGTGATGCCGGGATAGGCGGCGGCAACTTTCTTAAGATAGTCCACCGTTCCCGTGTAGCCATGAAAATCGTTGAACGAAATTAAAACCTGCTGCGCGGGTAAAGCAGCTTGAGCCGCGCTCAGAAGGCAGGTCCCCAATACAAGCACGATCCCGCCCCACTTGCGTGACAATGTTTTCATCGATCCGGTCCTCCCAGCGAGTGAGAATGCAATGCGCGTTATGGTCTGAGAAATCGTCTGGCAGGTGCGTGGCGATCCCACGTGGCGGGTTGGCAAGGAAACCATTGTCCATGAGTCTTGCGCCATTCAGGCCCGCGTGCCTGGTCGTCTACACGACTGCCATGATTCCTTCGCAGTGGCTAGTGTGCGATAGGAACGTCCTGAATCTCCAGCAAATTCTGCGCAATCCGCCGTGAATCGGGGACAGGCCCAGGGACAGGAACATCGGGCGCAGTGGGCGCCGGCTGCGAGACGGCGCTCGGTGAGCATCAACACTCCAAGCCCCGTCCGGCGGCCGGGGCCTACTTGCCGGCTGAGAACCAGGATTCTTGAGGCACAATTGTGCCTGTTCGCCCAGATCCCTCCTACGTCGAATAGGAGCAAGCGCCAGCCAAAATGGGAGGCTCCTCCCATTTTTTGGCTGCTCTCCTTGAAGTACATTGGGCTTGTGCTGAAATTCTGGAAAAACAAACTTCTTCCTCAAAAAATGAGCCGGCACGATTGGAGCTGAAAATGAGCGAATCGATTGAATCTTATCACCGGGTTCAAAGCAACGTTCAACGGTCAGCGCACATGGAAATAGCATCACCGATCAAAAACATGGTGCGCGCTGTCTTTGCCGGTTACGGCACAGGGGGAAATAATTGTTCCCAGCTCCCATCTCAAATGGGATTAAATGATAACCAAATAGGGAGATTCATCCCATTTTTTGCACTCTTCCTCTGACATATATTGGATCCGTACAGAGCATCGATGACCCGGCTTTCTGACGATGCGCGTACCGGTCGAAAGGCATTTCCGGGAGCCGCAGCTGCAAAAAGGGCGATTTGAGGTGGAATATGAGCGGATCAGCTGATACGAAACCACGGAATCCAGGCAGATCAAAATCTCCGGCATATTACGCTTATTTATACTCAGTGATCTGCCTTGGACTCGCGTCTATCATATTTGCTATCTATCAGTTGCCGCAAACGAACATCGGCTGGAAATGGCTGATCCTGGCGGGGCTGACCATCATCAGCAGCACCTGCACAATCCGGATCCCGGCCACCAACTCCAAGATTTCCATCGGAGACACTTTCTTTTTTACCAACATCATTTTATTCGGCACCCCCGCGGGCATTTTGACGGCGGCCATCGATGCGCTTGTGAGTTCCCTGCGCGCGCGGAACCGGTCCCGGCGCCTTCAATACTCCCTCTTCAACGTTGCAGCAATTGCCGGTGCCGCCCAGGTCAGCGGCCTGGTGTTCTTCTGGGCCATCGGTCGCGCTCCCCTGGCGGAGCGTGCGATGCCCGCTGTCACTGACATGCTTTTCCCGCTGGCAGCGCTGGCCTTTATTCATTACATCTGCAATTCCGGCAGCGTCGCCATCATTGTGGCCCTCGAAAAGCACAAAAACATTATTGAGATCTGGAAAGACAGTTTTCTCTGGACTTCAATTACCTACTTTGCGGGTGCGGCCGCAGCAGGTTTTATAGCCCTGACCATTGGCAGCATCACTCCCCAGGTGGTAGGCATTACCGCGTCGGTCGTCCTGGCCATCTATTTCACGTATAAGACCTACCTGGACAAGGTCCAGCAGGTCTGTTCCCTGGCCTATTACGACAATTTGACCAATCTCCCCAACCGCATTCTCTTCAAAGAGAAACTCAACCAGGCGCTCGCTGTTGCGAATAGCAATCACCGGATGCTGGCGGTCATGTTTCTGGACCTCGATAATTTCAAGCGCATCAACGATACCTATGGACATAGCGCAGGCGACTCATTGCTCCAGTGTGTCGCGGCTCGCCTCACCTCGACTCTGCGCATCCAGGATCGGGAGGCTCAAGGAGAGATCAAAGAGCAGGACATTGTGATTGGACGATTTGGCGGGGATGAGTTCACCATCGTGCTGACAGGGATAGAAAATCCCACGCAAGTGGGACAGATAGCCCAGCGGATCCTCCAGGCTTTCACGAGCCCCTTCTCCATGAATGGACTGGAGATTTCTGCTGCGGCGAGTATTGGCATCAGTCTCTCTACCCTGGACGGAACCAACGCCGACACTCTGCTCAAGAATGCCGATGCAGCCATGTTCCATGCCAAGGACAGTGGGAGGAACAGCTTCCAGTTCTATTCCCAGTCGATGAATGAGCTGTCCCTGATGAAGCTCTCGGTGGAAAACGACCTCCGCAAGGCGATTGAAAAAGGTGAATTCCGTCTTCACTATCAGCCCAAAGTAGACGCCCGCACCAGGGCGATTACGGGAGCCGAAGCCTTGATCCGCTGGCAGCATCCGACCCGAGGCCTCCTGCCCCCGGGAGAGTTTATCCCGATCGCCGAAGAGACAGGACTGATCCGGCCGATCGGCGAATGGGTTTTGCGCTCCGTGTGTCAACAGATCGTGGCCTGGCAGAAGGCGGGCCTTGATGCCGTTCCTGTGGCAGTCAACTTATCCGTAATGCAGTTCATGCATCAGCATTTGCAGCAGCTTGTTTCCCAGATCCTGCGTGAAACGTCGCTGGATCCATCCTTCCTCGAGCTTGAGATTACGGAAAGCATGATCATGCATGATGAAGAGCTGGCCGATGCGGCTCTGCGCGACCTGAGGAAGCTTGGGTGCAAAATCTCGATCGATGATTTTGGGACCGGCTACTCCTCGCTGAGCCGCCTCAAGCACTTTACTCTGGATGCATTGAAAATAGACCGCTCATTTGTTACCGACCTGACCAACAATCCCGACGACAGGGCCATTGCCAAGGCAATCATAGCCATGGCACGCAGCCTTGAGTTGAAAGTAATCGCCGAAGGCGTGGAGACCGAACAGCAATTCCAATTTTTCCAGGGCGAGGGCTGCGATGAAATTCAGGGATATTTGTTCGGCAGGCCAATGCCTGCAGGGGAATTTGCTCTGCTGCTTTCCCATCGCATGACAGATCAGCCAATCGATAGTGTTGAGTCCGGCGCCGGCGTGCAGCAGGCTGGTACTTCTCCCAATTATCGCTTCGGTATCCGTCGCAATCACGCCCATCTGCGGCTGGTATCGGTGCGCACTGACCTGCTGACGCAGCCGCTGCCGGGCACAAGCCCGGCCCGGCTCTCGCTTGCGGCTACGAATCGTGCATCATAGCATTCTTGCGCGACCGTAGCCTGTTCCTAAAATGCCAATCAGCAACATGATGCAGGCAATTGGCTGCCCTGCGAGCGCTATCGCGGATTGGCGGCGATATGGATTTCAAGGGGCCGGAATTGTCAATTCTCTTGACACGGGTGGATGAAAGAACAATTCAACGTTTGTCCAGGACTTCGATGCGCGCTTCGCTGGGCCCGCGCTCTCGCTGCATCCGGGCCGACACTGCTTCGGCCTGCTTCATGACCCGAAGGAGATTTCCTCCAAGAATTTTGCCGAGATCCGCGTCGCTATACCCGCGACGAATCAGCTCGGCCGTGAGCGCGGGATAGCAGGACACATCTTCAAGACCCACCGGGGCGCTGCTGATGCCATCAAAGTCGGACCCGATCCCCACATGGTCGATCCCGGCTGTTTTGCGCACGTACTCGATGTGGTCCGCTACCTGCGTCAGCGTGGCCCGGGGAGCTGGATTCGATTGCTCCCACCGTGCGATCCCTTCCTGCACCGATCCATCGTTGCTACCTGCCAGCCCTCGTAAACGCTGAACTTCCCGGTCGCGCCGTTCTTCGCGCAGGCGCACAGCCTCGGAAGTGAATCCCTGCACAAAGCTGACCATTACGATGCCGCCGTTTTTGGGCAAGCGCCTGAGCACTTCATCGGGCACATTCCGCGGGCTGTCGCTCAGGGAACGGGCCGAGGAATGGCTGAATATCACCGGTGCGCGACTCACATCGAGAGCGGCGTTCATGGCGCTTGGGGAAACGTGCGCGAGGTCGACCAGCATCCCGAGCCAGTTCATTTCGCGGACGACTTCCTTGCCGAATTCCGAAAGGCCGTTCACCTTGGGGGTGTCGGTTGCAGAGTCCGCCCAGGCGAGATTCCCTGAATGGGTTAGAGTCATATACCGAGCACCCAGCCGGTAAAACATGCGCAATGCAGCAAGTGAATTGTCAATCGAATGGCCCCCCTCGATCCCTATTAACGAGGCGATTTTGCCCGCAGCATGAATGCGCCCGACATCCTGAGCGGAGAAAGCCATCTCGAAGACCTCTGGATACCGCCGGACCATCCTGAAGACGGTGTCGATCTCCTCCATTGTGGCCCGCACGGCCTCTTTCCCCTGCATATCGACGGGAACATACACGGACCAGAACTGCCCACCCATGCCGCCTGCGCGCAGGCGCGGGATGTCGGTCATGAGTTGAGGTTGAGGCTTGCTGAGATCGACCCTGGAAAGTTCACGGTTGAACTTTTCTCGCAGGGCCCAAGGTAGGTCGTTGTGCCCATCAATGAGCGCAAAGCGCTTGTGCAGCTCGCGCGCCCGTTCGAGCGGACCCGACTGCCTACGTGATTGAGAAAGGGATGTGCTCTGGCTGATAGTCATAAGAAGAAACAGCAGACTTGCTCCGGTCAAGATCTTGCGCGACATGAAATCCCCCAATGCATAGCAGAATAGCAGGTCAAGCGCGGATTCCGAAATCGAGTTTTGCCTGCGAATCAATCACCGGTTCCATCATCATGCAAAATTTGGAGGCGGCGATTCGCATCCATTCGTGTCGTTCGTGGCTGCATTAAAAAGAGCCGGAACTTTTATGCGCGCGCATACGTCCCCGGCAAATGGGGTATTGTTCCCCGCTCGCAATTCGTTTTGCTTTTGCGGAGATTGGGGCTAACCTTTGATTTCGAGTGCAAGGAGATTTCCCATCAATCGAATTGCGATGCCGGCTTGACCCGATTTCATCGGTCAGGCGGTGGAAGGCAATCAACAAGGAGGAGCCAGATGAAACAACGTGCTTGGGTGTTTGCTATTGCCATGGTTGCGCTCTCCGGTCTCCTGGTGCAGGCCCAGGGACAGAAACCGGCAAGTCCGCCGGGAACCGCTGCTGCGCAGGTCGGCGGCAAATACGTGCAGGGTCAGAATGGCCAGACCTACCAAGGCGGCAAATGGATCGAGTTAACCTACGGCCGCCCTATCATGCGGGGACGCCAGAACATATTCGGCGCGGGCGCGGACTACGGCAAGACGGTAAACGGAGGAGCGCCAGTCTGGCGCGCTGGAGCCAACCAGACGACACGCCTCAAAACTGAAGTGCCGCTGATCTTCGACGGCAAAACCCTGCCGGTCGGAGAGTACAGTGTCTTTGTAGATCTGAAGGAAAAGGTATGGACCCTCATCTTTTCCAATTGGCCGGCACAGCAGGAGTATGATCCAAAAAATAAGGCTGCGCTCTGGGGTGCTTACGGATACACGCCGGACAAAGACGTGCTGCGAGTCACGATGAAACTGGACACGTTGCCCTTCTCAATGGACCAGTTCACGATCGCATTCACCGACGTGGTTGCCGATGGCGGCAAACTTGCGATGATGTGGGACAAGACGATGGCCTCTGTGCCATTTAAGGTTGGAAACTGATCCTGAATGGAATCGGGTGAGGGATCCTGAACATCAAAGCTGGTATTCTCCATGCAGGATGAACTCGCGCGGATTGAGATCGTGCAGGGTGACATCACCCACGAGCGCGTCGATGCCATCATCAATGCAGCCAACAATTCTCTCCTTGGCGGCGGGGGGGTGGACGGCGCCATTCATCGGGCAGCCGGCCCTTCCCTGCTGCAGGAGTGCCGCACTCTTGGCGGCTGCGCCACGGGCAGCGCGAAGCTGACGCGCGGGTACAACCTGCCGGCGAAATGGGTAATTCACACGGTCGGACCGGTCTGGAAAGGCGGCCACCATCGCGAAGACGAACTCCTGGCCCAATGTTATCGGAACAGTCTATGCCTGGCACAGGAGCATGGATTCGAGACGGTCGCGTTCCCATCCATCAGCACAGGTATCTACGGTTTCCCTGTGGATCGGGCGTGCAGAATCGCGCTGGGGGAAATCTCCGGCTTTCTCGGGAATAACGCGCGTCCCCTTAAAGTGAGAGTGATCTGCTTTGATGAGCTCACGTACCAGGAATACCGTGAGGCGCTTGCTGAAATCCGCCATGCCCAACAAGGCTGAGACCGGATTATGAGTTGTTCAACCGGCGGGCTTTTCAAGGATGAGGCGCCTGGATGATGGAGAGCACCAGGTAAGGTTTGGATGAAAGAATCGCCAGGCATCGGTTGTTGGTGCTATGCTCCTCCTGGCTGCACAGCGCAATCGCACATACCAGGAAGCAGTGGACACCAGGCAGTCAACGGCTGTGCTTTTACTACCTTTTTTGCTTGCCGGGGGAACCTATGAGAAACAGATTTCAACGCGTATGCTCCATGGTTGTGGCTGCTTTCCTCATCGCCGGTACAGTCATGGTCGGCGCGCAGGAAATGCAGACGATTCAGTTGCCGCAACCCAAAAAGGAGGGCGGCAAGCCGCTCCTTCAAGTCTTGAACGAGCGACAGTCAGCGCGCGAGTTTGCGCCGGATAAACTCTCGCCGCAGGTGCTTTCCAACCTGCTCTGGGCTGCATGGGGAATTAGCCGGAGCACGGGGCAGCGCACCGCTCCTTCAGCCAGCAACAAACAGGAGGTTGACATCTATGTCGTGATGGCTGACGGGGCCTGGTTGTATGACGCGAAGGGGAACGCGCTCAAACAGGTTGTATCTGAGGATATTCGCGCGCTCGCCGGAACGCAGCCGTTTGTGAAGGATGCGCCCGTCAACCTTGTGTATGTGGCGGATCTCGCCAAGGCCGGCAGAACCCGGCCGGAGGACACCGAGTTTTACTCTGGAGCCAATACCGGATTCATCGCGGAGAACGTATACCTGTTCTGCGCATCAGAGGGATTGGCGACAGTCGTACGGGCCAGTGTCGATCGTGCCGCACTGGCGAAGGCACTCAAGCTGCGGCCGGATCAGAAGATTTCACTCGCCCAATCGGTGGGCTACCCCAAAAAGCAGTAGCCGTAAGCCCACGACGAATCCGGCATCGGTTCCCACCCGAGAAGTGATCAAATGCATGCGGACGCGATTGCTCCTGCTGGGCCCGACAGAATAGACCTTTCCTGATTATCACCCATTATGCGCGGTTCGTATTTCCTGATGAATCGTGACAATGGTAGACTCTGACTCGTGAAGACCTATGGAGTCTTATAATACATGACTATCGGCTAAATAGATAATGTGTTGCAATTATATGATACTATATCATGCTAAATTCAATTCGTTTTCC
>Ga0315284_10007962_pt1 | contig 15124 bp, 11 predicted proteins | sample YL17G09_16_MG_FD_203696 | JGI IMG/M metagenome (GOLD analysis project Ga0315284, IMG submission 203696) | Sediment microbial communities from Yellowstone Lake, YNP, Wyoming, USA - YL17G09_16 | ecosystem: Environmental > Aquatic > Freshwater > Lake > Sediment | place: USA: Wyoming | collected... | reverse complement strand
GGCGCGGCGCTACATCCAGCTCTTCCCGGATCGCGATCCCGCTAATGCGCAGTTGACCATCGGGTTCTCGTTGGCGGGCAAAGGCGACCTCGCTTCGGCGATCACGGAGTTCGACAAGGTGGTCAGCCAGTACCCAACCGCCAAGGGCCAGTGCGCGATGGCCTTGTTCCAGAAGGGGCTGTCGCAGAAGGCACTGGGGCAGCTTGCGGCGGCGCGCACCACCCTGGAGCAACTGGCGCAGGCGTATCCGGATGATTACCTCGCCTCGCAGGCGCAGCGCGAGCTGGACCTGATGGCGCAGTGAGGGGTGAATCGGGTCGAACCGCAGAGACGCCGAGGACGCAAAGGAACGGAGTTGTAGGGCGGGGCTGCCTAGCCCCGCCAAGCCGGTAATCTGTGAAAGTGTGGAGCGCGGCGGCGGCCGCGGAGAGCGAACGTAGGGGCCGGGCTCCGCCCCGGCCCGCAACCTCCGGCGTGACACCGGAAAGGGGTGGAAACCATGAAAACGTTTCGACGTGGCGCCTGGGCGCGGACGCTGGTCTTGTTCGTTTGCGCGACATTTCTGTGGATGGCGGTAGGGGCGGATTCGGCCTCGGCGTGGTGGCTGCGCCCCGGCAGTTGCAAGAACTACGAGAGGCCGATCTGCTGCCCCCGCAACAACATGCCCCCCGGCGACACCTGCGTGCCCGGGAACGACAGCTCGGCCGGCAGCTGCTCCGGGCCGTCCTGTAACGTTGCCTTGGCCGGTGGCATCTCCGTTAACCCCGCCAGCGGCAATCTTGACTTGGGGGGCGGCGCGCGCCTCGGCTTTCCCGATTGCGGCGGCGGGCCCTGCGTCAACCTCTCGCACAACAGCCAGCAGGATCCCGGCCAGGACTACAACCTCGGCCCCGGGTGGCAGTTGACGCACCACATGGGCCTCGATAGCCCCGACGCCAATCGCAAGGTGCAGCGCAACGCCGATGGCACCCCCTACACCTTCACGAGGAACTCCGACGGCTCCTATACCCCCGAGCCGGGCGATCACGCCAAACTGCAGCGCATCCTGTTCATGGGCTCCTACATAAACCAACTCACCGTTCCCGACGGCAAGCGGTTCTGGTTCGACGTCAACAACGGCAAGCTCAGCGTCGCGCTCGACCGCAACGGCAATTCCCAGGTCATGGCCTACGACGGAAGCGGGCGGCTCTCGACGATCCGTCAGAACGACAATGCCAACCGCAAGCTCACCCTATCCTACGACGCCAACGGCCGCATTAGCTCGATCTCGGACTTCCTGGACACCCCGCGCACGGTGCAGCTCTCCTACGACGCCGGCGGCCGGCTGGAGACCGTCATCGACCCCACGGGTGCGGTGACCACATACGGCTATGACACCTCGGACCGCATCACCTCGGTGACCACCAACAACCACACCTGGAGCTACGGCTACGACAATCGCAGCCGGGTGAGCTCGGTCACCGATCCCTTGAACCATACGGTCACCTACGCCTATGTCAACCACCCCGCCAGCGACCGCATCAAGACCACCACCATCGCCGATCCCAACAACCACACCGCGGTCTATGAGTACGACACCAACGGGCGACTGATCAAGCTCACCGACGCCCTCGGCCACTATCGCCAGTTCGGCTACGATTCCGCCTGGAACCGCATCACCATGACCAATGAGGGCAACCAGACCTGGCACTACGGCTACAATCTCTACGGCGACATGACCAGTGTCACCGATCCACTCAACCATGTCACCCAGTATCAGTACGGCTACAACACGGCGGACGATCACCTGCTCAAGAAGATCATCGATCCCCTCAACCACCAAACCAACTTCACCTATGATACGAACGGCAACCTGCTTACGGTCACCGATCCCAACAGTAACACGACCACCTACACCTACAACGCCAACGGCACCCTGCACACGGTCAAGGATGCCCGCAGTAACACCACGACCTACGGCTATACCTCATCGTACTCCACCGCCTACCTGACCTCGATCACCGACCCCTTGCAGCATACCACCTCCTTCACCTATGACGCGGTGGGCAACCGCACCAGCGTCACCGACGCCAGGAACGACACGACCTACTACGCCTATGACAACAACGGGCGCGTGACCCAAATCACCAATCCCGACTCCACCACTCGCACGTCTGCCTACAACTGCTGCAACCTGACCTCGACGACCGACGAGAACGGCAAGACCACGACCTACCACTACGACAACGCCGAGCGGCTGTCGTATGTCACCGACGCCGAGAACCACGAGACCCACTATGCCTACGACGACGCCGCCAACCTGACCTCGGTCACCGACGCCAACAGCCACGCCACCAGCTACACTTATGATGACGCGAACCGGCTCACGCGAATTGACTACCCGGATTCCACCTACGAGACCTTCGCCTACTATGACACCGGGGCGCTCGAGACCAGAACCGACGGCAACGGCGTCACGACAACCTATGACCGAGATGAGCTTGACCGGGTGACTGCGATTGATTACCCCGGCACCGCCTCCGATGTCACCTTCACCTACGACGCCGAGGGGCGGGTGACCCGGATGCAGGACACCAACTGCGACACCTATTACCGCTATGACGTTTGGGGCATCACCAAGTACGACCAATTGATTGCGGTGCAGCGCAAGTACGGCTCGATGGACAACTATCGCTCGACCAGCTACACCTACGACGCGAACTACAACCGCACGGGCATGGTTGATGGCGCGGGCAACGGAACGACGTATACCTATGACGCCAACAACCAGCTCGCCACCATCGTGCGCCTCGGCACGACGACCTTCACCTACGACGCGGTGGGCAATCGCACGCAGAAGAGCTTGCCCAACGGCGCCCACACCGACTATACTTGCAATGCTCGCAATCTCCTGACCAGCCTGGAGAACCACAACCAGAGCGGGGCGTTGATCTCCTCCTACGCCTACAGCCATGACAATGTCGGCAACCGCACCACCATGACCGAGGCGAACGGCGACGTAACGTCGTATACCTATGACAACGTGTACCGGCTGACCGACGAGACCAAGCGCGACAGCGGCAACAACGTGCTCTACCGCTACCAGTACACCTATGACGGAGTAGGGAACCGGCTCACGGAAACCAACACCGGCCAGATCACGTACACATACGACAGCAACAACAAGCTGACGCAGCTCGTAGGCCCGGGCGGCACCACGACATTCGGATACGACAACAACGGGAATATGACCAGCATGGTGCAACCCGGCCCGGTGACGACGACATACGGCTACGGCTACGAAAACCGGCTCGTGAGCGTGGCTAACCCCAGCTACACGGCGGCGTACACCTATGCCCCTGACGGCCTGCGTCTGCGCATCCAAGAGTCCAACGCCCAGTACCCCGACCGGTGGCTGCAGTACGATGGGGTTCGGCCGGTGTTGGAGGGAACCCTGGACACTGAGGGCGCTTTCACCACTCTCAACAAGTATGTGTGGGAGGGCAACAGCTACTACGATCCGTTGGTGTACTCTCAGATCGGCGGGGCCTGGCGGTACTACATGTACGACGGCCTCGGTTCTACTCGCCAGTTGATGCTCCACGCCTCCCCCTACACCGTCACCGACACGTATCAGTACGAAGCCTTCGGTAACCTGATCGCGTCCACTGGCACGACTCCCAACCCGTACAAGTATGTCGGTTCGCTGGGTTATTACCAAACCGGTAGTAGTCTCATGCACCTCGGCGCCCGCTTCTACATGCCGGAGGTGGGGAGGTTCGCACAGCGCGATCCTCTAGACGAGACCTCGGGTAAATGGGGACAGGTTATGAATTTCGCCGGGAACAGGCTCGCGAGCGTGACCAATCCGAGTTACACGGCGGCGTACACCTATGCCGAGGATGGACTCCGATTGCGCGCTCAGGAGTCGAACGCGCAATACACGGATAGGTGGCTGCAGTATGATGGTGTAAGACCGGTCCTCGAGGGGACGTTGGACAGTCAAGGCGTTTTCGCCACGTTGAACAAGTACGTGTGGGAAGGCAATTCGTATTACAGTCCGCTCATGTATTCGCTGATCGGTGGCGCATGGCGCTACCACCTCTACGACGGTCTCGGTTCCACGCGACAGTTGATGCTGCACACAGATCAGTCGATCACGGACACCTATTCCTACGAAGCCTTCGGGAATCTGCTCGCCAGCACCGGCACCACCCCGAACCCGTACAAGTACGTCGGCTCCCTGGGTTATTATCAAACCGGAAGCAGCCTCATGCACCTCGGCGCGCGGTACTACATGCCGGAGGTGGGGAGGTTCTCAACGCCCGGGAGTCCTTACGCCTATGCTGGTAACAGTCCGAACAACGTAGTGCAGGCAGACGGTGCATGGGAGCCCATTCTAGGCTGGTTCAAGCATTTCCTTCTTGGAGTGCCGCCGGCGCACCCCCGGGACTCCGAGGGAGACCCGATTGATCGTGCCGGAGATAGCTGGGATCCACACCACTGGCCGCAGGAGTGCGAGTCGGGAGCCGAGACTTTCAACCAGAGATGCCAGGATGCGTGCGTCAAAGCTCTGGACCCAAACGGGAGGCATCCGGGCCGCTATGACGACCGGTGCCGCAAGTTCTGCTCAAAGGTAGGAGGTAATGATTGCGGAGCCCTGAAGGCCAAGTGCAAGCATCTCGGTCGTGATCTGGGAGCGAATCATCCGGAGACCAAGTTGTGCTGGAAGATCTATAAGAAGATGTGCACCAATTGAGAAGACATCGGCTTGGCAGCGGGGCACGAAGCGCACGGTGAGGAAAGGGTTGGCAGATCCAGATGAGAAGGAAACGCTCAGAGGGTGGGAACGGAGTGCCACTTTCGGAATGGCTACGCGACCTCGCGTCTGACGACCCCGAAACCAGGCGCACAGCAGTCACCGGGCTGGGCTACACTCGCAGCAAGGAAGCTGTTACCGCGCTCCTCGAGGCCCTGCGGGACTCCGACAGCGGCGTCCGGGCGGGTGCCTTGCTTTCCCTCGTTGAACTCAAGCCCAAACACGTACTCGAGAAAGTGGCAGCCCTGCTTGCCGACCCGAACGCGTTCGTAAGACAGATGGCTGCATTCACGTTAGAAGGACTCCACGACGCGAGTGCCGTTAGTTTTTTGATCCCAGCGCTAACCGACCCGTCTGCGGAGGTGCGCCAGGGGGTATGCCGCGCGCTGGGGTGGCTGGGAGACGAGGGTGCGGTCAGCGCTCTTCGAGAGATTCGCGATGATCCGGATCGTGAGGTGCGGGTGGACTGCGGCCTTAGCCTGTTTCGGCTTGGCGATCCCGAAGGGCGAAAGCTCGTCGAACAACTTCTGGAAGAAGGCGGATTGCGACCCGAGACGCGCGACCTGTTAGCGCGCGAGTTAAGCGGGACTTCCAGGAGAGCGCGCGCCGCTTCCAGGGCCAAGCGAAAGAGGGGCGCAACCGGATAGGGCAACTCCGGAGACACACCACGTGATGCGGTCACCGAGGATACGGACTCAGGCGGGGGCTGGGTTTTGGCGCAATTCGACAGCTTACGGGGTCCGCCTGGGGACGACGACCTTCACCTACGATGCGGTGGGCAACTGCACGCAGGAGACCTTCCCCAACACCGCCTACACGGCGTATACTTACAATGATCGCAACTGGCTGACGAGCCTGGAGAACCACAAGGCCGACCAGTCACTGGTCTCTTCCTACGCCTACGGCCATGACAATGTCGGCAACCGCACCAGCATGACCGAGGCGAACGGCGATGTGACGTCGTATACCTATGACAACGTCTATCGGCTGGCCGACGAGACCAAGCGCGACAGCGGAGACGACGTGCTCTACCGCTACCAGTACACATATGATGGCGTCGGCAACCGGCTCACGGAGAACAACGCCGGCGTCATCAACTACACATACGACTCCAACAACAAGCTCACCCAACTGGTCGGCCCGGGCGGCACGACGACCTTCGGGTACGACAGCAATGGCAATACGACGAGCATGGTGCAGCCCGGCCCGGTGACCACAACCTACGGCTACAACTACGAAAACCGGCTCGTGAGCGTGGCTAACCCCAGCTACACGGCGGCGTACACCTACGCCGGTGACGGATTGCGATTGCGCGTCCAGGAATCGAACAACGCGAACCCAGACCGGTGGATGCAATACGATGGCGTCCGGCCGGTTCTTGAAGGCACGTTAAGCGGAGACACCTTCACGACGGTGAACAAGTATGTGTGGGAGGGCGATTCCTATTACGATCCGCTCATGTACTCACTGATCGGCGGGTCCTGGCGATACCACATGTACGATGGGCTTGGCTCCACGCGCCAACTGATGCTGCATACTGACCAGTCAATAACTGATACGTATCAGTACGAGGCTTTTGGCAATCTCCTCTCCTCGACGGGCACGACCCCGAATCCATATCGCTACGTCGGCTCTCTGGGATACTATGCCACCGGCTCGTCGCTGATGCACCTCGGCGCGCGATACTACATGCCAGAGACCGGGGTGTTCCTCCAACGCGACCCTCTACCGGTTGCACCTCCGTACAGCTACGGTTACGCGAACCCGCTTGGCTGGGCTGACCCTCAAGGTCTATCATTCTTCTCCACCATCAAGAACGCAGCACGATGGGTAGCGGGGCACAGGCGCGCGACCGACTGCGCCCTTGAGGTGACTGCCGCGTGGGCGGGGCCGATAAAGGCACCAGGGTCGAACAGACTATCCAATCGTTTCCGCCACTGCATGGTATCGTGTCTAATCGCGACCGAGTGTGGTGTAGGAATTGCGAAAGCGGGCGAAATGGCTAAGGAGGTGGCCGACTACGTGCTCGGATCCTTCGGCTGGGGGGACTTCGCGTACAGCGCCTTCCAACCATCGGACTTCGCGGATAACGCGGCGGGGCGTGCCTGTCCCAAGGGGAAGGACTGCACTCAGCACTGTCAGGATTCGGGCCTCGATCCATGGACGCCCGAAAGCCCGCCGGGGCCGTGGTACCCTTACATGCCACACCTCTGGTAGGCCCTCCAATGAACCCAACACATGGCCCTACCACGTCAGGGCATACGGATGGCGAAGGAATGAGCGCTGGCCGCTACCTGAAGGCCAGCGCGGCCGGGTTTGGCATCTGGTGCGGTGCCTTCCTTGCCGAACACCTCTTCATTGTGATGCCGCTAGCGGATGTGATGCGCCTGTCGGGTGGGATGAGAGTCACGCTGGCCACGTGGCTGGCGTTCTGGACCTCCGGCTTTCTGACCGTTCTCATCTGGCGCGGGTGCCTGGGAGTATCCGCCGTGGCTGCCGTTGGCCGAGCAACTGTAGTCGCGCTAGCGACCAATGCCCTGCGATTCGTGCTGGGCTACGGCAGCCACTGGTTTTGGTACGGTGATCTCGGACCCTCCACAACGATAGCCTCGATCCCCTTTGAACAGGCTGTCAATGTGATGAGTTGGCTGATAGGGGGATGGGCCGCGCTATTCCCCACGCATGGGCGAGTTTCGCGAGCGATTGAGGACAGGTCATGAATCTCGCGGGGACCCGGTTGACCAGCGTCACCAATCCGAGCTACACGGCCGCCTACACCTATGCGGCGGACGGCCTGCGCCTCCGCGTCCAGGAGTCGAACGCGCAATACACGGATAGATGGCTGCAGCCCCTAGGCCCCTTCGGCGCCGGGGTGGCGGCCCAACGGGTCCAGCCATATGACGGGGTCAGACCGGTGCTTGAGGGGACTCTCAACGGAGACGTCTACACCACGACCGCGAAGTACGTCTGGGAGGGCGACAGCTACTACAGTCCGCTCGTCTATTCGATGTTGGGTGGGACCTGGCGATACCACCTCTATGATGGTTTGGGCTCCACGCGGCACCTCATTCTCCACGCCTCACCGTACACCGTCACGGACACGTATTCCTATGAAGCCTTCGGCAACCTGATGGCATCGACCGGCACGACGCCGAACCTGGCTAGGTCCCGTCCGCCGGTTGGTGGGCGGGACCGCCATGGCGGTGCGGCAGGGCCGCACCTAGCCACGTATCGCTACGTCGGCTCCCTGGGGTACTATCAGACCGGAAACTCCCTGATGCACCTGGGCGCCCGCTACTACATGCCGGAGATCGGCCGGTTTCTCAGCCAGGACCCCCGTCGCGACGACGCTCATCAGTATACGTACACTGGCAACTCCCCCGTGGGCGGCGTTGATCCCTCGGGCCTAATCACGATCAAGCTACCGAAGCTGCGTCTGCCCAAGCTTGGCCCCGGTGGGTGGGGCGGGATTGCCAAGTTGTTGGCCAAGCTGTTCGGCCTCGGGGTTGCAGCTGGTTGCTCAGCCGTGTCATTGGGTGAGTTCGGCTTCGGAGATTGCGGCGTGAACATTACTAAGCGCGAAGTGCTGGACTGCGTATGCGAACGCCTGGAATACGCGTTTGACGAGGCCTACCATCCGAGCATCCCGGGGATGGGAGGCGGAGGTATTCAGGACCGTTTGGCGATGGAAGCGTGTTTTGGGGCATTCTACAGGACGGTCTGCAAATGTCCGGCGGACTAGCGAGTCGTGGCAGCCAAAGCGTGAACCGATTCCGCGCGGTTGCGTCAAATGTGGGACGACGGGTGGGTGCAGCTCTTGTGGATGCGTTTGTGCTGTTCCTGACAGCGCGCCTTGTGGAACCCGTGTGTGGTGTCTCGCTTTGGGATCTCGTCAGCAACCAGGCAACCCGCGATGCGCTGTCTGAGCGAGGGTCGTCCCTCTTTCTTGCCGCAGCTATCACCAGGATGTGGCCGTACACGGAACAATGGTACATTACCATGATCGTGCTCTCGGGCGCATATTCTGTCAGCTTTGTCGCGCTCGCGGGAGCGACGCCTGGGAAGATGGCGCTTGGGCTAAGGGTGGTTGCGGCCGATGGCTCCCGTGCGACGTTCTCTCAGGCGCTGTTGCGCTACGTGGGATACTGGATATCATCATGGATATGGGCGCTCGGATACGCCCCGATACTGTGGGGCGGCCGATCACTGCATGACAGGCTTGCGGGCACGAGAACCGAGATAGTCGCAAAGGGGAAGTCCCGGTGGGGCAATTCCTGACGGAAATCGGGGACAGGTTATGAATTTCGCGGGAACCCGGCGCCTGGAGCGGAATTCCGGGGACATCTATGAGAAAGCTGGCCGTGTCAAGTGGTCATCGTGATAGCCTTTCCGTAATTCCGGGGACACACGACTTAACTCCGGCCAGGCGGGCCCTGACCTGTAAATGCGGATATGAGTACGAGACTTGCGCGCGTCCGGCGCGGCCGCACCAGTGGCAATTCCGGGGACACACGACCTAATTCGGGGCAATTCCGGGGACACACACCTTAATTCATAAGATCAAGACCACCGCCATCGCCGATCCCAACAACCACACCGCGGTCTATGAGTACGACACCAACGGGCGACTGATCAAGCTCACCGACGCCCTCGGCCACTACCGCCAGTTCGGCTATGATTCCGCCTGGAACCGCATCGCCATGACCAATGAGCGCAACCAGACCTGGCATTACGGCTATAACTCCTACGGCGACATGACGACCGTCACCGATCCGCTCGACCACGTCACCACATACGACTACGGCAGTGACGGCAAGCACCTGCTGTATTCCGTCACCGACCCGCTGGGGCACCACACCAACTTCACCTATGACTCCGGCGGCCACCTGACCACGGTCAGCAAGCAGGTCACCGCATCAACCTACAACACGACCACCTACACCTACAAGACCGAGGTAGGTAAGACCGGCCTGCTCGCCTCAGTCACCGATGCGCGCAGCAATACCACGGCCTATGAATACGCCTTATCCGATCGCCCCGCCTACCTGACCAAGATCACCGACCCGTTGGAGCACGCCACCTGCTTCGACTATGATGAGGTCGGCAACCGCACCAGCGTCACCGATGCGCGGGGCAGCCAGGCCGGCGATCCGGCGCATACCACCTACTACGCCTATGACGGCGTGAGCAAATTCCGGGGACACACACCTTAATTCCAGGGCAGCCACCGCCTGACGGACGAGACCAAGCGCGACAGCGGCAACAACGTGCTCTACCGCTACCAGTACACCTATGACGGCGTCGGCAACCGGCTGACCGAGAATAACGCGGGCGTTATTACGTACAGCTACGATGCGAATAACAAGTTGACACAGTTGGTTGGGCCAAGTGGGACGACCACCTTCGGCTATGACAACAATGGGAATACGACCTCGATGACGCAGCCCGGCCCGGTGACGACGACCTACGGCTACGGCTACGAAAACCGGCTCGTGAGCGTGGCTAACCCCAGCTACACGGCGGCGTACACCTATGCCCCTGACGGCCTGCGTCTGCGCATCCAAGAGTCCAACGCCCAGTACCCCGACCGGTGGCTGCAGTACGATGGGGTTCGGCCGGTGTTGGAGGGAACCCTGGACACTGAGGGCGTTTTCACCACCCTCAACAAGTATGTCTGGGAGGGAAACGGGTACTACGATCCGCTGGTGTACTCTCTTATCGGCGGCGCATGGCGCTACCACATGTATGATGGTCTCGGTTCCACGCGCCAACTCATGCTCCACGCCTACCCGTACACGATCACGGACACCTACTCCTACGAAGCCTTTGGCAACCTGATGGCCTCGACCGGTACAACACCGAATCCATATCGTTTTGTGGGATCGCTCGGGTACTACCAGACCGGCTCCTCCCTCATGCACCTCGGCGCGCGTTACTACGTGCCGGAACTGGGGAGATTGATGCACCGTGACCCTGTGGGGGCGGCGTACATGTATGCGTACGCAGATGACGATCCGGTTGACGCAGTGGATCCCGCAGGAGCAAAGCCCACATGCGGTCCGTGGCGAGATGATCCCCAACCATGTTACAGTGCGCCCTTCAAGACTGCGATCGAGAACTTTTGGACCAAGGTGGACGAATGGGATAAGGGTGTCGGCTGCGCCTGTAAGTGGCAGCAACAACCATGGAAGGTCGGCTGGTTCAAAAAGCAGATGCATCAGACTAGAAAGTGCTGCGAGAACGGACGAACATGGGTCGAGCAACGATGGAAGGATGTCGGCGTCGAGAAGAGGAGATTGGAGCGTGTGGCGTTCATCGGTCCTCGAGGTGGCGGGCCTGCGCGTTACACGACCGGTGACTGGATAGTCGTCCCAGGGTATGGTCTGAGTTGCTCATGTCCGCCACCAAACCAGTGAGCCATATTGGATAATGCGCGCAGGCCGGCAGTGATGGAGTGATGGCTCATATGAAGCCTGTCGGCGCGTATACCGTGGTTGCCTTGATGGCATCGGAGCTCGCAAGTGAGATGCGCTGTGCCGTGAAACGTGTGCGATGAAGCAACGCCGTTGGTGCTGGTGGGGATTGGGACTGGTCGGGGTCTTGGCGTGCATCGCGTTTGCATTGCCGCGGCATCTGATTGGCGACCTCACAGGCTTGACACCACGGAACACCGTACCTGCCCGGTCGTCGCCGCGCCCCTCCACTGACGGGCGAAATGCCCCACCCGCGGGGCTGTCCGGACGCACGCCGGATGTGGCCCGTGATTATGAAGTCCGGATAGCGGGACTTGGCTTGCTCCAGCGCCGGCCGCGTATTGCCATGCTCTGTGTCGAGTGTCGGCTCGAAGACGCAGAGCCTTTCCCGAGCGACGTGACCTTTGACACGGATGTCGTCGACAACCAGTGCAGGTCGTACGAGGTGTCATCGAGTTACGAGCGGTACGGACGAGATGGCAAGCGGCTCGATTCCCCCTCCGACCAAAGGGCCTACGCTGTACGGCAGATACTCAGGCTCGGCCCACTCAATGAGCGGGTCCGTTGGTTAGATATCGAGGCGACCATCTCGAGAAGGGTGCGTGTTGAGGGACGCCCGCTCACATTTGAGCTTGTTCCCTTGGAGACGATCGACCTTGGACGCTACCCGGTGCCTGGCCCGGCCACAGCCGCAAGGTACCGACGTGTCGAACTCGCGGGGTATAGCCTGCCTATGTATCCAGGCGGGGTCGACCTGGTGACGAGTCGGCATAGGACCTGGGCCACCGGGTCTTACCTGGTGCCAGGTGTGCGTTACCCGTGCACGGACATCCTCGGATTCTACGAAGAGTGGGCCCCGAAACAGGGCTGGGAGAGGATGCGAGTGGCAACCAGTAAGTGGGACCGGTTTACCGATGAAACGAGGCCGGGCAAGCCAATGGTGTACCAGTTGATCGGCCGCTGGAAACAGAGAACTTCCGGAGATGAGCTCGCTGTCATATGCAGGTACGAACTGCCGCGCAATTGGTGGGGACGCTACACAGAGGAGGACGACGGGAAGTGGGCACAGGACCAGGCCGTGTCCCTTAGCGTACGGCTTGCGGCAGGCAGCGCCGGTTACGGCATGCTGCGGCACTGAACCAAGCACGCGCTGGTTGATTCTGGGCACTCACGCGCAGAAGAAGAGGGTAGGTTATCTACATCGGTTGGCACGCCGCGGGGGCTTATCATCTGAGCGCTGCCGCGATTCGCCCGAGTGGTGGCACCCGGCTATCCGTATCATGTGACACATTGCGGCGATGAGGCGGCGAAGGCCAATTCGTGATTTCGCAGCTCGAATCTCCTCCGAATGGCGTCCCTATCGGTCAGAGCTTATTACGCTTCCGCTAAGGTTGCCTTCGCTTGTTTGATCTCCGCCGCCGCTTCCGCGCAGGCTGATCTCAGCAAGGCGCCCCCCGACGTGCCCCGCTTTAAGCTCTTCGCCTCCTCGCATGCGACCGCGGCGGCAGAGGTACTGGCCTACCACAGCGTGAAGAAGGGCCTGCCGGAGGTCGTGCTCATCGGCGGCTTGGAGGGGCGCATCTACCGCTGCGAGTGCGGCAAGGGCATTGATCTTTGGGACATCGCCGCCGGGACGAGGCTCTGGGCGGCCGCGGAAGGGCTGAAGGTCGCGACCGAGGCGAAGGTGCTGCGCGCCCGTTCGACAAGCTCAGGGTCGCCTAACGGCGAGGTGCTCGCTGGACACAAGCTCGATTTCGCGGACTATCGGAAAGCGATTGACGCGGGACAGCCGGTGGTGCTGACGTACTCCCTGGATGGCGGAAGCGACAAAGGGATGGAGGCCTCGTTTCGCTCGCAGGAGCGGGTGTCTTTGGTGGGGGTCGGGTATCAGGAAACCGACTCCGGCCTCTACGTCGTCGCTATGTTGCCCGAGGGAGTAGGCGGTGCGGAGGCGCGCACCGGCGGGCCGGGAAAGCAGGACAAGGAGCGGGATCGGTTTCGGCGGCTCATGGCGATGCCCGGAGTGAAGAAGGGCGACAGGGAAGGTGTGCTGTTCATCCCGTGGGAGCTGACCACCGGCAACCTCATCGCGACGTTCGTGACGGTGGAATGATCGTCATCCACAGATTACGCAGATTGCGCTGATTCCGAACCGCGGAAAACGCTCGGAACGACTTGAACCGCAGAGCACGCAGAAACCGCAGAGGACAGAGAAACAAGCATCCGCAGATTCCGGTGATTCCGAACCGCGAAAAACGCTCCGAACGACCTGAACCGCAGAGCACGCAGAAAACGCAGAGGCGACAACGGCTATCCACAGATTACGCAGATTGCGCTGATTCGAATTGGGCCAACAGCGACTCGGACCTCAACACACAGTCGATCCGTACGAATCCGTGCAGATCCGTGGCCGCGAAATGCCTGCTATTCATGGCGGGCATAGGAATGCTCGCCCTACAGTCAATAATCTGCGTGCATCCGCGTTCATCTGCGGCCAAGCATGTTTGCAGCGAAACAAGGCGTATGTCACGAGCCGGGGTTGCTCTATCGATAGTCTTCGTGGTACTGGCAGCGGCCGTGGCGGCGGGGGCGAACACAAGCAGCAACGCGGTCCGCACCGTCACCATCCTCTACACCGGGGACACGCGGGGCTGGGTGGAGCCGTGCGGATGCAGCCAGGGGGTGCTGGGCGGCCTGCCGCGGCGAGCGACGCTGCTAAAGCGCCTGCGCGCCCAGAACCCCAAGGCGCTGCTCGTTGACGCCGGCGCCTTGCTCGGCGAATCCTCCGATGAACTGAAAGCCCCTCTGATTGTCGAGCAGCTCAAGGCGATGGGCTATTGCGCCTCCAACCTCGGACCGGCGGATGAGCGCTGGCGCAAGCAGCTCTCGGCGCTGATGAGAAAGGGGGGCCTTCCCGGCATTTCGCTCGAATACGCCGACGGCGCGGCGATATACAGGCAGCGCATCCTGATCGCCAACCAAGTGCGCGTGGGCCTGGCCGGCGTAGCGCGCTTCCCGACCAGAAGGCAAAGCCAGGAGCTGCGCCATGTGCTCGGGTACCTGCGCCGGTCGTGCGACCTCGTGGTGCTGTTGAGTGCGGCGAGCGCCAGCGACAACCTGCGGTTGGCGCGGCAGTTCGCCGGAATGGATGTGATTATCGGCATCGCGCCTGGGAAACGGCCGCAATTGCTGCGGGCGGGGAAGGTTCTAATCGCTCCTGTGACACCAGAGGGCGGGCATGTGGGGCGGCTGGTGGTGCGCCTGGGCCGCCGCAGCATCTCCAAGGCGGCCTATGACCTTCATCCCCTCAGCGACCAGATCCCGGATGACACGGCGACATTGCAGGCGGTGCAGGCCTACTATGACCGCGTCGCCAAGCGGTTGTTGGCAGGCGAGCCCACTTCGCCAAGGCTTCGTGGCCCAGAGGATGCCGCTAATGCAATCGTCAAGGCGGGTTACACCCTGGCCTCATCCTGCGACTTCTGCCATCCGCGCATTTATCGCAAATGGCGAAGCGTCGCCCACTCGCGGGCGGTGGAGACGCTGAAGAAGAGGGGCCGCGACCGCGCCCCCGATTGCCTGCAATGCCACTCCGAGTACTACCGGCGCACCAAGCAGGCGCCGGTGGAAGCGTACCAGCGGGCGGGGGTGGAGTGCGCCTCCTGCCACGGCGAGGGGTTTGTGCTGATCCTGCGACCGAGCAAGAAGCTCGACGCCGCCAAGCCGGGCGAGAAAGTCTGCCGGGGCTGCCACACCCCGCAGCGCAGCCCCAAGTTCACCTTCGCCAGGTACAAGGCGAAGATCAAGCACTGGTAGGGCGCTCGGCCCCCTCGCTTGCCGGCTAGCTACTTCC
>Ga0315284_10007961_pt1 | contig 15125 bp, 15 predicted proteins | sample YL17G09_16_MG_FD_203696 | JGI IMG/M metagenome (GOLD analysis project Ga0315284, IMG submission 203696) | Sediment microbial communities from Yellowstone Lake, YNP, Wyoming, USA - YL17G09_16 | ecosystem: Environmental > Aquatic > Freshwater > Lake > Sediment | place: USA: Wyoming | collected... | reverse complement strand
GACCAAAAAGAAATTTCCGCTTTTGTCTATACTATTTATGTCCGCCGGTCTTGCGCTAATCGGCTGGGTAGGATATACCTATTTTCAGGGGAAAAAAGATGAATTTCCACCGCTTCAGTAAATTTTGGCTGCCGGCAATTCTCTGGGCAATCGTAATCTTTTCATTCTCGGCCGTTTCCGTTCCCTCGACTTCCCCGGTTTATTGGCAGGATTTCGTGGTTAAAAAGATTGCCCACATTATCGAGTATTCAATTTTTGGAATTCTTTTTTACAGAGCCTTTATAAATAGTGGAGTAGAGAAGAAAAAAGCGGTTATTTATACCATTATTATTTCATTAATATATGCTGTGACCGATGAATTCCATCAATCCTTCACTCCCAAAAGAGAGCCTAGAGTGCGAGACATAATTATTGATACAATAAGTGCCGGCCTCGTCGTTTATCTTATATGGAAGTTCTTACCAAAAGCGCCGAAGAAACTAAAAGATTGGGCGCAAAAATTGGATCTGACTTAGCCATTAGCCATAAGCCATTAACCATTGCTTTGAGCGGAGATTTGGGAAGTGGAAAGACAACTTTTGTTCAGGGTTTTGCACAAGGGTTGGGAATCTCTTCAAAAATTATTTCCCCAACTTTTATTCTCATGCGCAAATATGCTGTTTCACCATCCACTGTTCACCGTTCACAGTTCACTTTTTTCTATCATGTCGATTTATACAGATTTGAGGACAACATTGAATCTGAAGTTCGGAATTTGGGGCTGACGGATATTTGGGGAAAGCCCGGAAATGTTGTAGTTATCGAATGGGCGGAAAAGATTAAGGACTTAATTCCGCGCGGCTCTACTTGGATAAAGTTTGAGGTTTTAGATGAGAATAGGAGGAAGATAGTGATGGATAATTTTAAATAACAAATTTTTAATTTTTATTTAATTACAAATGACTAAAACTTTTAAATCTTTTGATCTGGAAGAAAGAACGGCTAAATTTGGCGAAAGCACAATTAATTTCAGTACGAGATTAGAACAGAATGTTATTTCAAAGCCAATAATTAGCCAGCTGGTTCGTGCCAGCACAAGTATTGGAGCTAACTACATGGAGGCAAATGGAGCAAGCTCAAAAAAGGATTTCGCGAATAAAATCTCTATTTGCAAAAAGGAAGCCAAGGAAACCTTGCATTGGCTAAGAATGATTAAGCAATGTTTTCCCGAAAAAAGAGAAGAGATAAAAGAATTATGGGGAGAATGTATGCAATTGGTATTAATTTTTTCTAAAATTTCTTTGTCGATTAGTAGAAATAAAAATTAAGGAATTTAAAGTTTCAATAAAAATTTAAAATTTATAATTAAAAATTGCTATGAAGCTATTTATTGATACTTCTGATAGGGAAAAAATAATTGTCGGCATCGACGAAAAAAGGTTTGAATCCAAAGCCAAAGAACAGTCTTCCCAAAAGCTTTTGCCCTTTATAGACGAAGTTCTCAAAAAAGAGGAGAAAACGGTCAAAGATATAACCGGAATTGAAGTAAATACCGGCCCGGGTTCCTTTACCGGGCTTCGCGTTGGCGTTTCTGTCGCAAATGCTTTAGGCTGGGTTTTGGATATTCCTGTTAACGGCAAGAATCTTCGCAAGGGCGACACTGTAGATATCGAATATTCGCAATAGCGTGGGAACTCCAAACGGCAGGGGGGCATTTTAGTTGAGGGCTAACTCTTGACTTTGTTACTTGTAACGAGCAATATGCTTGTAACTGCAGATGCTTAAGAAACTTTTAGCTTCAATAGTTTCATTTTTCGTAATGTTGGGGCTTTTTTCTTCGACTGCTTACGCGGCTCAACCCTTACCGGGAGCAATTTTTACCACCGACAGTGTCTGTGCTGGAGTTAATTTAAATATATATTCCTCAAAAGATAACGTGTATTTGGATGGGGGTCCGGCCCACCCCGGCGCCGCAGGGCTACCTGATGGGTATTACTATGTGCAGATTACAGAACCCGAGGGTACACTACTCGGAACTAGTGTTGCTAGCGGAAATGATACGCCTGTTCATGTTACCGATGGTGAATTTGACCAATGCTATCAGCTTTCGGCAATTCTTATAAAAGCAAGTAATGGAACACAAGGGTACGACACAACAGGAAACCCTGGTAGTGAATATAAGGTTTGGGTTAGCAATTAGTCCAGTTTTACCAATAATTCCACCAAAACAGACAACTTTAAAGTTAAAGAAAGCGGAGGACCTCCGCCAGAAGCTACTTTGAATGTCACCAAATTTTATGACGCAAATGCCAATGGGATAAATGACGATAGCCAGCCAATAACCGGTTGGAAAGTAAGAATTCAAGATGACATCGATTACATCAGATTTACACCTGTCAGTATTATCGTTGACCCGGATGCTTATACTGTTACAGAATTTAACCCAGTAGAAACAAACTGGATTCCTACAACATCAAATCCTGTAGATATAACTCTTGGTGCGGGTGAGGATGGAACCGTAGATTTTGGCAATGTTTGCATTGGTGCTGGAGGAGGAAAAACTCTTGGTTTTTGGAGCAACAAGAACGGACAAGCCCTTTTTGGAAATGATGATCTAGCTCTAATGGTTAGCTTAAACCTGCGAAACGCCAATGGTTCCAACTTTGACCCCGCCAGTTACTCCGCATTTAGGACTTGGCTTCTGAGTGCGAATGCAACTAATATGTCCTATATGCTCTCGTCTCAACTGGCGGCGATGGCGTTGAATGTTTATAATGGCCTAGTTGTCGGAAATCCACTAGTTTATGCTCCCGGGACACATTACGCCAACCCTCTGGGATTTATAAGAGTAGTTGCCCTAATCAGAGAAGCTAACATCGAACTTGGGGCGCACGGATCGGTATTGGCCGGTAGCCCTTATCGCTCATATCAGGAAGCTCTCAAAAACGTTCTTGATAAGGCAAATAATAACTTGACTTTTGTCCAACCCACTCCTTGTCCTTTTTCTTTCGGGGAGTAACGGCGGGTGATATATTTAAAGGGTGAACGGCAAAAAACTCCAGATAATCGGCAATCTCTTGATTCTTGGGGGACTATTTATATTGGTCTTTACGTTTTGGCCGGTTGCAAAGCAAGAAGCTAATTATGAGACAAGAAAGATTTTCAATGTTAAACCAAAAGATCTTACTCCACCGAATACGGATTTTTCCATAGTCATTCCCAAAATTGCGGCAGTTGCTCCAATAATCGACAACGTCGATTCGCAGGACCCCAAAAACTATCTGCCGGCGCTATATCGTGGAGTTGCCCACGCAAAGGGAACGGCTTACCCGGGACAAATCGGCAATACCTATCTTTTTGCACACTCGACGGATGCCTTTTACAACGTCGGCCGCTACAATGCGGTTTTCTATCTTATAGGAAAACTTGAAAATGGTGACGAAATAGACGTTTGGTATAAGGGGCAAAAGATAAAATACGAGGTTTACGAAAAAAGAGTAGTCGATGCCAATGCGAGCCAATATTTGGGAAGCGTTGGGCCGGGAAGCACACTGACCTTGCAGACTTGCTACCCGCCAGGCACGACAATTAAAAGACTTGTGGTCTTGGCAAAAAGGGTGTAATAATTAATCCATCAGAAAATTTGCATTTTCCTATAATATGATGTATAAATCGTTAATTCTGCCCCATAAAATTGAAACAAAACACACTTAACCGGCTGTTCACGGCGATTGCCTCATTTTCATTGCTGGTAAATTCTCTCGGCACTCCTCTTTTGGCCTTTGCCCAGGAAGTTACGCCAAGTCCTACTCCGGATACGACAGTTACACCGACACCTACCGATATAGCAACTCCGACAGATCAGCCAAGTCCTACTCCCGATGCGACTCCAACAATTGAGCCATCGACAACCCCAACCGCGACTCCCGACATAACCCCGACGCCTGATATTACTCCGACTCCTTTAGTTGAAGTTATACCTACTCCGACAGATTTAGTTACACCAACCCCTACAGCTACAGATGCAGCCTTAGTTTCGCCAGCACCCGAAACTACACCGACAACGCCAGGACCGCCAAGCGATTCAACACCAACTCCGGATTCTACGACTCCCGCACCGAGCCCATCCGCAACACCTGAAGTTCCTCAAGAACACGGGAATATTTCCGCCTCTCTTTTGCACCAAACCAACGCATCGAGCGTAACAGAAGATAATTTAGGATTAGCCCAAACAGATTCCAGCGCAACTTTAACAACCAACAAACCTGATTATGCCCCGACAGATGCAGTTGTAATTACAGGCTCAGGCTTTACAGCCAACAAAACTTATACTATTGAGATAACTTCTTCGGATGCTCCAGCCGTAGATTTCAAGGACCAAGTCAAGGCCGACGATAAAGGTGACCTTTTTTACACATACCAATTAGACGGCAACTACAGGCCGAATTATAAAGTTGAGGTCTTGAGTGGAAATACGGTAGTTGCGAGTGTCACATTTACGGATTCAGCAAAAATAACAATTAAGGATCATGAAGGCCAGAATTCAGATAACTCTTGGACAAATGGAAATGTCACAGAGTATAAAGAAGGAGACTATATAAACTTTCGCTTTAAAGTGAAAGTAGAGGATGCACCTGCAACAGGTAAAATTCAAATACGATTTACTGGAGACGATGGCACCTGTCTATTTTTTGACAACTACTTTTCTTTAGGTACAACTACAAATATTTCGGGATCTACACCCGTAGTTACGTTTGTAAGCGGGCCCACTGCGGAAAACTTTGGAACTTCTAACGGAGAATGGAAAGTTATTTTGGCAATATCGGGAACTTCTAACGGAGAAGGCCGAACTAGCTACACCTTGCGTCTTTCACAGAGTGCAGGCGAATGTAATGGATCCTCGCAACACAGTCGGCTTGACAATGTTTCTGGTCCGGATGGGGGAGACGTAAGTAATATGGGAGCATTAAACATTCCGGTTCATGCAAATCAAATAATTGAACTTCCTGAAATTACAGCAATTAAACATCTTGACAGGAACGGGGATGGTGTTTTTGAAGATACTGCTGACGCAGGTGAATTTTGTTTTGCTCTGGATGGTGGGACTTGTATATCTACAGATAGTTCAGGGCAAATTACTTTCTCAAATGTCACGCCAAACGGAGCACATTCTATAACAGAGACGCAATTAAATTTTAGCCAAGGGACATACGCTTTTGTTTCAGGCAGCGGGATAAATTGTAAATTTAATGGTTCGACAGCAACTGCAACAGTTGCTTCGGGAACTACAGCAACGGATGCTTCATGCACTTTTAATAATGGTCTTGCAACTGGGACTCTCCGTGTCGTCAAAAGCGTGACTAACGATAGTGGTGGACAGGCAACTGCTTCGGCATTCACGCTTCATGTCAAAAGCGGAGGAGTTGATGTTTCCGGAAGTCCAGCGGCAGGTTCTTCGACAGGAACAGTTTATACACTTAATGCTGGCTCTTATGTTGTCAGTGAGAATACTCCTCCTGCAGGATATACACAGACAGGTTTCAGTGGAAATTGTGACGGAAATGGAAACGTAACCGTTGTTGCTGGACAAGAAAAGACTTGTACGATTACGAACGACGATACCGCACCGGCACTTCATCTGAGAAAAACAATTACAGCAGATAACGGCGGAACAGCATCTGCAGCGGACTGGACACTTACAGCTACGGGGACAGGTGGTAGTCCGACAAATCTTTCCGGATCAACACCTGTTAACAGTGGTTCCAATTTTAAAGCAGACACATATGCTTTAGCTGAATCAGGTGGGCCATCAGGATACACGGCGGGGGCATGGGATTGTGTCGGCGGTACAATGGGAGATGCTACTCATGTTACCCTCGCTTTGGGTGAATCTGCTAACTGTACCATCAATAATAACGATATAGCCCCAACAATTACACTCATAAAAGTTGTAATGAAGGATAACGGTGGTACGGCGGGAGTGAATGATTTCGGCCTAATGATTGACGGCAATAATGTCGATTCCGGAGTTGCCACCCCTGTTGATGCAAATACTTCTATTTCTCTCGACGAAAATGGGTTAGCTGGATATAGTTTTGTTTCAATGACAGGCGAGGGCTGTCCAACACAACTTAGAGGAACAGTTACATTGTCTCCAGGGCAAGATATTACTTGCACAATAACAAATGATGATATTGCGCCGACGCTCAAGCTTGTTAAGAATGTTACCAACGATAATGGCGGAACAAATGTCGCTCACGATTGGTCTCTTGGTGCAGCGGGCACTGGAGGATTTACTGATTTTGGAGATTCTACAACTTTCCATACAGTAAAAGCCGGAGTAGGATACGTACTTTCTGAGTCCGACATAGCTGGATATACAGCGGGAAATTGGAATTGTAATGGTGACAGCCTTCAGGGCGATACCCTAACCCTTGGACTTCAGGAGGATGTTACCTGTTCAATAAGTAATAATGACAATGCCCCTTCACTTACTTTGGTTAAGGTTGTTGCAAATAACAATGGCGGGAACGCAACCGAGACAGACTGGACATTAACTGCGACTGGACCGACAGGATTTAGCGGAACAGGTCCATCCGTTAGCAATGGTCCGTCTTTTGATGCAGGAACCTATGTACTTTCCGAATCTGGTCTGGGTGGTTACACAGCCAGCAATTGGGTTTGCAATGGTGGTAATCAAACTGAAGCAAATACAGTTGTTGTTGGGCTTGGGGATCAAGTTACTTGTACTATTACCAATGACGATATTGTCCCAACCGTAACTTTGAATAAAGAAGTTAGAGGGGGAGATGCAGGAGAAAACGATTTTGGCCTAACAATTGGAGGACAGGGAGTTGATTCCGGCCAGACAGTAGATGTTGATGCCAATACGCCTATTGCTTTGGACGAGGCGGGCCTTGATGGCTACAGCTTCGATTCGATAACCGGTGAGGGTTGTCCGTCTGAGCTTGGAGGAACAGTCACTTTGGATGAAGGGGGTGGCATAACCTGCACAATTGTTAACACCAGAGACACAGGAGATATATTGGGTTATAAGTTTGAAGACTTGAACGGAAACGGGAATTGGGATGAAGGCGAACCTGGACTGGAAGGTTGGACAATCGAGCTTTGGGGTGGCCAGGAAAATTTGATAGATACAACAGAAACTTCGGATGATCCTCTCGGGCAATATAGTTTTGAAAATATCCCAACCGGAGACTACGCAGTCTGCGAAGTTTTGAAGGATGGCTGGACACAAACCTACCCAGAAGGATGTCACTTTATCACTCTTACCCAAGAGGGCGAGCAGGGATTGAATTTTGGTAACTTTAAGCTGGCCGCAATCGGAGACTTTATCTGGCACGACAATAATGGAGACGGAGTTCAAGATGTGGGAGAACCGGGCATAGCAGGCATCGATGTCAATCTTTATCAGGATGATGGAGACGGAATATTTGAACCTGGAACAGATGATCCATTAGTCGGAACGGATACTACCAATGGAAGCGGTGGGTATCTTTTCGAAAATCTAGGCCCCGGCCAATATTGGACAGATGTGGTTGATTCAACATTGCCCGCAGGATTTGCCAATACCACACCGGACCCTGTTGGTCCTATTATTCTTAGTTCAGGGGAAACATATCTTCTTGCGGATGTAGGCTATGTCGCTCCTGAAATCAAAATAAGCAAGAGCAACGACAAGCCGAATTCTGCCACCGGCGACACTGTAACTTATACACTCACGGTGATCAATACATTTGACACAAGTTTTGACGGCATAATCGTTAAAGATGTTCTCCCGGGAGGATTCAGCTATGTTAACGGCTCAACCACAATTGATGGTTCTTCGGCAGGCGACCCAAACATCTCGGGTGGAGTTTTGGAATGGACAATAAATGAGCCTGAGTTTCCAATTACAATTACTTACAAAGCTACTATTGGAAACGATCTTTCCAACGGAACTTATAAAAACTTTGCGACTTGCACAGCCTTTATTACTAGAAAAGAGACAGAACAAGAGTGCAATGTTGCCGATTCTTCGGTAACTTTGGGAGCAGGACAAGGCTATGGCGGAAACTTGACGCCTCAGGTTTTGGGAGCATCAACCGAGCTTCCTGCAACAGGAAACGACACCGGACTTTTGCTCTTTACAATTGCAGCTATAATTGGCGGAGTCGCAATCAAAGTTTACGGAAAGAGGAAATATGGGAAAAATTAGATTAATGGCTAATGGTCGATGGCTAATGGTTAATGCCTTATTGGCCTTAAGTTTGGCATTTTTTGCCAAGCCGGCTTTTGCATCAGTGCTTACAATTCAAACTCTACCTAGCTATGTAAACACGAATAGCTTTAAGCTTAGCTGCACAACCGACGCGGCTACCGCGCAGTTTTCCGTAAGTAAACACGGAGGAGCATTCACCAATTTCGGCCCGTTAATCGACACAACGGTAAACCCCTGCATTGTTCAAGTGACTTCGTCTGAGGTAAACGACCAAACCGACTATGTTTTTAGCGTCAACGGGGGGCCGACAACTTCTACAAATTATGATATTTCCGGGCCTTCTCCTGTTTCAGGATATTACAAAGAGCACGTTAGCGATGGATTTAATAAGCTTCACTGGACAAATCCGCACGATACAGACTTTTCTCAGGTTGTAATTTATAGGGGTGACACACCGGACTTTTCGGCAGACAGTTCTCACGAAATCGGTAGGGTTGCAGGCTCGCCGAATTCGGATATGACTTACGACGACCATTACTCTCCTGATGGAAACAAGACGCACTACTACGACATAAGGGCGATTGACCAAGCCGGAAACTCCTCTAGCTTAGTAGGAGACGGTTCGACCACAACGACTACTTCCACCCCGACACCGGCTGCAGGAGGCGGAACAGTTCAAGTTCTTCCTAGCGAGCAGGGAGTCGGAGGCAGTGTTTTATCAAAAGAAACCAGCCCCAGTGCCGAGCCTACAACTGAGCCTTTAGGGACAGTTCAAGCTAAAGCAACCTCATCCGGTCTTAGCAGAAACAGAATTGTAGGCATCGGGGCATTGGCTGTTCTTCTGGGTCTTCTGGTTTATTTCTTCACTCGCAAGAGAAGCTAAAAAAAAGGACCCCTCAACTGATTCAGACTGACATCAGTCAAGAGGTCCTCGCGAGACATTACTTCCGGATCTCCTTTCTCTTCCTTTCGTACTCATCCTCGCTGATGAGTCCTTGGGAACGTAGCCTCTCAAGATCGGCAGCCGGCCCCACCAGGGCTATTCCCGGAGCGCCGGCGACAGTTTCTGCCTTCTTGAGCTGACCCTTGGATTCCAGAACGACGAACGACTTGGACAGAGAGTCCTGGGGGAATCTCCTGTACCTCTTCAGGCCTCCGATGAAAATCCAACCGAAGACGGACATGGTCATTACGGTCAAGGCCGCAATGCAGAAGCCACTCACGTAGAGCACGATTGCTCTTGTGATACACCTCCCCCAGCTCAGTTTCTCCCCGTTGGCGTCGACCACCCTCATGCCCAAGAGCATCTTTCCTACGGTCTTGCCAAAGAGTCGGTGCAAGACCGTGTCATAGGCAACGATCAACACAATGAAGAGGGGGATGAACAGCCCCTCGCCTATGTTGGATGCCAGTTCCTTATCTCCCCAGGCGACGAGCGTGCCAACTCCCATCGCCAAGGCCACGCTTGGTATGAGCAGGATGAACCAGGCCAGTAGTAAGTCGATAGCCCTGGCTCCAAGCCTTCTGTACGAGGTTGCCTGCTCAAACTCGATCGTCTGGACATTCTTTGACGCTTTCATTTCCTCACCTCCTCGATTTTTGCGTCATTGAGTTCGGCGAACTTGACGGCGAAGTCCTCCCTGGGAATGGTGAGAACCACACTGACTCCCTCTTTGCCGTCGGCCTTCTTCTCTTCGATAAGCCTGCCGTCCACCGGCTCGGCAATCCGTTTCCCGAGGAGAAGTTTGGCCGGGAGCTTGACAATAAGCCAAGCAAGCCCGTACCCGACGGCGAGGGTCATCAGAAATACCAACCCGCAGAAGATGAACTGCACACTCTGGTCTCTCATCATGAGCGCAATCATGAGGAAACCCAGCGGGATACCGATCACAAAGGTAACAACCAGCCGTACCTGGTCGAGGCGCTGGCCGGCCCGGATCTTGGGGAAGCAGGCCCGGCAGTAGGGAATATTCTTGACCTCGACCTTGATTTGGCCGACACCCTTGAAGTTCTTATTCATCCTTAGGGTGTCGGATACCTGGGCCGGGCCGCCGCAATTGGCGCATTCCCGCGGCCACTTCACGGCATCAATGTTTTCCTCGACGACTAAGTTTCCCCCCTTTGCAATCCGTACCTTGGCTAGCTTTTCCTGCTGTGTGTCCATTGTGTCCTCCTTGGGACATGGAATAAGGATTACACCTAACGGAGAAGATTGTTAAGGTGCTTCGAAACAACTGAATTATATAATGGTGAGTCAATAGGAAGATATTGATAATACCTTTATGCCTAGCGTAAGATAAGGTGTAATGAAAATCGTAGACAAATTTCTTCACTGGGTATTTCCTCGAGAATCCAATAATCACAAAGCCAAAATCCTGCATTCTTCGAGTATCACTGCCATAGCCTTAGTTTTGGTCTCATTTCAGGCTGTTTTGACCTTTCTTCCCGGGCTGGGGCCCAAGATTTTAGGTTTTGCGGCCAATATTCCCCCAAGCGAGGTAATTAGGCTCACTAACGAAGAAAGGGCTCAAAATGGAGTTGGCGCGCTCTCGGAGAATAAAACATTGGACGACGCAGCCTTGGCTAAGGGCTTGGATATGCTAAACAAAGGCTATTGGGCACATATTGCGCCCGACGGCACCCAGCCGTGGGCATTCTTTACCAATTTCGGTTACAGCTACCGCTTCGCAGGAGAAAATTTGGCCAGGGATTTTTCAAATCCTTCTTCAGCAGTTGATGCCTGGATGAATTCTCCCTCGCATAGAGAAAATCTTTTAAATGCAAAATATAAAGATATCGGTGTCGCAGTTGTGGAAGGAAATTTGGCCGGAGTGAATACAACAATAATAGTCCAATTTTTCGGCACTAAATACGGGGATGTTATTCCGACCGTACCTGTGGCAGAAGCTCCCACACCTACCGCAATAGCATTAGCTACTCCGACACTCGTGCCGGCCACCTTTTTATCAACGCCCGGACCCACCCCGCCGGTTTCCGAAGCCCAAGTTCTAATTTCGCCGTTTACGACAACGAAGGGCATTTCTTTGGCGGTAGTCGGCATACTTTTGCTTGTTTTGGTCATAGACGGGCTTGTAACCTCAAGGCGCAGAATTGCAAGAATCGGAGGCAGAACCTTTGCACACATTGCGTTTTTGGGAATGGTATTGGCGATTATACTTATTTTAAGAGCAGGGAAAGTCTTATGAGAACTAATAACTCAAAACGAATAACTAATAGCCATAACTGAAATCTAATAGCTTTTAAAGATTTAAGTTTTAAGCTATGGTTTTTAGATATTAGATATTAATTTTAAGATTTATTGTGAAAAACATTGTCCGAGATTTGCCGCACTATGCCAGCCTATTCGGTATCCTTTTTGTAGGAGCTCTGGGTTTCGTGTTTTTCTCCTACGATAGGGTTTTCCAGATGGGTGTGGCGCTAGCTGTAGGGATTTCTTATGTTTCTTGGGGAATTATTCACCATTATATTCATCATGATTTGACCTTCGCTGTTTTGATTGAATATCTGGCTGTAGCTATTTTAGGCCTGGTTATGGTTTTTTCTCTTCTTGTGCGAACTTGAGGCCGGAGAGGAATTTTGCGAAGTCATCTCCGATATCTTTTCTTCTTAAAGCATAAGTCACTTGGGTCATCATGTAGCGCAGAGGGTCTCCTGTAGTCATCCATTTACCCTTAATGCGTGCGGCATAGACCGGATTTTTCTTGGCATATTCGATAATTGAATCTGTAAGCCAAAGTTCATTATCTTTGCCCAAATTACCCTTTTTATTTTTTGTTTCGAGAATATCGATTATTTTATGGTTTAAAACGAACCTTCCGAATTGGGCGAGCCTTGAGGGAGCCTTCCCCGGCTCGGGTTTTTCGACCACATCTTCGACTTTATCTTTGCTGCCCGCTGCAAGCTTTAAAATTCCGTATCTTCCGAGTTCGGATTTCGGCACTTTTTGAACGGCTACCGTAACTGCCCCGTTCTTTTTATCGGAATAATCAATAATTTGCCGAACACACGGCACTTTTGAAAGGACAAGATCGTCTCCAAACATATAGATAAAGCGCTCGTTTTTATCTATTAAATCTTTAGCAACAAGAAGCGGAGTACCGTTTCCGTAGGGTAAATGTTTTCGCTGTCTCAAATAAATAATATTGGGAATTTTAGAAACCTCGCGCACTTTCTCCAGAAGTTCGGTTTTACCGTTCTTTTCCAGCATATATTCAAGCTCAAAATTGCTGTCAAAGTGGTTTTCCAAAGAACCTTGCCCAGCGCGGGTTACCAAAATAATGTCTTCGATTCCTGAGGCTACAGCCTCCTCAACCAAATACTGGATAATGGGTTTATCAATAATGGGGAGCATTTCCTTGGGCTGATTTTTGGTAGCCGGGAGAAAACGAGTACCATAGCCGGCTGCGGCAATAACTACCTTTCGGATTCTGTTCAAAGTAGCCAGATTATACCAAAAGCGAGTATAATTGCGAGGTTATGGAGTCCCCGGAAACATTTATAAGCCCGACTAAAGGCCCCATGGGGGTTGAGGCCATGGTGGGAGAGATTTCGGGCTACGTCAGCGAGGAGCCTGGCAGTTTCTATCGAATCGTCATAGGCACGGATTCCCAAGCAAGAGCAACAGATGGGCACAGCGAAATCGGTTTCGTAACTGCTGTTATTGCCCACAGAGTGGGAAAGGGAGGGCGCTATTTTTGGCACAAGGAGACAGTCAAGAGTAAAAAGGTGATTTTAAGGGAGAAAATTTACCACGAAACGGCAATTTCCTTGGATTTCGCATTCAAAATCGTTCCCAAGCTTCGCGAGGCTATTTCCGCTGCCAAGTATGACTTCGAGATACATATCGATGTAGGCTCACTAGGGCCAACCAGAGACATGATTAAGGAAGTTGTGGGCATGGTTAACGGAAACGGATTTAAGGCCAAAACCAAGCCTGATAGCTGGGGCGCATCTTCGGTTGCAGATAAGCACACTTAAAAGGTATAATCACGCTTATGAAAGGTATAATCCTCGCTGGCGGATTGGGCACGCGTCTTTATCCTTTAACCCACGCTACAAATAAACATCTTCTTCCCATTTACGACAAGCCGATGGTTTACTACCCGATTCAGGTGCTTCTGAATGCCGGTATAGAAGAAATCTTGATTGTTACAGGGGGGCCTTATGCGGGGGACTTTATCAGGGTTCTTCAAAACGGAAAACTGTTTGGCATAAAGCATCTGGAATATACCTATCAAGAGAAGTCCGACGGAGGAATTGCCGATGCTTTGGCTTTAGCTCAAGATTTTGCCGACAATGGCCCGGTGACTGTTATTTTGGGAGATAACGCTACAGACGCTGATGTCTCAAAGGAAATCAAGGAATTTAAGGATGGAGCTTTAATATTTCTTAAGGAAGTCTCCGATCCGGAGAGATTTGGCGTGCCGGTTTTTTCCAAAGACGGCAAAATCGAAAAAATAGAGGAAAAACCAAAAGAGCCAAAAAGTAACTATGCTGTAACGGGCCTTTATGTGTACGACAACAAGGTTTTTGATTATATCAAGACCCTTAAACCTTCAGAAAGAGGCCAGTTAGAGGTGAGTGATCTAAACAATATATATATTAAAAAGGGCATACTTCGCTGGGTCTTGCTCAAGGGGTTTTGGTCCGACGCAGGGACGTTCGATTCTTTATACGAAGTTAATTCTTATTGGGCCAATAAAGCAAGGAAGAAATGAAACTTTTAGTTACAGGTGGAGCGGGCTTCATTGGCTCGAATTTCATCCGCTATTGGTTAGGCAAATACCCCCAGGATGAAATTGTAAATCTCGATAAACTTACCTACGCAGGCCATATTTCTTCGACAAAAGATTTTTCCGAAAACAAAAATTATAAGTTTGTGGAAGGAGATATCTGCGACCCCGAAGCAGTTAATAAAGTTATGGAAGGGGTAGATATTGTTGTTCATTTTGCGGCCGAAAGCCACGTAGATCGCTCAATCGTCGGCCCGGCTGACTTTATAAGGACAAATGTTCTTGGAACACAGGTTCTTTTGGACGCTGCACTAAAACATAATATCAAGCGATTTCACCACATCTCCACCGATGAAGTTTTTGGAGCATTACCCCTTGATTCGAAAGAAAAGTTTGACGAAAAGACTTTATACAACCCAAGAAGCCCGTATTCTGCAAGCAAAGCCGCGTCCGACCATTTAGTTAGAGCCTATTTCCATACTTATGGTTTGCCGGTCACGATTACCAATACATCCAATAATTACGGACCATTCCAAGACCCGGAAAAGATGCTAGCGAGAGCCATTACTAATCTTATCGACGGAAAGCCGATTCCTATTTATGGGGACGGTAAATATGTTAGAGATTGGCTCTATGTCGAAGACCATGTGAGAGCAATTGACCTGGTGATTCAAAAAGGCAAGGTGGGGGAAACCTATTTGGTTGGTGGATTGACGGAGGATGTTAACAATTTGGAAGTTGCCGAGAAGCTTCTTAAGATTTTTGGGAAAGACAAATCATATCTCAAGTTTGTTAAGGACAGACCCGGCCACGATAGACGCTACGCAGTCGACTGGTCAAAAATAGAGAAAGAGTTGGGTTGGAAACCGCTTTTTAGTTTTGATAAATATCTTGAAAAAACTGTAGACTGGTATAGGAAAAACGAGTGGTGGTGGAGGCCCCTAAAGGCTAAAGCAGAAGCTCTTTACGCTAAAACCGGACAAAAATAATGGCTGAAAAAGGTTACATTAGAGAAACTTCAATTCCAGGCCTAATAATTATTGAAAGGCCGACTTTTCCCGACGAGCGTGGATATTTTCGAGAGGCTTTTAGGATTAATGAATTGGAAGATTTTGCCGGAATAACATTTAAGCCTGTACAGTGGAATCATTCTTTGTCACTTCCCAATGTAA
>Ga0315284_10007960_pt1 | contig 15125 bp, 11 predicted proteins | sample YL17G09_16_MG_FD_203696 | JGI IMG/M metagenome (GOLD analysis project Ga0315284, IMG submission 203696) | Sediment microbial communities from Yellowstone Lake, YNP, Wyoming, USA - YL17G09_16 | ecosystem: Environmental > Aquatic > Freshwater > Lake > Sediment | place: USA: Wyoming | collected... | reverse complement strand
GCGTCCTCGACCGAGGGCTTGCGCGTCCGGACCGACTCCATGAAGTTGTGCATGTGGTCCACGGAGTAGTCGTAGTACGGCGGCGCCTGGAAGGTTTGCGCCGACTGGCCCAGAGGATATTTCCCCGGCTCGGGCAGGGGATGCTTCTTGCGCCAGTCCTCCAGATACTCGTTCCGCAGCTTCTCGGGCCAGCCGTAAATCGAGTAGCTCTCGGGCCGCGGCTCCGTGTCCTGAGGCGTAGCGGTGAGAACGTCGTTCTTGATCTCCAGCGTGCCCTTCGTGCCGAAGATGCGTGCAACTCCGGGCGATTCGTTGTTCAGATTGCAGCGTAAGCTGAGACGGAAGTTCGGATACTCGTATAGCGTCCAGATGAGGTCGGGGACATCGCGGTCCTCGGTCCAGCGGAACAGGCCGCCCAGGGTGGCGGCGCGCAGGGGTGGCTCATTGATGCCGGTGATGGTGAAGATTCCGGTCAGGAGGTGGACGTAAAGGTCACCGGGCAGACCTTCTCCATAGTCCTGGTAGCAGCGCCAACGGAAGAAGCGCTTGGCATCAAACGGCCGCTTGGGCGCGCTGCCCAGGAAGGTATTCCAGTCAATCGTCTTCTCCGAGGCGTCGGGCGGGATGGGATAGATCCAGGCGCCGCTGGCGTCGTTGCGGTCGATCCAGGCTTCAATCGCCGTCACTTGGCCCAGGAAGCCGCTGTCGTAAATCTCCTTGGCTTTGGCATAGACGACGGAACTGCGGACTTGGCTGCCTACCTGCACGACGCGCCTGTGCTTCTGCATGGCCTCCACCATGGCAAAGCCGTCTTCGACCGTGTGCGCCATGGGCTTTTCGCAATAAACGTCCTTGCCGGCAGCGCAGGCGTCTTCCACCAGCTTGCGATGCCAGTGATCGGGCGTGGCCACCAGGACAGCGTCCACATCCTGGCGGTCCAGGACGGCGCGGTAATCCTTGGTAGTGAAGAGCTGCTTGCCCGCGTTTTCCTGACCGGCGGTGAGCCGGCCGTCGTAGAGGTCCGAGACCGCCACAATCTCCGTCCCGGGACAGGCGAGCGCCGCGCGCATGATCTCGCAGCCGCGCACCCCCGTCCCAATGGACGCAAAACGTACCCGGTCGCTCGGCGGCACGGACCGCGGCGCCGCAGCGGCAAAGCTAGGGGTCAGAAAAGCAGCGTGGCTTGTAACACCCAGAGTGGCGGCGCCCGCACCCACGCGCATGAACTCCCGGCGAGTCAACTGATTCTTGGGCATAGAAACATGTCCTCCTTCGAGATTCAGGCAAGGCGATAGAAAATGATCGCGAGCGAACGCCTCAGTCTGCCACCAAAGATAGAGAAGCGAAAGCGAATTCGTAGGAAGGAGGACGGTCGCACTCCCCGGCAGGACTCTCTGCCCTCGAGGCGACCGTCCCGTGCGAAGTCAACTCTTGATCTTCCTTGTTCCCGGGTCCCAAACGGCTACGGTCTTGGTAAAGTAAGACTGATTCGACATGTGGCAGCCGATGGCAGTGTTGTGCCCGAAGACCTCATTCTCCACCACGGGCTGGCGCGTGCGCACTGAGTGGAAGAAGTTCGCCAAGTGGTCAGTCATGTCGCTGTAACCCGGCGGGGGAGTATAAACCTCTTCATCCTCCTTCACCTGGAACTTGCCCGGCTCGGGTGCGGGGTGGTCCTTCCACCACTTTGCGTAGTACTCGTTGCGCAACTTGGCCGGCCAGCCGAAGACGGAGTAGTCTTCAGGCGTCTCATAGGGTCCCTGCGGCTTGAAGGTGAGCGTTGAGCCGCGGATGGTCATGGTACCCTTCTTCCCGTAGAACCCGAAGAACTCGCCCTCCTCGCTGTTGTTGTGGTTGCAACGCAGCACCAGCTGATAGTTCGGGTAGTCATACATGGTCCAGAGGAGGTCAGGGAAGTCGCGGCCATCCTTGTAATGGTAGAGGTTGCCGGTGGAGAGCGCCCGCTGCGGAGGCATATTCGTGCCGGTGATGTGATGGATGCCGGAGAGTAGGTGGACGAACAGGTCGCCCGCCAGCCCGGCACCGTAGTCCTTGTAGCAGCGCCAGCGGAAGAAGCGTACCACATCGTAGGGCCGCTTGGGCGCCTCGCCCAGCCAGGTGTTCCAGTCGATCGTCTTGTCGTTGGCGTCGGGCGGAATGGGATAGACCCAGGCACCACTGTCCGTATTGCGGTCCCACGCTGCCATGATGGTATCCACCATGCCCAGCTTGCCCGAATCCCAGATCTCTTTTGCCTTGTGGTAAAGGATGCTGCTGACGCGCTGGCTGCCCACCGTGCACATCTTCTTGTTCTTCTGGATGGCTTCCACCATGGCCAAGCCATCCTCGACGCTGTGCGACATGGGCTTCTCACAGTAAATATCCTTGCCGGCCTCCACCACGTCAAGCACCGCCTTGCGATGCCAGTGGTCCGGGGTGGCGACAATCACGGCATCAATGTCCTTGCGGTCCAGGATGCGGCGGTAGTCACGCGTGGTTTCAATCTCTTTTCCGCCCAAGGCCTCCTTGGCGGCGATGTGCCGGCTGTCGTACAGGTCGGCAGCCGCCACGCACTCCACGCCCGAGATGGGTAAGGTCGCGTTCAATAACGAGCAACCCTCGACCCCGGTGCCAATGATGCCAAAACGAATCGTGTCCGAAGGCGGGACTGGGCGGGGTGAAGCCCAAAGGGTACTGGGCTCTAGGATCGTGACCTTCGCCGCGGCACTCAGTGCCGCCGCGCCCGCACCCAGGCGCATGAAATCACGACGGGTAAGTGAATTCTTTCCCATGGGAATTGGAACCTCCTTGAGAAGCTTGGAATGAGAGCCGTCCAGCAAGCGCTCAGTCTGCCAGAAAAAGGAAGAGAGGGAAAGCGCTTTTGTGCTCCGAGACGGGGCAGCGCCCCTGGGGGTGAAACCAGGAAGGCCGCCAAGTGAAGGTCAAGAGGATTGCGGGTTCCTCGACTGTTCTCAGGCGCGAGACGGAGCGCTAGACCCGAGCAGGCGGACTTTCCCTAGCGGCGGGGCGGGGGCAGCAAAATGTCTTGTGCACTGCTTTACTCTGTGGGCATCTGGGGCTATACTGTGCCCCACCAAGATATGCCAGGGAGGTGTCCTGGAAGGCCATTTTGCGCCAACTCAAGATTCAACCTAGGGAGGATTCGATGAAGAGAATATTGGTACTTCTGCTGATTGCCGCGTTTGCGGCCATCGGACTGGTGGCGCAGGACCAGCCCGCCGGCGGGGAAAAGGAGAAGAAAGTTTCCGCCGCAAAGCTAGAGCGTTGGAGTGGCAGCATCCTGCGCACGGATAAGGATGGCATGACGATCACCGTCCGCAAGAAAGGCATGGAGAAGATCATCCACTACAGCAGCGCGACGGCCTGGACCAAGAAGGCTGGCGGGGCGGCTGATTCCAGCACGCTCAAAGAGGGCGACCGCGTGGTTTGCTTCGGCAAGACCGAGGGAGACAAGTTCGTCGCCACGGAGATCATCGTCCAGACACCTAAGTAGGTGTCCTTTCGAACCACAGTTAAGGGAGCGGCCGGCGTGAGCCTCAAACACCCCCGGCCGCGAGGTGGACAAGTGCGCGCAGGATGCCGCGGGTGATGTTGAAGTCTTCCCCCAGGGCCTCGTAGAAATCCTGCTGGTCGATGCGCAGGGCTCGGCTGGGCTGGTCGGCCATCGCCGATTCTGGTTCGGGTTCGTCGGCCAGCAGTGCCAAAGCACCTACAACGTAGTTGGTTCCTACCTTGTGGGCCTCCTGCCCGCTGCGGAGTATTTCGACTTGTCCCTCGAGCAAGAGGAACATGGCGTCGGGAGGATCATCCTCAAGGAAGAGGAACTGGCGTGTGTCCCAGCTCACCTCCTGAGCGATGGCCGCCACCCGGGCCAGGCTTTCGGTGGGGATGCCCTGAAAGAGCGGGGCTCTTTGCAGGCGATCAACTTTCTCAAGAGTTGTTAGCATGGCGTTTCTCTAAGCGTCAGACCCAGCCGCTAAGCGCGTGCTGGCCCAGCGCCAAGTCTCATCCAGCAGTGGATCAATCTCGTGCGGCACTCGCCGCACGTCTTCATTGAGTTCCGTCAGGCACTCATCGCCCGCAGTATACAGGGCACAGGCACACAGCCAGCGGTCCTTGGAGTGCAGCAGGACGCGCAGGGCTTCGACTCTCGAGCGCACGCCGGCGCGGCACAGACGCTCAGCATAGCTCAGTTTTTCCTCGAGCGAGATCTCCGGGTCGAGACCATAGGACAGCCGCCGATAGAGTTCCGGCGGCAGCAGGTGTTCCAGCAACTCCAGCGCGTTCGCTTGCAGTTGCGGGCGGCCTGAGGTTATACCCACGCAGGCGTTGTAAACGTCCCGCGGTGGGTACAGCAAGGCCAGCAAGCGGAAGATGCGCTCGAATTCGTAGTCCATACGCTCCCGCAAGGCCCGGCTGAGGAGCGATTCCGTGCCCGGCGGGCGTAACAAGGCCCAAGCCTCCGGGTCAAAGGCCGCCAGGATCTGGAACGAGCGGTAGTAGCCCATCAACTCCGAATTGAGCATATCGGCGAAATCGATGCCGGTGGGCAGGAGCGCTGGGTCCCGGCTCCGCAGTTTATTCAGCGCCTTGAGGACCGCGAAGCGCAGTGCCGGATCACTCTGGATGAAGCTGTTGCCCAGAGCCGCAGCGGCCCCAGGCGTGGCGATGCCGGCCAGCACGGCAGGAATCGCCCCGCGGACGGACATGGGGACGGTGTCGTCGTTGAGATAGTCCTGGAGCGTGCCTACGGCGCGTTGGCCGTACTGCGTTAAGGCAGCGCGGGCGGCCCCGCGCAGCTGCCGCTGCCCCAGCTTGTCCACCACCTGCGGCAGGAACTCGCGCCCCTGGATCTTGCCCGCGCTCAGGAGCGCCTGCTCCACCACTTCGGGATTTTCATCACGCAAGAGAGTGAACAACTCCGCATGGAGCTCGGAGGGAGGAGGAATCAAGCCGAGCACGCGTGCTGCGTCGCGGCGCGCGCGCGCCGGGTCGGGGCCGGTCGCCGAAAGCATAGCTTGGAGGATGAGCTGGGCGGCGCTGAAATCCCCCGGGTCCCCGGTGCGGGCCAAGTAGGCCACCACTGGGCCCTGAACCACGTAGCTTGGCAACTCCGCCTTGATAGCCTCCGGGTTAAGCGGGTCGAGCCGCGCGTGCACCACCAGGTAGTGAAGCGCCTCGGTACGCACCTCGAGGGATTCGTCCGCTAACATCGTCGCTACTTGCGGCTGGATCTTGCGGTCGCCGGCATCGCTGAGCAAACGCAGCGCCCGCTGCCGGACGGCGGGGGAAGGATGAGCCAGCAGATCGCGCAGCAGGGGATGCCAGCCCGGTTCGCGGCCCACCTCGAACAAGCTTAGTCCGTACAGAACTTGTTGCTCGCCCCCGCGCGCCAGAGCCCCTGCCAGGATCTCGGTGGTGGTGGAGTCCAGAATGCCGGCAGCAACCCGTTCCGGATCCAGCGTGCGGCGCTCGATGGCCCGCCGCAGGACATTCAGGTACTCCCGGCGCACACCATAAGCCACGGCAATCCAGCCGGCCAGAACCACCAAGTTCACCAGGCTAATGCGCCCAGGGCTGAATTTCAGCACCGTGGCAAATAGCCACAGCACCAGGCCGGCCACGCCGTCAGCCGCCCGCCAGATGAAACCATCAATGAACGACTTGATCTGGCTCTTGATGTCCGGTGGAGCTACGGGCAGGTAGAGCAATTCGGTGGAAGACTTGTCCAGAGAGTAGCGCAGCAGCTGGTGGCTGCCTTTCAGAATGCACGCCGTCAGCAGCACGGGAGCCAGCAGCAGGGCCATGCTGCCGCCAATAAACACGACCGGCAAGATGAACAGCGTCACCCGGATGCCAAAAGAGCGCAGTAGGTGCCCGGTCAGGAGCATTTGCAGTACAAAGGCGGCCACTCCGATGTAACCATTGAAGCGGGCAAAAAAGGTAATGAGGCCTGCCGTGTCCGCGCCGTAAGTGGCCTTGGCGACGATCTGGAACTGGTACGTAATGATCATCGTCGCCATGCAGCTGACGAAGATCAGTCCCGTAATCAAGAGCAAGAAGCGGGAGTCGCGGATGAAGGCCCAGACTTGGCCCAAGTCCCGCGGGATGCCCGCGTCGGCCGCAGGTGCCAGGCCCAGCGCGCCCATCCGCGGGCCGGTCTGCCGGCACAAGAGCCAGACTGACAAGGCCGCGAGGCCCTGCGTCGCCGCCATTACGAGCAGTAACGTCTCCGGAAGGAGGCGATGGTGGCCAACCACGTCGGCTGTAATAAAGGCCGCGCAGGGTGCTCCCAGGACGGCCCCTGCGCCGATAAAGCCGAAGAGTCGCCGGGCTTCGCGGGTAGTCAGGGCGCAGTTGGCCAGCGTCCAGCCCATGGTCGGCCCCATGGCCCCCGCCAGATAGACCCACATATAGATTAGCAGATAGACCCACCGGCTCTGAAAGCGCGTCAGCCCCCAGAAGAGCAAGAAGCACAGAGAGAAAAACAGCACCGATCCGATGATGAGCGCTTGCAGCCGGACGCGGTGCGCCAGGCGGATGTAAACCGAAGCGAAAAGGCCGACCAGGAGCGCCGTGCCCACCATGGCATGGGGCAGGTAGTTGGGAAAGACTTTCAGGAACATGCCGACGCCTGCCGTCTGCCCCATGATGTAGCAGCCGATCGTCAGGAACAGGTAAAGGAAGAGCAGCGACGCGGGCGCGAACTCGTCGCGGCGCACGTTCAGCGTCTTCTCCAAGTAGGGGATCATGGTTCCTGCTTCTTTACTTCCTCACCCGGGCTGTGTGCCGGGGTGGCTTCGCCGCCCTCCGGTACCCGCAGGACCTGAGGCTCTTGATCGGCGTAGTAGGCGGTGAAGCGCCCGTTCTGGATCTCCAGCGCCGACGCCCGCCCTCCGTACTGCTTCTTCAGCATGCCCGTGTCAATCAGGAACACCCGCTTATCAAAGCGGGCAGCGACGTCGTACTTCGGCCGGACCGTGTGCCCCGCCACAATGTAACCCGCTTTCAGCCGCGCCAGCATTGCCCCTAGGCTACCCTTCAGATCCTCCTCCGGCTGCAGCGCCAAGCCTCGATACCAGATGGGGCTGTCCGGCACAAACACCATCCAGCCCAGGATACCGAGCAGCTTCTGCATGCCCTCGGCAACGAAACGGTCCTCCACTTGGCCGCGCAATTGAATCGCTCTCCGCGCCTCTTGGACCTGGCGCGTCGCCTCATCCAGCCTCATGTACCGCCAGATGATGTCCCTGCTGCAGAGCAACTCCCACAGAGAATCGAAGTTGGCCAGGTCGGAATGGACGTTGTCGTTCAGTTGTTTGATACGGCGGAAGTGGACTGTGGGGTTCAAGCCGCCGTGCACGAAGAGCACGTCGCCCACCTGGACGACGGCGTCGCGCTGGCGGAGCCAGCGCCCGTACAGGCCCTTCGGCCCGAAGGCGTCGCGGCGCTCGAAGTAACCCAGGGGGTAGTCCGCCATCCACTTCTGCCGCGCGGTATTCTCCTCGCGAGTCGCAACGCTGCGCTGGTTGCCGTGGGCGGAAATGAACTTCTCGTACGCCGCGAAAGCCTGGGCACGCACCTGTTCGGAATGTTCGTCGGCAAAAGCCCGATAGTCGTCGGGATCGACGTACCGCAGGTCGCCCATAATGGTCATCACTTCATGGTTGCCGAGCAGGGTGATGACTCTTCCCTTCTGTTGCGCCGCTTGGCGCTCCAGCTCCATCACCAGGTCGAGGCACTTGCGGCTGTCGGGTCCCCGGTCCACCAGATCCCCGGTCTGCACCAGCACGCTCGAACCGCCGATCCACTGCCGGTTGCTGTCGATCAGGCCGGTCTTCTGCAAAATGCCCACGAAATCTTCGTAGTCGCCGTGCACGTCCCCGACAGCGACAATCCGCGTTTGCGCGACGCCGGAGACAGGCAGTGCCAGCAAAAGGCTAAGGAAACCACAAACCTCGCGGAGGTGAGAGTGGGTAGTTATTCTCATCCAGATAAGCTCGCTCCGTGAATTGCCCGTTAATCTAATCTCCTCTCCCCGCAATTGCAAGGCTTTCCCGGCACAGGAGGCAAATTCACTCGCCGGTCAGCCGGGCTGCGCAGACCTGTCGGAACAAGATGGCGCGGGGCCAACAAACTCGCCGCGCTGTCGCCTGCGCCAGCCTGGGGCTCTGCGAGAATCTGACGCCGGGCCTTGTTTTGCGGCGTGGACGGGAGTAGATTTCCCTCATCAACACTCGTCTTCGCAAGGCGAGGAGGTGCCCTATGTCTTTCCTCCAACGTTGGCTGGTGTTTGCCGCCGCAGGCTGGCTGGCCGCCGCAGGCCTCCTAAGTGCAGCAGAGGAACCCAATCTCACCCCGGAACAAATGACGGAGTTTTTGCTCAATGCCAAGGTCATCAACAGCAAGCAACTGGGGACTGGCAAAACCCACCCCTGGCGGCTGACGCTGAGCGACGGGACCCTCACCCACGATGCCGCCTTTCAGCCCGTGGACATACTGAAGAACAAGGAGGTCATCGGCGGGCAGACTATCCTCAATTTCCGTGATACGTACCATTTCAACCTCGCGGCCTACGAGCTGGCTAAGTTGCTCGGGCTGGGCAACATGATGCCGGTGACGGTGGAGCGCAGTTGGAATCGGCAGCGGGGGGCGCTGAGCTGGTGGATCCCCAAGAAGTGGGACATGACGAACTATCCCAAGCCGGTACCCGACGTGGATGCCTGGAACAAGCAAATGTACAAGGTTCTGGTGTTCGGGGAGCTGGTTTACGATACGGACCGCAATCAGGGCAATATGCTGGTCACCGAGGATTGGAAACTGTGGATGATTGACTTCACCCGCGCCTTCCGGCAGGACCGCAACTTGCTGGAGCCCAAGAACCTGATGCGCTGCGACCGGCAGTTGTGGGAGAAGCTCCGTCAGTTGGACGTCAACGAAGTCCTGGCGAAAACCAAACCCCACTTGGGCAAATCAGAGGTTCAGGCGCTCATGGCGCGGCGGGACAAGATCGTGAAGGCGTTGCAGCAGCTTATTGCCGAAAGAGGCGAAAACGCGGTGTTGTACTAGTGTCGCGTTACCTGAGCGAGAAGGCAACGCCCGGGGCCTCACGCCGCGGGGTCCAGCATCCGCTGGCGTCTAGGCTTCAGGCACATCCGTCAGACCCGCGGCGAAGTGCGCGTCAGTCTCCTGGCACAATTCCTCCATAGCGCGGCGAACTTCCCTCTGCGTTTGCGGATCCAATCGGCGCTCGACCAGCGGCAAGAGCCGGCCGTTTTCGTTGAGTAAGTGCCCGCGCACCCACTGGATATAACGGCGGCCCGAGTGCGCCACGCCCTCGCGATTCTGGCCGCTCTCGATAAGGTGCTCAACGCTCTGCCAGAAGGCCTTTCCCGTCGCCTCGCCCGTGTCGTTGTCCAGACGCATGCGGTCGAGTGTGGTGCTCACCCCCTGGACGTGCGCTTCCAGGGCCGGATACAGGATTTTCTCTTCCTCCTCCAAATGTGCGTGGAGCCTTTGGGAAATCTGGCCGGCAAGTTTCCGCAGGCGCTCAAAAGCTTCCGCCGTGTCGCGCGCCAGCGGCAGCGCGCGGAGTTCATTGTTAAGTTCGTTCAACAATTGCAGGAGTGCTTCGTGTTCCTGTTTCAGGTAGTCGGTAATGCATCTTGGCATGCTGCGGAAAACCTCCCTGTTTTGTTTGATGCCGAAGTGGGCCCGAAGGATTCACCCTAGGCACTCTGTCATTATGACATATGGCGGGGCTTGACGCTTGCCCTGCACGGGCTTGGGCGCGCGACTGGGGGCGCTCCTTTCTTGACTTATCCCGCAGCGTGCCGATAGAATTTGAAATTTGGACATCTCCCGACACAGCTTGCCATATGGCTCTCTGCTTCTATAACACGTTATCCGGGCAGGTGGAGGATTTTGTGCCCCTGGAAGGGAACAAAGTCCGCATGTACACCTGCGGTCTGACAGTGTACGACTACGGGCACATCGGCAATTATCGGACGTTTGTGTTTCAGGACATTCTGCGCCGCTACTTGCGGTACCGCGGCTACGAAGTCTGGCAGGTGATGAACCTCACCGACGTGGATGACAACACTATTCGCGGCGCCCAGGCCGCCGGCATTTCCCTGGCCGAGTATACGGAGAAGTTCATCAAGGCCTTCGGGGTGGATCGCCAACTCCTGAACCTGGAGACTCCCGAAATCATCGTCCGGGCCACCGAGCACGTTGACGACATGGTGAAACTGATCCAGACGCTCGAGGCGAAGGGTTACGCTTATCGCAGCGACGGGTCGGTGTACTTCAGCGTGCGGAGTTTTCCCGAATACGGGAAGCTGGCGCAGGTGGACCTGGCAGGCCTTCGCCCGGGCGCCCGCGTGGACACCGACAAGTACGACAAGAGTGACGTCCGCGACTTCGTGCTCTGGAAAGCCGCCAAGGAAGGCGAGCCCTACTGGGAGACGCCGCTCGGCCCGGGCCGGCCCGGCTGGCACATCGAGTGCTCCGCGATGTCGATGAAATACCTGGGGGAGACCTTCGACATCCACTCCGGCGGCATCGACCTGACTTTCCCTCACCACGAAAATGAAATCGCGCAGAGCGAAGCGGCCACGGGCAAACCCTTTGTGCGCTATTGGCTCCACGCCGAGCACCTGATTGTGAACGGCGAGAAGATGTCGAAGTCCCTGGGCAACTTCTATACGCTGCGCGACCTGATCGCCAAGGGTTACAGGCCCACGGCCATCCGCTATCTTCTGGCTTCGGTACCCTATAGGAAGCAACTCAATTTCACCTTCGATAGCCTGCACCAGGCCCAGCATTCCATCGAGCGGCTCAGGAATTTCCGCCACCGGCTGACCGTGGAGAAGTTCCCCGCGGGCGAGAATCGCGAGTTGCCAGCGCGGGCGCAGGCAGCGCGGCAGGCCTTCGAGGACGCCCTGGACGACAACCTCAACACGGCCGAAGCACTGGCGGCAATCTTCGACTTGGTCCGGGACGCCAACACCGCCATGGACCATGGCGAGTTTCGCGGCGTCGACCGGCCGGTGTTCCTCGATCTCCTGGAACGCTGGGACCGCATCTTCGCCGTGCTTGAGGACACCGACCACGCGAAGCTGCGGCAATTCGGCCTGGCCGATACTCGCGACGCGCGCCCTGCTGCCGATGCCCTGCTCGTGGAAGGACCTAGCGACGAGGAAATTGCGCAGCGGGTCGCCGAGCGCGACACCGCCCGTCGCCGCGGCGATTTTGCGCGCTCCGACAAAATTCGTGCTGACCTGTTGAGCGCTGGCGTTATACTGGAAGACACGAAAGCTGGAACCCGGTGGAGACGGAAGTGAAGAGGGCTCCCCTAATCCTTCGGTTTACTCTTCCCCTGTTGGCGCGCCCCAATCTTTTTGGCGGTGATTGATTCTCCTCTGGTTTGCCCTCCTGTCATCAATTCAATCGCGTGCGGAGTGAGTTTCAAGAACAACCCAGAGGAGCAAAACCATGGACAACCGACTGCCAGAGATTAAGACGCCGCTACCGGGGCCCGAGGCCGCGAAGGTCCTGGCCCTTGACCACAAGTATGTTTCCCCTTCCTACACGCGCGACTATCCGCTGGTGGCCCGGCGGGGAGAAGGCATGATCGTGGAGGACGTGGACGGTAACCGGTTCCTGGATTTCAGCGCCGGCATCGCCGTCGTTTCGACCGGTCACTGCCATCCAGACGTAGTCCGCGCCATCCAGCGCCAGGCCGAAACGCTCATCCACATGTCGGGGACCGATTTCTACATTCCCCTGCTGGCCGAACTGGCCCAGAAGATGGCCCAGATTGCGCCGGGCAATTTCGCCAAGCGCGTCTATTTCGGCAATTCGGGGACGGAGGCCGTGGAAGCCGCGATGAAGCTGGCACGCTATCACACCAAACGGCACCGCTTTATCGCCTTTCTGGGTAGCTTTCACGGCCGCACTTTCGGGTCACTCTCGCTCACGGCCTCGAAAGCCGTGCAGCGCAACGGGTTTGGCCCGTTGCTATCGGGGGTCTCGCACGTGCCCTATCCCAACCCCTACCGGTGCGCCATCGGCCACAAGCCCGGCGAGTGTGACTGCGACCCCATCGGTTTCATTGAGAAGTTGTTCAAGACGGCCGTGCCGCCGGAGGAGGTTGCGGCCATCGTGGTGGAGCCGGTGCAGGGCGAAGGCGGCTACATCATCCCGCCGCGGAATTTCCTCAGCCGGCTGCGCAGCCTGGCTGACCGGCACGGCATCTTGCTCATCTTCGACGAGGTCCAGTGCGGGATGGGGCGGACCGGGAAGATGTGGGCTTGTGAGCATTTCGGGACGGTGCCCGACATCCTGGTTGCCGCCAAGGGTATCGCCTCCGGCATGCCTTTGGGCGCCATGGTAGCCCGCGCGGAGGTCATGAACTGGGGTCCAGGAGCACATGCTTCCACGTTCGGCGGCAATCCGGTATCCTGTGCCGCCGCGATGGAAACGATTCGCTTGCTGGAAGAGAAGTACATCGCCAACGCCGCCCGCATGGGTGAATACATTCTGGCGCGGCTGGCGAATTGGCCCGAGAAGCATCCCATCGTGGGCGACGTCCGAGGCCTGGGATTGATGGTGGCCGTGGAGCTGGTGAAAAGCCAGCAGACCCGCGAGCCTCACCTGGAAGCGCGCAAGAAGGTGGTCTATCGCGCCTTCGAAAAGGGTGTGCTGCTGCTCGGCTGCGGTGAAAGTGCAGTGCGCTTTATGCCACCGCTGATTGTGGAGCGCGATCAGATCGACCATGCGCTCGAAGTACTGGAGCGGTGCATTTCTGAAGCAGAACGATGAACTATGAACGCGAAACGATGAACTCCTGGGACCTCCCGAACGGGTGACAGAGTTCATCATTCAGCATTCTGCATTCATCATTCAAGGTTGTCCGTGAGCTGGTTCGCTCGCCTCATGTATCGCGCCCTGGTCTGGAAGGAGCGCCAGCGGGCGCTGCGTGCGCGCCGCTCGCTCGGAGCCGGAAAAGCGCCCGGGCCAACGAACCACCTGGAGACGGGCGAACGCGGAGAAACGCTCGCCTACTGGTATCTGCGCCAGGCTGGATATACCATGGTCGCCCGCAATTGGCGGGCCCGCTCGGGCGCGGGTGAGTTGGATCTGGTGGGTTGGGACGGCCCCATTTTGGCCTTCGCGGAAGTCAAGACCCGAACGTCAGCCGAGGCGGGCCCGCCCGAAGCCGCCGTCTCCCGCGCCAAGCAGAGGCGGATCACGAAGGCGGCAAGAGAATACTTGCGGCGGCTGGGCCGAAAGCCAGTAAACTATCGATTTGATATCGTTAGCGTTTTCTGGGACCCCGAGAGGGGTTACCAGGTGCGGCTGATCAAAGACGCGTTCAAAGGCTAGCGGGACTCGGCGTTGGGGACTAAGGATTCAGCCCCGGGCCACAAGCGTCAACGCCTGATCGCTTTGAAGAGGAGTCAAGAAATTGCCTGAACTGAGAAAAGATCCTATTACTGGCCGGTGGGTCATCATCGCCACCGATCGCGCCAAACGGCCGACGGATTTCGTGCGCGAGAAGGTCCAGATCCACGGTTCCGGCTTCTGCCCCTTCTGCTACGGCAACGAAGGGAAAACGCCGCCCGAGATTCATGCCTACCGCAGTGACGGCAGCGCCAAGGATGGGCCGGGCTGGACGTTGCGCATCGTGCCCAACAAGTTCCCTGCCCTCGGCATCGAGGGCACGCTCAACCGGCAGGGCGAAGGCCTTTACGACAAGATGAACGGCATCGGCGCGCACGAGGTGATCATCGAGACCCCGGAACACTCGTTGACTCTGGCCACCATGCCCGTCCGCCGCGTCGAAGACGTGCTCTGGGCTTACCGCGACCGCATCCTGGATCTGAAGAAGGATCGGCGCTTCAAATACATCCTCATCTTCAAGAACCACGGGGAGGCCGCCGGCGCCTCGCTCGAGCATACCCACTCGCAGTTGATCGCGCTGCCGGTGGTTCCCAAGCGTGTGCGCGAGGAAGTGGACAGCGCCAAGGACTATTACAACTTCAAGGAACGCTGCATCTTCTGCGACATCATCCGGCAGGAACTGGAAGACACGGTCCGGGTCACCGCCGAGAACCAAGCTTTCATTACCCTGGCGCCTTATGCCCCCCGCTTCCCCTTCGAGATGTGGATCGTTCCCAGGGTCCACCAGTCGGCCTTCGAGGAATCTCAGAAGCACGAGTTCGAACAATTGGCCGCCATGCTGAAGGATATGCTGATGCGGCTGGATAAGGTCCTGGACTCTCCGGCGTACAACTACATCATCCACACCTCGCCGGCCCCGGAGGTCTCGAACGACTACTACCACTGGCACCTGGAAATCATGCCCAAGCTCACCAAGGTGGCCGGCTTCGAGTGGGGGACGGGGTTCTACATCAATCCTACACCGCCCGAGGAATCTGCCAAGTTCCTGCGCGAAGCGTTGCTGCCCGCCACCACCTGAAGCCGCCCCTGGCGCGCGGCGGTGGGGTTCAACTTGACACGGGGAAGCAGGGATTTCTATAATTCCGCTGTGGGCAAGTGAAAGGGCGGCTCGGGCAGCGCAAGCGGGAATAACTCAGTGGTAGAGTGCGACCTTGCCAAGGTCGAAGTCGCGGGTTCGAATCCCGTTTCCCGCTCCATTTCTTTTTAAGAGGCAAGTTCGTTTCGCGGCGCTCGTCGGGCGCGGTACCCAAGTGGTAAGGGAGAGGTCTGCAAAACCTTTATACGTGGGTTCGATTCCCACCCGCGCCTCCAGGCCCTGTAACAACCTCGCGCTGCAAGTCAACACGGTCTGAGTCGACGGGTGGCGCCGACATGGCGTCTTGTGGTCGCCGCCGCGACGGTGCCTTCTGTGGCTGTAAAAAGTGTGGGCGTTGGCCCGCCTTAATCGCACACATTGCCAACAGCGCGATGTCCTTGTCCCGCCCAGGCGTGGATGCGCCAGCCAGCGATTCTTCCGTACCTGTCCTTACCCGCTTCCCAATTCTCCCTACGGCCTGAGTGCTGGCGGCTAGGGATGCCAAGGCGCCGCATGACAAGACTCACGAATGGCTTCTCAAAAAAGTGGGATAATCTAGATG
>Ga0315284_10007959_pt1 | contig 15128 bp, 15 predicted proteins | sample YL17G09_16_MG_FD_203696 | JGI IMG/M metagenome (GOLD analysis project Ga0315284, IMG submission 203696) | Sediment microbial communities from Yellowstone Lake, YNP, Wyoming, USA - YL17G09_16 | ecosystem: Environmental > Aquatic > Freshwater > Lake > Sediment | place: USA: Wyoming | collected... | reverse complement strand
CATCAATGGGCCATGAGGCGACACCATTATCCTGTTTTTCACCGTGAAGGGGCCGATTTTGATGGGAGTGAACAAGTACTTGAATTGCTGGGCGCTCATGGAGACCTCCTTTATTGATATTTTAATGAGGAATAGGTATATAAAAGCGTCAGGCGCTGGTGCGGTCAATATACATCTCTATCCAAGCCTTGTCAAGGTTGTGTCCTCGTCCATAGGAGTATTGAAAAAGGAGAAGCTAAAGCTAAAGTTTGTTGCCACTACCTTGTATTTCATATTCCTGTCGGACAGGGTCAGTCCTGGTAGAACGGCTATCAATAAAGAAATCGACCTTTCGTCCGTCTTGCATAACCAGGAGGAGAGGTCCTGAAAGGCCTGCAGCGCTGTCAGTGAGCGTTATATTTCCATCCGTAACTGATATCTTGCCTCTGACAGACTTGTGTTTTAAGCGCGTTTCCTTTGGTATCCCAAATGACTTTGCGCCCGTCTCCAGCATTTCGACAAATAAGGTGTAGCTGACTTTTGCTACTACTTTGCCTTCTTTAAGAACCTGCCCGATTCCTTCAGGGGCTTCAATGAGTTTACGGTCTCTTTTATGGAGTGTCATTTGGTAGTCTCCTGGTCTCTTATGCTTTGATTATTTACTCTGTACTAGAGAGAGGAACTCGGAGCGGGTGAGCGGGCTTTTCTGGAAGAGACCTCTCATAGCAGAGGTAACGATATTGCTGCCCGGTTTTTTAACACCCCGCATGGTCATGCAGAGATGTTCGGCCTGGATGACCACAGCAACGCCCTTTGGTTCTAAAACCTCAACCATGGTATTGGCAATCTGGGTGGTCAATCGCTCCTGAAGCTGGGGCCGTTTGGCTAAAATCTCAATTACTCTCCCTATCTTGCTGGCGCCCACAACCCGACCATTAGGAATGTAGCCTACATGGGCCAGGCCGTGGAAAGGGAGAAAGTGATGCTCACACATGGAGTAGAACGCTATATCTTTGAGAATCACCATCTCACGATGTCCTTCTTCGAAGCCCACGCGTAGTTCTTCCCGGGGGTCCTCGTAAATGCCGGAGAAGACCTCGGCGTACATCTCGGCAATCCGTCTGGGGGTACCGATCAAGCCTTCACGCTTGGGGTCCTCCCCGATAGCCTCGATGATGGAAGCCACTGCTTTCTCAATCTTGGATTTATTGATCATGGTGTTTCTCCTTAGGGATGGTCTAGGCGTTAAGCATTAGTGTAAACGCTTAACCCTGGGCTATTATCTTCTCAATGGTCTCCAGGTCTGCGGGTATCTCCAGGATGGTGTGGGCGCTCTCGAGGGCGGTATCTGGGTCCTTGAGCCCTGTCCCTGTGATCACGCAGACCACTCTTTTGTCTGAGAAATCGATGCCGCTTTTCGCTTTCTTGATGAGACCGGCTACTGAGGCAGCCGATGCGGGCTCACCGAAAATTCCTTCCTTAACTGCGAGCAATTTGTAGGCGCTCAAGATTTCTTCATCGGTAACGTAGTCGATAACACCTCCCGATTCGTCTCTGGCGGCAACAGCCTTTTGCCAACTGGCTGGATTGCCAATGCGTATCGCTGAAGCCACTGTTTTGGGATTGGTAATTACCTTACCACGCACAATGGCTGCCGAACCCTCTGCCTCAAATCCCATCATCTTGGGGGTGTTCTTCGCTTTGCCTGCTTGTTTGTAATGCACAAACCCTCTCCAGTAGGCGGTGATGTTGCCAGCATTCCCCAGGGGGATGAAGAGGTAGTCTGGGGCATCCCCCAGGGCATCGACGATTTCAAAGGCGGCAGTTTTTTGGCCCTCGATGCGGTGAGGGTTTAGCGAGTTGACCAATGCTATAGGATGTTTTTGAGTGAGAGCGCGTACCAACTCCAGCGCTTTATCGAAATTATCGTTTATGGCGATGATCTTGGCCCCATAGACTATGGCTTGGGCGAGTTTGCCCAGGGCGATATTTCCTTTGGGGACGACCACAAACACAGTGAGGCCGCAGACTGCACCGTATGCCGCCGCTGATGCGCTGGTGTTGCCGGTGGAGGCGCAGATGATGGCCGAGTTCTTAGCTTCTACTGCCTTGGCTACGGCGACTACCATCCCTCGATCTTTGAAAGAGCCGGTTGGATTGCATCCCTCCAGTTTGAAATAAAGCTCACCACAGCCTATATCTCGTTCCAACCTTTGCGACCTGACTAGCGGGGTATCGCCTTCACCGATAGTAATGATGGGTGTCTGTGGAGTTACGGGCAGGAAATCCCGATATTTGATGAGAAGGCACTGCTTCTTGCTCATTAGTCCTCAACCCTGATGAAATTGCCGATGTCCTTCACCACCGCCAACTTGCGGGTTCTTTGCAGAGCCTTTTGAAATGCTGACTCCTTGGCGGGGTGGGTCATGATCACAATCTCAGCAGTCCCAGCTTTTTCATCGGCTTCTTTCTGGATTACCGAGGCTATGCTAATCGAGTGGTCGCCCAGTATCTTGGAGATTTGTGACAGAACACCGGGATGGTCAGCTACAGTCACTCGCATATAGTAGCGAGTTTTGATCTGTGAAATAGGTGTTAGCTTCTTTGCTTTATATAGTTTGAGTTGAGGTCTTGGGCGTATCCCGAGATAGATATTTTGCGCCAGTTGGATAACATCGGCGACAACAGCGCTGGCGGTAGGCGATGAACCTGCCCCTCTTCCGTAGAAAATAACTCTCCCTACCAGATCGCCTTCCACCTGAATTGCATTGAACACGCCATCGACATTGGCCAGGAGAAGGTCTTCGGGGACAAAGGTAGGATGGACCCTAACTTGGATAGATTGTTTCTCTTTCTTGGCGATGGCAAGTAGTTTTATGGCGTATCCCAATTCTTTGGCATAGCGAAAGTCACGGGCAGTAAGGCGGGAGATACCTTCGTAATAAATATCGTCGGGACGGATCTCGGTGCGGAAAGCCAGAGTAGCGAGGATAGCAAGCTTGTAAGCAGCATCTACGCCGTCGACATCGTTAGCAGGATTGGCCTCAGCGTATCCTAGTTCCTGGGCTTGTCTTAAGGCGGTGGCGAAATCCAGCCCATCTTTTGTCATTCTGGTAAGGATATAGTTAGTGGTGCCGTTGATAATGGCGTGGATAGCCGAGATATTGTTTGCCAGGAGGTCGCGTTTGAATGGAGCGATTAAAGGGATGCCTCCGCCGACACTTGCCTCATAGCGGATGTCGACTTTGTGCTTACTGGCCAGGGCAAATAGCTCAAGGCCATGCTTGGAGATGACCTCTTTATTGGCGGTGACTATGTGTTTTCTTTTGGAGATAGCCTCTTTTATATACTCGAATGCCTCGGTCTCGCCGCCGACGACTTCGATTATGATGTCTATCTCAGGGTCGGTGATGACCTGCTGTGGGTCGGTAGTGAGAAGGTGTTGGGGTACATCGAAGTCCCTCTTCTTGGAGAGATCCCTGACTAGAATTCTCTTTATTCTCAGCGGGCAGCCTACCTGTTGGGCTATGGCCTCTGATTTCTCAAATATGGTCTTGGCAACCCCGCTGCCCACTACACCCAACCCCATGAGGCCAATGCCGATGCTTTCTTTCTTGCCCACTGTTATCTCACGATGTTTCTATGTGATGTGATTCATTGCCCAGGTTGCCTTAGCCTGGGTGAGGTAATAATCTTTGATTTCGACGACATTCCTTTGCTCCTTGAACCAATTGGTGAATGCGGTGGAAGCAAGCATTTCCCGGTACTGCTCATCCACCGGTCTGTCTTCTATCGCGGCTACCTTAATTATATAATATCCATTTGTACTCTTTATCGGATCGCTTACATTGCCCGCCGCGAGACTGAAGGCAGCCTGGTCAAGCTCAGGAAGTAGGATGCCTTGAGGCAGCCACCCCAAATCGCCTCCGTACTGTTTTGTTGTCTCATCTGTAGAAACCTCCGCAGCAAGGGTGGCGAAGTCCTCGCCATTCTTTAGTCTGTTTTCTACCTCAGTCGCGTTTCCTTCGGTATCAACCAGGATGGCATAGACATGGACCTGCTTGGCTTCTGTGGGCACGCTCTGCGTGATTTGGTCACTTAGTTTCTGGGTAAGGAGAGTAGCCTCAACGTAATGTCGGTATTCGCTATCGGAGAGGCGTACGTAGTTGAGCCACTGCTGATACATTTTACCGAGGTCTGTTTGTGGCAGTGTTATATTTCCTGTTATATTCCCTGTTGTATTCCCTCCGCCCCCGGCCGATGAAATCAGGTCATTATTGATTTTTTCGGTTACTTCATCCGGGGTGACCTGGATGCCCAGCCCGGGTGCTGCCTGTCTTACTAGTTCGTCGTCCTCTACCCATTGCAGTGCCTGGTAGGGGAATGAAGTTGAGGAGATATTTCCCGTCGAGACCAATGAGTAGAAACGGAGCATTTTGACAAAGTAGCGCATATCCAGGACAGTCACATTCCCTTTTGTCACATTGCCTGCTGTCGCATTACCTATTGTCTCATTGCCTATCTTGACTACGGGTTGAGTCCAGGCGGCGACGTACGTATCGTAGCTCCAGTAGCCCACCAGTCCCAACGCCAGAGCGATGGCTAGTGGAATGACTATCCAGACAATAAGTACCATATTTCTCTCGTGTTGCCACCTTGGGGGTTGGCGCTTGGCAACTGAGAGCTTGGGTTTTGGCTTCAGTTTCCTGCTCAAGACACAGTCTCCGCTACAAAGTCAAACTATCTAACTGTGGTACACCAGATTATGGTTAATTGGAGCGCTCTCTGGGGTTGGGCCCCGCGCTCTGGCGGATGTGGTCTGAGGTATAGGGCAATAGAGCAATATGCCGTGCGCGTTTCAGTGCGACGCTCAGAGTACGCTGATGTTTGGCGCAGACACCTGTTCTGCGTCTGGGCTCTATTCTTCCACGGTCTGAGATGTAGCGGCGCAGTGAAGGTGCATCCTTGTAGTTGATAGTTGCTACTCTGCCTGCGCAGAAAGGGCAGACCCTTCTCTTGGGGATGTATCTGCCCTTACCTCTACCACTTCGTTCTCGATCCTTTGTTCCTGTACTTCTTGGTTTTGGCATTTAGAACTCTCTTATTTATGTATTATCTGGTCACGCTGATTTAGAAGGGGATATCACTTGGTTCCAGCTCTTCATCTGACCCACCTTCAACTCCTGCCTCGGGGAGAGTGCCTGCTGGACGTCTGTCAAGGAAGAGCACCCTATTGGCGATTATCTCGATACGAGAGTGCTTTTGACCATCTTGCCCCTCCCAGGAACGGGTTCGCAGCCTGCCCTCGACATAGGCACGCTGTCCCTTGGTCAAGAACTGATTGCAGTTCTCGGCCAACCTGTTCCATGTTACTACGTCGAACCATTCTGTTTCCTGCTTCCTCTCGCCCTCAGGGGTTGTGTATGTTCGACTGGTAGCGAGGCGAAACGAGGTTACAGGGTTACCGTTAGGGGTGAAGCGCATCTCAGGATCAGTTCCCACATTCCCGATAATTATCACTTTATTCAACCCGACCATATTAGCACTCCTTTCCCCAAGCTTTCAATCGCTCGATCTTACCAGCAGATGACGCAGGATTTTTTCCGAGATCCGCAAATTGGCCTCCAGCTCCGCCGTCGTGCCGGGTTCGATCTTGAACCGGGTTAGCACATAATTTCCCTCTCTGAAATGATTTATTGGGTAGGCTAACTTCCTTTTCCCCCAACGTTCGACCTCAGTTACAGAGCCACCTCTGTTAGTAATGAACTCACTTATCTTGTCTAAGCTGGCTGGGATTTCCTCCTCGGGAACCTCCGGGCTGATGATCACAATAAGCTCGTAATCGCGCAAGTGCATACTCCTTAATTAATCAAACCTAGTTTGAGTCAAGATTCGCTAATTATACCACGGAGAATCATTGACAGCAAGTTATCGCACCGGAGAGAAAGCAAAAACGTTTTTTCGACTCCCCGGATACCATGTCTGCTATTTGGTGATTCCGGGCACTGGGAATCCATTACATATCTCGCTGACCTGCTGACGAACCTCATCGTATATCTTCTCGTCGCCGAGGTTGGAAAGCACTCTGACAATGAGACGAGCTATTAGTTTCATTTCCTTGTCCTTGAACCCACGGCTGGTAACTGCTGGCGTGCCTAATCTGATGCCGCTGGTAATCTGGGGGGGCCGGGAGTCGAAGGGGATAACGTTCTTATTCACAGTTATGCCCACGGCGTCAAGTGCTTTCTCAGCTACTCTACCTGTTATAGCAATGGGTGAGAGGTCTACCAGGAGGAGATGGGTGTCTGTTCCCCCTGAAACGAGTCGCAGCCCCAAACGCCCCAATTCGCTCGCCATAACCTTGGCATTTCGGAGCACAGCCTTCTGATAGGAAACAAACTCAGGCTGCATCGCCTCGTGGAAAGCAACTGCCTTTGCGGCTATGACATGCATGAGGGGGCCGCCCTGGACTCCAGGGAATACGTTGCTATCTATAATCGACGCAAATTTAGCCTGGCAGAGAATAACCCCGCCTCTAGGCCCGCGCAAGGTCTTGTGGGTGGTGGAGGTGACCACCTCAGCGTAGGGTACTGGTGAAGGATGCACATCGGCAGCGATCAGTCCTGCCAGGTGGGCCATGTCTACAACAAGTTTAGCATCTATCTTGTCAGCTATCTGTCGGAACCTTTTGAAATCTATTATTCTGGGGTAGGAACTGGCGCCTGCCACGATAAGCTTGGGCTTATGTGCCAAAGCAAGTTTCTCTACCTGGTCGTAGTCTATTGTTTCCGTCTCTTTATCGACGCCGTAGGTGATGAACTTGTAGAACCTGCCGGAGAAGTTGATCTTGCTGCCGTGGGTGAGGTGTCCACCGTTAGGCAAGCTCATTGCCAGGACTGTGTCGCCATATTCCAGCAGGGCAAAGTAGGCTGCCATATTTGCCTGTGCCCCGCTATGTGGCTGGACATTGGCGTGTTCGGCATTGAAGAGCTTCTTTGCCCGTTCTATAGCTAGCTCTTCGGCCAGGTCAACATTCTGGCAGCCACCGTAGTATCGCTTGCCCGGGTAGCCCTCAGCGTACTTATTCGTGAACACGGAACCTTGTGCCTCGAGCACTGCACGTGAGGCGTAGTTTTCCGAGGCAATGAGGTTGATGGTAAACCGCTGTCGCTGTTCATCTTGTTCGATGGCAGCGGCAACTTCTGGGTCAATGTCTCTTAACAACCTTGCAACTCCTTTTGAGTGTGAAAAACTGTAAGTCTCAAATTAAAGAGCCACGCTGTTGCTAACGTGGCCCTAGATACTCGGTATTGTTATCCAGCAGCGCATCCCATTGCTAGAATAGCTGACTCAGTTTACATCAGAGGCTTTTACCTGTCAAACATGAAACACGAGAGCGTTTAGCAACTCTTTTCAGCCCCCTAAATCACCCAGTCTTGGGGAACACCCCCAAACCCCTGGCAAAGGAGCTTTGCCCCTCTGCACTCCCCAGTTGTTAAACGACCTCAAACACCATCATGGGCATCTACCAGGAATGGCTGATGGCTCCGCTCGGACAAGCCTTCTGGCACCTGACATCTCTGGGACTGCTCACCGGCTTGCATTGGGCGCAGACATATTTGATGTTCTTGTGGTGTTCCTTCCTTATTGCGACCACCTTGTCGTCATAGTCATCGACTATAATTTCCAGGACATTTTGGGGGCATGCTTCCACACATTTACCGCATCCGTCGCACTTATCGCTGTCAACGACGATGTACCAGTCTCCCGAGCCATCGGTGTAACCATAGTTAGCGATATAGCCAGGCATTACCACTAGTTTTCTCAAGAGCCAACAAAACATCTCACTCCAATCAGGCTGCCTTTCGGGATTTCAGCAGGAGGTCTTTGGCAAAGATGGCTGCTCCCAACCCGCCAGCGATTTGTGGGTCGGGACTCAACGGTTTTACCTTGAGACCTAATTCCTTCTCTATCCTGCTGACAACGCCGATGTTCTTGGCTATGCCGCCGGTAATCACAAATTCCTTCTCTACTCCTATGCGCTCAAGAAGGCCGACTACTCTGTGGGCCATGGCGGAACAATAAGCGGCGAGCACCATGTTTTTAGTCCAGCCGCTGCGCAGCAGACCGATAGCCTCGGATTTAGCGAAGATGACGCAGGTGCTGCTCACCGGCTCCGGCTCCTCTTTCACATCTAGCGACATCTTGCCTACATCCACAATGGGGACCTGTAATAGCTCGGCCATCACTTCCATGCCGCGGCCGGTGCCTGCGGCGCATTTATCGTTCATCAAGAATTGGGTGACTTTGCCCCTTTCATCGCAGTGTATGCCTTTCAGGTCCTGGCCACCCATGTCCAGTATCGTCTTTACTGAGGGCCCGCCCATGTAGTTTGCTCCTCGGGCGTGGCAGGCGATCTCAGTAATTGCCTTCTTGGCCATGGGAATGTTAACTCTACCGTATCCTGTGCCCACAATGAATTGTATATCCTCTGGCTTCATGCCCGTGTCCTTAAGTGATATGCTCAGGGCTTTATCGGCGCTATCAGGACTATTGGACCCCGTGCGTGTGTTGCAGAAGGCGTATATCTTATCATCAACTAGGATCACTGCCTGAGAACTCACCGAGCCGACATCGATTCCACAGGTGATTGTCTGTCCCTTGCGCCAGTCTATATCAGGCGATTTCCAGGTGTTCTCTGTCCATCTATAGAACTCAGTTGTCATTTCGCTCTTTTCCTTTCTCAGCTAAGCTGCCGCCAAAAGAGCGGCTCCCAGAGCACTCACGTAGTCAGGTTTCTCTGGAACCTTTATCTCGACACCGAGATGTTTCTTCATAGCTTCGACAATGGCGGTATTGTTAGCCACCCCGCCGATCAGAGCTACATCCTTCTCTATTGGTATCCTGCGCACCATAGAGGATACCCTGGAGGCGATGGCATCGTGGACAGCATGGGCGATATCGGCCTTATCAATCTTTGTGTGGATTAACGATACCACCTCGGATTCAGCGAAAACAGCGCAAGTCGCATTTATCGGCGCTTCCTTGGTTGATTTGTGTGAGATCTCGATCATCAGTGGTACGGTTAGCTCCAAAGCCCTGGACATGCTCTCAACAAAGGCGCCAGCACCGGCAGCGCATTTGTCATTCTTGGAAAAATCTAGCACCCTGCCACTGGCATCACTGCTTATGCCGCGGGCTTCCTCGGCGCCGATATCCACAATTGTCCTCACTGATGGAAGGAGGTAGTTCATACCTTTGGCATCGGCAGTAACCTCGGTAACATTATGGTCAGCAAAGGGGATGCTCTTCCGCCCTGCGCCGGTAGAGAAAATCTTCTTAATGTCATTCCGCGATATGCCGGCTTGTTTGACTGCCTCCTCTAGGGTTTTCTCGGCTGTTACCACTGGCTCGAAGCCGGTTGGGTTCATGCTGCGGGCCACGATTTTGTTATCTTTGACGATAACTGCCTTTATTGTTTTGGCCCCCACATCGATGCCTGCTGTTATCATTTCGCTCTCACCTCATTGCTATTGCTTCATTCCTTGATGATAGCTACTCGGTATCATAAGTCTTGTATCTTTTGTATCCCTTGTCCTTCCAGGAAGGTCTCCAGGCGGTCGAGCACTCCTGTCTCATCGATATCCCTGCAGTCAGCGAAGTTACCTTCGAACATTGATGTTGGAATGCCCTGTCTATTGAGGTCACGCTGGAAGTCGTACATGCTGGTGGTCATGGGCACGCAGCCACGATTTATCAGCAACAGATATGCATTTGCCTTCCAGTGCTTGAACATGATGACGTATTCCTTTTTCCTTGTTTCCAGGTTCGACTGGAACGGGTGCTCAGCCCGCCAGCGTGCCACGGTCCTGCACAGGTCCTCTCTGTTCTTCATTATGGGCCAGCCAGGCCGCTTCTCGGGAGCTGTAGCTGGTATTACCGTGCCCTTATCATAGAGGAACTTAACTTCTCCTGAGTTAATTAGGTATACATAGGTGCCGGCGAAGACAACCCCATAGTTCTCGAGATAGCGGAATACCTTGAGGAAGCTCCATGGCGGTGGAGTGAGCATGCACATTCTGTATCTCTCGTTTGGAACAGCCGCGATCTTATTGGCGATGCGGTCTTTCAACTCGTCCCTGAGCTCCGTAAGGAACTCGGTGGCGACCTTTTCATGTCTTCTCAGCATAGAGATGGGCATCAGAGCGAACATGCTCTTGATATCTAGGGGAGCTGGGATAGCGCCGTTGAGCAGGTTTATCTCTCCCCATAGCGCCTCGTTGTAGAAGTAGTTGCGCATCGCCTCGATGCCCTTCTCATCGTCGTATTTTCTCTTGGTGATCTTCTCCATCCATTCGATGCTGTCCAGATACTGGCCCGCTACATAGTCTATCCTGGCTTGTTGGTCGCCATCGATACCCAGCATTGTCTCGTCATCGATGTAATTCATGGGGATGCCCTGGTAATCGGAGACAATCTGGTGCCACTTAGGATGGCCTGCCGGACAATGGCGCACGCTCCAGGCAAAGTCGAATTTGGGGAATGGGCCACCGGTGAAGTAGTACTTATCGAGGAACATGGTGCCCAGGAAGTTGCGCATATAGCCGCACATATCGCGGGCATACCCTTTGGCTTCATAAGTCTCCATCGCTGGGATAGAGACAGGGGGGTCCGCTGCCACGCTGGCCCCGTATGGCTCACCGGCGAGAAAAACGAAATCGCCGAGCCCTGCTAACATGCCGTATGGAGTTGCAGCGCAGCCCAGGACCAGGAGTTTTCCCTGCTCATGTCCTGTAGCTAAATCCCTGTAAGCCTCAAGCCTTAGCTCCTTGCCTTTTTGCCAGCATTTCAAAGGCGCGGTCTTGTATTTTGTCACAGTTGTCATTGTCGTTCGCCTCCATTTAGTTTACATAAGGGTCGACGTCATTTATACCAGCTCTAGTTCAAGTATCTCGAGGAAGGCCTCGATTCTGGTGCGGAACTGACCGAATGGTATGGTAACGTCGAACTCGAGCACAAGGGTGGCAATATTATTATCCTTGAACATTTTGAGGAGAGTAGGGATATCGAACTCATGCGGGTCGCAGAATTTCTGCTGATAGAGAAGCACGCCCTGAATATTCCAGTCCTTGGCATGTTTCAGTATGCGATCGGCTCTGGGTTTGAATTCAGCGGCCACGGCAGGACATTGCCAGCGGTCGACATAGCGGGCTGCGATCGCCGCCAGGTGGTCTTTATCAGGTTTAACCTCATCCCAGAAGTAGCGGCTTCCGGTGCAGTGTTCGTCAATAACGACAGTGCAGTTAAGTGTCTCCATCATCTTGACGAACACGATGTCATCCATCTCGCTGCCTACCATCATCAGGCGTACTCCAACATTGCGGTTGAGCTTTCTGTTGGGCAACTCCTTGAGCAATTGCTCCAGCAGCTTATTATGCTCTGCTATGTCCATTAACTGGCTGGCGACCACCATCTCCATACATTCGGCGCCAGTGATAGGTGGCTCCTCTTTCTTTCTGAACTCATAGACCTGCTTCATCAGCTTGCGGTTTGTGTTATATAGCTCTATCGCTTTATCCAGGTCAGTGTCTGTAATCTTTTTCCCTGTGAACTTTTCCAGTGCCTGTACGAATCCTTTGTATTCTTGCACCAGCAGGGGCTTTGCTCTGCGGCTTGCCACATGTTGTGGCATCCATATGTAATACGTAAGAGATATAGGTACATAGTTTTTCCAGTTATCGAACGTGCCCTGGACGTGGGAGCATGTGCGTGCCATGGTAAGGACATCGAGGTAGTTGTATCTCCCTTTCAAGCCCTGAGCCAGGGCATCGCGGGAGAATGGGCAGACTGTGGGGAAAAGATAACGGTCTGTAACATCTTGCACCTCATGGCTGCCCAGGATTCGCACCGGGAGCATGCCCGCAGCATACATGATCTCCACGGGGGAATAGGTGCAAAGCCAGCCGATAGCCTTTCCGTTATGCTTTTTCTTCCAGTCTTGGGCGTACTGGTGTCGGGTAGCCAACACCTCTTGGAACTTTTCGATTGCACCCACTGTTTTTGCTCCTTCCTGTCTGGATTACCAAGAATAGAGGCTATGTCGGACACTCAACTGTCTGGTCCCGACACGCCTCTACTTATCAACCAGATAAAATCCAGCTTCATTGCTGAAAAAGCCCTACCATATTATATTATCAAGCACTAAAGATCGTGTCAAGTTTACACCATAGGGAAAACCTGAGGTCGGGGAACGGTGAAGTGCAAACTAACATCACCAGAGTCTACCAGGATTATATAGAGATATACCAGGGCTAAAATAGAATCGCTAGAGTATCATATTCGAGGGTGATTATGAGCTGAGGAGTGCAGAGGGGTCCTTCTTCGGAAGGACTGGGGGTATCCCCCAGTTTTCCTATTCCCCCAAGATTGGGGGATCAAGGGGATTGAAGGGAGGTTTGTAAACCATCTCTCTTATCCTTTCCTTGACGTAATTCGGCGATTGCCCTAAAATATTAGCTTGTTAAGTTCTGCTTTAAGTTAAGTAAAGTGCAACTAGACTCAGATCTCTCAAGCTTTACCCCTGAACGCGAAACCCTGCTTACTATAGGGGTTTTCGATGGGGTTCATCTCGGCCATCGACATCTCATCAGGAAGCTGATTCAGCGAGCCGCCGAGGGCAATTTCCTCAGCGGCGTGGTAACGTTCAACAGTAATCCCAAAGCCGTGTTGTCTCCCCAGACAAAGCTGGCCCGCTTGACCACCATCGAGGAGCGAGCCACTCTTCTCAAAAGTCTGGGCGTTGATCTGGTTGTTCCTCTTACCTTCACTACTGAAGTTGCTGCTCTCAGCGCGCGAGAGTTTGTACTCTATCTCAAGAAGTATCTTAAGATGCGCGGTCTGGTGATTGGCCCCAATTTCGCCCTGGGCCGGGGAAGAGAGGGGAATACCGCTACCCTCCAATCTTTGGGCCAGGAGCTTGGCTTCACAGTAGAGGTAGTGAAGCCTCTGATGGTTGAAGACACTCTGGTGAGCAGCACCGCTGTCAGAGAGGCTCTGGCTTGTGGCGATATGAAGACGACAACCAGGCTGCTGGGCAGGTATTTCAGCCTCAGCGGCCCTGTGGCAAGTGGAGTGGAGCGAGGCCATATTTTAGGTTTCCCTACAGCGAATATACAGTTGGAGCCGGAGCAGTCCCTTCCCGAGGATGGCGTCTATGCTACCCTGGCCCACATCGGTGATAAAGTTCATCAATCGGTGACCAATATTGGGGTCAAGCCGACCTTTGGCAAAGGCTCTCGCACTGTAGAAGTACATATCCTTGATTTTACCGGAGATCTCTATGGCCGGAAGCTTACCATCGAGCTTGTGGAGCGCCTGCGCGCTGAGATGAAATTTGCTGGCCCTGAGGAGCTGGCAGCTCAGATTAAAAAGGACGTTGAGCAAGCAAGGTCGATACTGAAGAAGCCCTTAGCGGGAGCAAAACATGTCGGGTAAATTCCCTGTCTCTATACTGAAGCGCGGTGTTGCTGAGATTATAGTCGAGGAAGAGTTGGTGCGCCTGCTTGCATCGGGCAAAAAGCTGCGCCTGAAGATGGGTTTCGACCCCAGCCGCCCTGATATTCACCTGGGGCATGTGGTGGGGATGAGGAAGCTGCGCCAGTTTCAGGAGCTGGGGCATCAGGTGGTGCTCATCGTGGGCGACTGGACAGCCCAGATCGGCGACCCCAGCGGGATGTCTCAGACACGCTCCATGCTCTCTGCCGAGGAGGTCCGTGCTAATGCCGAGACCTACATGCAACAGTTCTTCAAAGTAGTGGACAAGGAGAAGACTGAGACGCGCTGGCAGAGCGAGTGGTTTGGCAAGTTCAACCTGGCTGATGTTATCAGGTTGACCAGCAAATTCACCGTAGCGCAGCTTCTGGCGCGTGAAGACTTCAGTAAAAGGTACGCTGCCGGGCGTCCCATCGCCATCACAGAGCTGTTGTACCCCTTGCTCCAAGCTTATGACTCGGTGGCTATCAAAGCAGATGTCGAGTTCGGCGGCATCGACCAGAAGTTCAACTGCCTTATGGGCAGGGAGCTGCAGCAGATGATAGGTCAGCCCCGGCAGCAGGTATTCCTCATGCACCTGTTGGTGGGCACCGACGGCCAGCAGAAGATGAGCAAGAGCCTGGGCAACTACGTAGCAATCACTGATACACCTGAAGATATGTACGGCAAAGTCATGTCCATCCCCGACGACTTGCTCATGGACTACTTCGAGCTGCTCACCGATGTACCAGACAAAGAGCTTGCTGAGTTCAAGCAGCAGCTTACAGCGCAGTCAGTCAACCCCATGATACTCAAGAAGCGCCTGGGCAGCGAAATAGTGAAGCAGTTCCACAACGCGGAGGCAGCCCGGCAGGCCGAGGCTCACTTCGAAGCGGTGTTCCAGAAGCGGGGCGTTCCCCAAGAAGCCGAGGAATATGCGGCTAAAGGCGACCAGATAAGCGAGGGCATATACAGACTTGACATAACAGCAGCATTAGTGGAAAAGGGGTTGGTCAAGAGCCGCAGCGAGGTCAAGCGGCTAATTGCTCAGAGCGCCATCGAGGTGAACGGCAAACGCATAGACAGCAGCGTCGTGGAAATCCCCAGCGGCAGCGTCATCCAGGTGGGCAAACGCCGCTTCCTCAGAATCTCCATCACAAAGGCCTAAGCCTTTCCGGTTTCCTTTCTTGATTCCCTGGAAATAGTGCAGGTGCTCTGTGTCACCCGCATCCGCAGGTAGGGGACAGGGCTCCTACCCTATGGTTGCTGATTTGGGTGTCATTGCGAGCGCAGCGAAGCAATCTCATCGCATCCCTTTGTACTTACAGGCACGCGGAGATTGCTTCGTCGTCCTTCGTCTAAGAAGGACTCCTCGCAAAGACATCTGTATAGAACCTTTTCACGCTTCGTGGTGAGAGTTTGCAGGGTGGGTGGAATGAAATGCAACCCACCAATCCGAAGACTGATCTAAAAGCAATAGCATGCCTGAATGCCGCAGAGCCTGGGTAAGCGGAGGAACATTCTTCTTCACCGGATGTTATTATGGGCAGAGAGCATAACAAGCCCGTTCGTGGTGAGCTTGTCGAACCATGAACGGGCTTGTTCACCCTTCGACAGGC
>Ga0315284_10007957_pt1 | contig 15129 bp, 11 predicted proteins | sample YL17G09_16_MG_FD_203696 | JGI IMG/M metagenome (GOLD analysis project Ga0315284, IMG submission 203696) | Sediment microbial communities from Yellowstone Lake, YNP, Wyoming, USA - YL17G09_16 | ecosystem: Environmental > Aquatic > Freshwater > Lake > Sediment | place: USA: Wyoming | collected... | reverse complement strand
TTTTCCCAAAAGCCAAATAAAAAATATCATAAACATAAATGTAAACATGACTCTTAAGAATAAACCGAGTACTACAAGTATTGGGAGAAATAGAATCCCTATACCTGTAAGTATAGCTACGACTAATAAGAACATTAAACCCACAAGAAATGCTTTCATAATTTAGTGGCCGCCTTTAACATGGGTACTCTATAATATTATCTAATAATAGCAAAGGGGCAAATCTGATTATAGGCGCAATATTGACAAGCCATATATTTAGGTGTCGCGACGAAGTCTCTATCGCGGATACCCTGCGAAACCTCACTTATCTTATCCTTTACCTTTTCTAAATCATTGTCTTGTATCTGATTAGACCCGATTATGCCCGATTCTAAAAAATACAACTTGGCGCCTTTAGGTAACTGCCCAAATATATTCTTATAGGCAAGTGCGTAAAGGGCAAGCTGTATACTTTCTTTTGTACGCTTATCGGCCGCTTCTTTAGTTTTAATTTCTGAAGTCTTAAAATCCATAATTACTGCTCCGTCTTCCTCCAAATCTATCCTGTCAAAACGGCCGGTGATTTTATTATCTCCTAAAATAAATGAGAATTCTTTCTCAATATATAAGGGCTTGGAATCTCGCTTCTCTTCTTCATTAAAGAATTTAATTAATGCCTCACAGCCGATACGGAAACGCTCCTCTTGATGCTTTTCGTCTAAAAAACCCTGCGGGTTGAAGCTCTCCTTAAATGCATCTAACAGGTCTGCTATGGACATCTTTTTGCCAGCCATCTTAAATTGAAAATATTTAGTCACAGCTGTATGCATTGCCCGTCCGTAAATAACCGTATGGTGTTCCATAATAGGTACGCGCAATATATTTACATATTTATATTTTAACGGACAAGTCAGATAGTCATCTATATGGTAATAGCTTAAAGAAATAAGCTTGCCTTCAAGGGTCCCGGTAACTTGTGGCTGAGGAGATTCTTTTTTGGGAGCAAAGCGCTCAATTGCTTCAAGTGCGCTGGATTTCTTTTTTTCAAATTCCTTTGCTTCTTTACCTTGCGCTTCCAAAACAAATTGGCTAATGCGCCTAAGACGCCTGCCGCCGTAATCGGAAGCGCTGGTAAAATACAATTCTTCTTTAGCCCGCGTCATACCCACGTAAAATAGCCTGCGTTCCTCCTGAATATGAAAATCTCCTGTTGGCAACACTTCCTTAATTAAGACATCCGGTAACTCAAGAGGTTGCCGGCGGTGCGGCCAGGGAAAACGGCCGTCAACTAGACTAACGAGAAATACCACCCTAAATTCCAAACCCTTTGCTTTATGAATCGTGAGTACATTTACCGCATCGCAGTCGAGGTCCGCTTCTACCGTGGGCGGATCATCGCCTGCCTCGATTAGAAGATTAAGATAATTCACAAAGCTTATAACACGGTCTTCCCGGGCCACTAACTCAAAATCCCGCACAATATTGAAGAATTTTGCCAGATTCTGAATCTTGGTTTCGTTTTCTAAGCTGAGGTTCTGGGTCAGTCTTTTCAAAAAACCGGTTTCGGTCAAGAAACTATAGAGCAATCTTCCGGTAGTTTGTTCGCGGGAAATCTTCAGGAATTTTTTAAGGTCAGTTAAAATATTTTCTATTTTACTCTTTGATTCATCGCTTACATCTTTTAATTCAAGTATATTATCCAGTTCGCCAAATACTAAATACAGGGCTTTATTTCTGCGTTTTGCATAATGTGTGCACAGGCCTAAATCAGAAAGATCCAAAGAGTAAACCTCGGAACTCACCAGATAATATAAACTAAGAGAATCTGAGGGATTAGCCACGACGCGCAAGAAATTTATGCATAATTTAACTTCTTCCCGCGAATAAAGCCCCTGGTTACCGCTGAACTGCCAAGGTATATCCTGCATATTCAATGCCTGCAGAAAACTTTGGGCATCGGAATTGGAACGTACGAGAATTGCGAAATCGCGATACTTAAAATTTCCTGTCCCTACTCTCTCTTTTATTATCTTTGCTACATTATCTGCTTCGGTAGAATTGGTATCAAAATGTAAGTGCTGCACGGGCCTGCCTTCCTTAACTAAACCGATAAGGCGCTTATCAATATTTGCCTTCACCTCAAAACGCTCAGGATTATTATTTTGTATAAGCCGATAGGCACTATCTAAAATTGCCTGAGAAGAACGATAATTCCGGACAATGCTTATCTCTTTAGCGTCGGGAAAATCATTTATAAAATTTAAAAGATTTGAATAGGCGGCGCCGCGAAAACGGTAAATGCAATTATGGACAATGATTCCGTTAGCAATAAAATTATGCGTCCGCTCAACTTCTAAATCATAGACCGTTTTTACGGTTGTTTCTTCTTTAATATTGATTACCTTATCGTATATAACGCTGTTTCCGCTTTTTACCGAAAGATAATGCCCCAATAACACATTTGAAGCAGGCATAATAAGAGCCGGCAAGGCAGCAACATTCCTTTTCCCCAGATTAAATTTATATTCTAAAATACCTCCGGTGAGTTCTTTCAACCTAAGGGCGATATCTTCTGCTTTTTTAATGTCCGCAAATTCATATCTTAACCTAAAACCCTTTTTCGCCTCTCTTAAATTAAAACCTGCTTCCCTTAATTTATTTATGGTTTCTTTATCGGACGTTTCTAAGCTAACCTGATGTATAATAGAAGGATTTATCAATACCTTACCCACCCTGCCTTTGGATACATGCTTTCGGTAACAAAGATAAAGGTTTATCTTAATCCTGGCTTTCTTTCCTCTAACAACTGCCCCAAGGCAAAAATGATGATAATCTAAATCAATATCCAAATCTATTGCTAATTGTTTAGCTCTTTTCTCAGTATCAAGTTCAAGATAAAGCTTTTTTAACCACTCATCTGCTATATAGACGCCTTTTCGTTTCATAAAACAAACAGTGGGTATGCCGTATTTTAAAGAAAGGTAAGTTTCATAGTATTGCGCCTCCCGTTCGGTTTTAAAAGCACGCAAGCCTATTATCTTATCCGCAGAGCGTTCTAACTTCAGCCTTACTGCCAAGTTATCCGTAACCCCTAACCTCCACCCCAAACCTTTTCTCCACATCAAATATACATAATAAAAAACTGTCTTTTTATTAGCGACCCAAACCGGAACATAACAAAACATTTTATGGTTTGAAGTAACGGTAACCTTAAAGCCCCGCTCCGTATGAAAAGTCAGTAATCTCGCATCCTTTTGCTTCCTAAATGCCCTTTTTACCCGGGAGATGCCAATATGGCCTTTCCCTACCGCCGTAAAAATGAAATCGCCACTTCTCACATCTTCTACCTTCCTGTCGCCATCCGGGGTAGAAATTAAAGTCCCCCTCAGTACACACTGGTCATCGTCTCCGGTAACCGTGATATTGGCAGAATTTCCGGATAAAATTTTTGCAAGCTGGTATTGGGCATAATTTGTATCCTGAAATTCATCGAGCAAAATATATTTAAACTGCTCCTGGTATTTTTTTAAAATTAAAGGGTGCTCTCTTAAAAGCCCTAATGCCAGATAAAACTGATTACCAAAGTCAACAAGCCCTTCTTTAGCAAGCAATTCCTGATATTGGGCATAAGCCTCGGCAACCTCCATCTGTTGCTGCGCTTCCTCTTTTAAGGGTAAATTCTGGGGGTCCTCTTCTGCTTTTGAAATAAGTGACTGGGCATAAGCAAGATAATCTTTGGGCGAGATATCCTCGTCTTTAGCGCGGCTGAATAAGGATATCAGTGCTTCAATAAAACGCGTAGGGTCAGATAAAGGCCTGTAGTACGAAAGGACAAACTCAAAGAGATGCTCACGAAAAAATACCGCTGCCTCAGGACGGGTTAAGATCTTAAAATCCGGATTAAGGCCAGCAACCAGCGCATTTTCGCGTAACAATCTATCACCAAAAGCATGGAATGTAGAAATCCAAATGTCAGTATACCCGTAAGGCATGAGGATATCTACGCGTTCCTGCATTTCCCCTGCTGCCTTATCCGTAAAGGTAAGTGCCAGGATTTCATTAGTCTTAGCCAAGCCTTCAGACAAGAGCCAGGCGATCCTACGGGTAATAACCGTGGTCTTACCAGTGCCTGCGCCTGCAATAATAAGCAGGGGGCCGGATCTATGCGTAACTGCCTCTATTTGCTCCTTATTCAAACCTTCTAGAATGTTATCCATATACTAAATAATGCTTTTAGCGAGTCCTGTCTTGGTTTGTTTTCGCCGCACCGTTTGCTCGCCCCAGCGTGGCTCGCTGCACTTCGAGAAAATTCTCGCTCTGCCTGATAATTTTTTAGCGAGGCAACCCTGCCCGCTCGAATTTTCTAGATGCTGCTCAAATCAAACCAAGCCACCCGCTAAAATATACACTTTCTATCTTAAACTTTAGACACTTTCACAGCGGATGAATTTATTGTCCCATTACATAAGTAATTACCTCGCCTGTATTCCTATCTATGAATATCCACAAATCTCCACCCTTCATCAGTTCTTGGGGAGAGAAATAAATAACTTGATAATCTCTACCAGCTAACACTGGATATTCTTCTTCAGGTGTAGTGCCTACTTCGGGTTTCCATTCCTTAGTTTCTCTATCATAGACGGACACGCCTATCCGCTTCAAATGTTCTTTCAATTTCTGGTTTCCTTTATCATAGAAGATATTTATCTTTCTCACGTTAAATCCTAGTTCCTCGGCTTTAGATTTCGCTATCTCTATTATCTGTTCTTTGGATAATTCTTTTTCATATTCTGGCGTTATTTTAGTAGTAGCACCCTGAGCAAAACAAACCAATGGAAACATTAATAATAAAATTACTAATATCCCCACCGACCTTTTCTTATCCATCATCCCTCCCAGTTTATATACTCTTATGATCTGTCTTATTTATTTAAATGAATCTGGCGATTTTCACAGTGAATTTAGAATTTTAGGGTTTTAGTGCGAAGGCGCATTAGAAAATTTTCGGCAAAAGTGCGCAAGGATTTACGAAGAGTGAAGGACAATTCCCTACGAAAGCGTAACCGAAAACGACGAGCAAACCGTAGCGCACGGCGAAAATTTTCAGCGCGTAAGCAACATCCCACAGCAAAATTATATTTAACTGTCAGGGACAGTCCCCTTGGTTTGCTTCGGGTTAGCTTTCTGCGGGGACAGTCCCTTTAGACATTTTACCTTGACAATATGTTATTTTCAAGTATACTTTAACTTTTACAGGAGTGAATTGATATGTTAAAAATATGCGCTATATGCGGGAAGATGCAAGTTGCAGGAAAAAGCATTGTGCGAAAAGGCCTCGCTAAAAAGAAAGGCGGGACAGGTAAAAAAGTAACCCGCTCAACCGCTCGCACCTTCCTTCCTAACCTCCAAAAGATTCGTATCTTAATAAACAACCGGCCTGAAAAAGCCTACGTCTGCACAAAATGTATCAAAAAAGGCCGGGTGCAAAAAGCCTAAGCCTTACCTAAAAAATATATCCTTGCCTTCTAATAAAACGCTCGCCCTGCCATGCCAATCATCAATTTTAGGAGTATATACCAAATCAAAACTATCTGCATTAGTTAAGCTATCTTTGAAACTAGCCATCCCAAATCCTATTACCTGTGAGGTAATACGACCGTCGGTAACCCAGAATTTTAATGTATTCCTGCTTAAGACTTGCGGCTGGCCTCTTACCTTAAGATTCCTGGTATAAAATAACGGCTCAGGGTTACCTGTTCCAAAAGGTTCCAACCGCTCAAACTCAGTTATAATTTCCTGATTGAGGTCAGACAGAAATAACTCCATATCTATCTCCAAACTAGGGAGTAAATCTTCTAAAACTAATTTTTCTTTCGCCAAACGGTTAATTTTATTCCTGAAACCTTCTATATTATCGCTGGTTATAATAAGACCGACGGCATGGCTATGTCCGCCGAATGTCTTTAAGAAATCTTTACATTCCAGGAGTGCCTTAAACAAATGAAAGTTTTTTATAGAACGGCCGGAGCCCTTGCATAAAGCGCCCACTTTAGATATAACAATAGTGGGCCTATAAAATTTATCTGCAAGCTTGGAAGCTACTATCCCCAAAACACCCTGGTGCCAATTTTCTTTAGCGATAACAATAATTTTGTGTTCCTTAAAATTAATCTCCCGGTCAATTAAATCGTGTGCTTCTTCTAATATCTTTTCTTCTATCTTTTGGCGCTGCCGATTAAACATTTCTAGAGTCCTGGCGAGTTCACTTGCCTCGTCATCGCTCTCGCTCATAAGTAAATTTAAGGCAGTTTCGGCAGTATCCATACGGCCGCTGGCATTAATACGGGGCCCTAGTATAAAACTTACAAAACCTGTGGTAATCTTTTTGCCTTTGATGCGGCTGGTTTCTATAAGTGCCTTAAGCCCAGGCCGTTTAGTATGCGCGAGTTTTAGTAGGCCCTCTTTAACCATCACGCGATTTTCGCCGGTCAACGGAACCACATCTGCAATTGTGCCTAAAGAAACCAAATCTAAATCCTCAAGCAACTTCTTGCCTGTGATAGCCTGGCAAAGTTTATAAGCAACACCCACTCCGGCTAAATCCCTGTATTTGTAGCGGCTCTCCTTTATTTTAGGATTTATAATTGCCGATGCGCAAAGCGCAATATCGTGATTTACAGGTTCATGATGGTCGGTTACTATTACATCTATATTGTGCCGCCTTAATTCTTGTATCTCTTCATTACTGTTCGTTCCGCAATCTACGGTGATTAAGAGCGTTATTTCTTTTTGCCTGGCAAAATGAATGATATTTTTGTTTAACCCGTAACCCTCCTTTATTCTATGGGGGATATAGTGAACTGTTTCCGGACATATTTTAGAAAGTGCCTCCTTTAACAAAGTAAGCGCAGTCAAACCGTCCACATCATAATCACCAAAAATCATTACCCTCTTTTTATTTTTAGCTGCCTTTTTGATAAGATTGACTGCATTTTGCATATCCGAAAATAAATAAGGGTCTAAAAGATGGTCCGGGCTTGCATTCAAGAATTTTTCTGCTTCTTGCGCATTATTGATACTACGGTTTATTAATAACTGGGCAAGGATCTTAGAAATGCCGATTTCTCTGCTTAAAGTATTTTGCAGGTGGATATCGGGTGAGGCAATCTTTAATATTTTGTGGCTTCGCAATTTTTAAATGAGCAGACGACTTACGGAATGCCAACGACGTAAGTCGAAAGGCCTGTAAGGCCGTCTGCGAATTACATCTTTTCCGGCCTTGATACGCCAAGTAAATCCAGTCCCGAAGATATAGCTAGCCTTACCCCTTCAATCAAGGCTAATCGTGCTTTAGTTAACTTATCATCTTGGCCTAATACGCGATGTTTATCGTAGAACTTATGGAAGTTTTCAGCGAGTGCCTGTAAATAAACCGTCAACATGTATGGATCTAAGGTAGTAAAACAAATATTTAATATATAAGAAAATTGGCATAACTTTTTTATCAACTCTATCTCTTCTTTTTCGTTTAATACAGTCAAATCTATGTCTTTAAATCTAATTTTTATAGAAGCGTTAAGTAAAATACTGCAGATCCTGGCATAGGCATACTGTACATAATAAACTGGGTTTTCTGGTGTTTGTTTTTTAGCAATATCCAAATCAAAATCTAAGTGGCTCGCTGTGCGGCGCATGAGAAAAAAGAATCTTGAGGCATCAAGCCCTACCTCATCAAGCACTTCCCGTAAAGTGATGTATTGGCCGCGGCGCGTAGACATCTGTATGGGCTTACCTTCTCTAAATATAGAGGCTAATTGCACAATAATAATCGACAAGAAATCGGGATTTTTACCCAGTGCTGCAACTGCTGCCTTAAGCCTGTTTATATACCCGTGGTGGTCAGGCCCCCAGAAATTTATCAACCAATTAAATCCGCGCTTAAATTTATCCTGATGGTAAGCAATATCAGGCGCTAAGTACGTATAATTTCCATCGCTCTTTACAACCACCCTGTCCTTGTCGTCTCCAAACAGGGATGACTTAAACCATAGGGCGCCGTCCTGTTCATATATGAAACCTTTCTTTTTTAAAAAATTCAATACCTTATTTATCTTACCACTTTTTCTCAATTCTTTTTGACTATACCAATAATCAAATCTCACCCCAAAATCGTGAAGTTCATTTTTTATTATATTTAATATGTACTTTACGCCGTAGTCTGAAAAATCTTTGACCTTTAATCTTTGGTCTTTTCCGCCGTAGGCGGATCCGCCTTTTGCGCCGGAGGCGCATCTACCTTGGGCAGAGGCGGAGATTTTTTTTGCTATATCATAGATATACTCTCCCTGATAATGGTCTTCAGGGAATTCTATTTTTTCACCGGATAACTCCTTGAGTCTTAACTCTATAGACTCACCTAATATATTTATTTGGTTCCCCTCATCGTTGAGGTAATATTCTCTCCTGACGCGGAACCCTAAGCAATCCAATATATTTGCCAATACATCTGCGGCTGCTGCCTGTCTGGCATGAGCCACGGATAAAGGGCCGGTAGGATTTGCACTCACAAACTCAATAAGCACACGCCTGCCCTTACCAACATTCACCCTTATAAAATTATTGCCTTTTGAGATTATGCTGTGTAACTGTTCATAAAAGTAATTATTGCTTAAATAAAAATTAATAAATCCTGCGCCCTCAGCTCTAACTTCCTTTATATAATTTCTTAAGGTACTCTTTTCTAAATATTTCTTTATATTATCTGTCAGGGCTGTGGCAATTTCCAAAGGAGATTTGGCTGTCGTTTTACTTAATCTAAGAGCAATATTAGTCGAAAGGTCGCCAAATCTAATATCTTGCGGAATGTCAAGACACAAAACTTCTTTGTCTTTTTTTTGTAAATCTAAATCTCTTAATGCATTCTTTATTATTGGTATAAGTAAGTCTTGGATATTTTCTTTCATCTTAGATTTTACAAGAAAATCGTTTCGCGATAACCTCGATGTAATTTTCAGTGGTTAGGAAAGTGTTTTATACTTTCCTATACCAGAACATATGGGCTGACGAGTGAGTAATTTATGAAAGGAAGATATAAAAGGAAGAGGGGCTAAAATTACTTTACTGCATCTTTTTGAGAATTCTTACCCTTTTTGCATCGGACCACAACCGCTCTAAAGAATAAAACTCTCTCATCGGCTCATAAAAGATATGTGCCACAACGGTTGCAAAGTCTAAGACTATCCAGCCTGATTCATCGTTGGCAGTAACCTTAGAGAGAGGTTTTATTCTATCTTTAGCTAAATCTTCTTCTATAGTTTGCGCAACTGCATTGACCTGCCTTAGGGAAGCGCCGCTTAGGATAATAAAATAATCGCAAAAGCTACAGACGCTGCGCATATCCAACACAATTACGCGCTTAGCTTTTTTAGATTTAGCGACCGCCGCAATACGCAGTGCTATTTTCTTTGGCTCTATTACTACCTTACCTCCTTAAATAAGCAGATAACTTACGGAAACACTTTAAGTGCGACGTAAGTTATAGCGAAGCGTCTGCGAATTTATTTCTTTCCTAAAATCCTATACATCCCTGTGCCGCACTCAGGACATTTTCCTTTTGCTGCTAAACGGCCGTTTTTCATCGTAACTTTCTGCTCATCCTTCATTTCTCTGGACTTTTTGCACTTTACACAGTATCCCTTTTCTGCCATTTCTTATCCTCCTTTAATGAGCGCATAACTTACGGAAGCACTTTAGTGTGACGTAAGTTATTTGCGCGAATTAAACCCTTGGCATTTTAAGGTCTTTGCTCAAAAGCAAAATGTCAAGGGTAAGTTCGTGCAGACAATTTACGTTCACTTATGTTCCGTAAATTGTGCACTTACTTATATTATCACGGGTTAATTTATGTGTCAATCAATTCTTATCTAAAGCGTGGTTGGTATATTCTTCTTCAATCTCACCAACAATCTCTTCAATTAAATCTTCTAGAGTCACCAAGCCCAAAGTCTTTCTATGCTCATCAACCACAATAGCAATCTGAATTTTATCCGCTTGAAATTTCCTTAACAGTTCATTTACACGCAATGTTAAAGGTACATAATAAACCTTGTGTACCAAGTCCTGCAATACAAATAAGCCCTTATCTCTTAGCACATAGAGCAAATCGTGGGCATAAATTATACCGATAATGTTATCAACAGAATTTTCATAAACAGGTAACCGGGCATGGCCTTCTTCTACAAAAATATTCAATAGTTCTTCAGGAGTAGAATTTATATTAACAGCTACAATCTTTTCCTTTGGCACCATCACATCGCTTACCTTAGTATCACCAAACTCAAAAATACGATGCAGCATCTTCCTCTCTTCATCGCTGAGGACTCCCTCTTCTTTGCCAATTTCTATCATCAGGCGCAATTCCTCTTCGGTTATCAAAGGCGATCTTTTAGTAGTTTCTATCCTTAACATCTTTAAAATAAGGTTGCTTATTCCTATAAATATACGGATTATCGGCTGAAATATTCTAATAAATATCTCCATAAACGGAGCAGCAAAAAGGGCGACCCTTTCGTTATGTTTGGTAGATAAGATTTTAGGGGTTATCTCGCAAAAAATCAGTATAAAAATTCCAGATACTAATGTTGAGATAACGACCCCCCAGTGGTAACCGTATATTTGAACAAATGCCGCCGTTATAATAACGGACATAGCAATATTCACGAAGTTATTCCCGATCAGAATAGCTGCGATAAATTTATCCAATTTTGTGACTAAATGCTGGATGCTCTTTGCGCGTTTAATCCCCTGGGCAATCATATGGCGCAGGCGTATCTTGCTTAAACTGATAATTGCTGCTTCAGAAGCAGAAAAGAAAAATGATAGTAACGCAAGAATAAATAAAAATATTATTACGGATAAACTCATTTTAATTTTAAGTTTTAGTTTAAGCGCAGTTGATTGTATATAACTTGTTCGCTATCTTTAAGGGGGCCGATAAGCGCAAGGTTTAAACTTTTTTCTTTAAATATGTAATCAGCAACCTCGCGGACATCTTCGCGTTTTATCTTATTTATCTTTTTAATTATGTCTTTTAAGGAATAAACCTCATCGAGCGTGGCTGTGGATTCGCCAATCCAGAGCATATTGTCCAGAGTTTCTTCTAAAGAAAGAGCAAGTTGCCCTAAATAGAATTCTTTTGCGCGCTTAAATTCATCGATACTTACAAGTTTATCCTTGGCTTTTTCTAATTCTTTTAAAATCACTTCTATCGACTCATTCACCTTACGATTATCAATACCGGCATGCACAATAAACGCACCTGTGTCTTGAAAATACTTGACCTGTGTGCCGATTTCATAAGCTAAGCCTCTTTTTTCTCTCAATTCATTAAACAGCCGGCTGGACATATTCGCACCCAATATTATGTGTAAAAGCCCAAGTCCGTATCTTAAAGGATGGTCTCTTCTAAAACTATGGAATCCCAAAACCAGGTGTGTCTGCTCCGTATCTTTATGCAATAGCTTCAATTGTGATCGATGCTGTTCCTCTTTAACTTTAAGAAATGGGCTTACATCATTACTTTTAAAAGAAGAAAAAATATTCCTTATCCTGTTTGTAAACTTATTGTGCTCTAATAAGCCTGCGGCACTAATTACTATATTCGAAGCTACATAATATTGTTTCTTGAATAGAGAAAGTTCTTCTCTTTTTATCCGATTAGTAGATTCATTTGTCCCTATGATAGGCATACCAAGGGGCTGTTTAGGCCATAGGAGCTCATCGAGTAAATCATAAACATAACTCTGGGGCAGGTCTTTATACATTTTTATTTCTTCTTGGATTACAGTCCTCTCCTTTTTAATCTCTTCCGGCTGCAAGAGAGGATTTATGACCATATCCGATAAAACATCCAGCGCTAAATCCAAATGTGAGTAAGGCAATTTCGCCAAATAGCAAGTCAACTCTTCAGAGGTAAATCCGTTTAAAGAACCCCCTACACCTTCGATTGATTCTTTTATCTTACGATAAGAATATTTTTTGCTGCCTTTGAAGGCGAGGTGTTCTAAAAAATGAGCAATGCCTTTATAATCAGGCATCTCATACCTGCCCCCCACCTTTATCCAGATACCCAAAGCCGCGGATTGCATCCTCTTCATAGGATGAGTAATAATTCTCAAATCATTCTCTAATATTGTCTTTCTATACATTGGATTTACCCCATTAAACCAGAAACGAATTTACCTACCCTTTTGATTAAATCCGGTTTATCTATATTTTCCTTGATTTTCTTAATAATAGCGCTGCCGACTATTACGCCATCGGCAATTTTTAAGATTGCTTTAACTTGTTCGGGGCAGGATACGCCGAACCCGACACAGACAGGCTTACCAGTAAGCTTCTTAATCGTCTTCAGGTTATTTGTGAGATCATTAGGAAGATTTTGGCGCGGCCCGGTAACTCCGGTTAAAGAAACATAGTAAATGAATCCCCGGGAAACACCAGATATAAATTTTATACGTTCGCGCGTACTCGTTGGCGAAAGAAAAAATATGGTATCTAAATTAGATTTATTGGCTAATCTGATGAAAGGCCTGCCTTCTTCAGGAGGAAGATCAGGTATGATTATGCCATCTACGCCATAGGCAGCAGCTTTTCTGGCAAATCTTTCTTCGCCAAAACAAAATATAGGATTATAGTAAGTCATCAAACAAATAGGTATATCTATATCTTCTCGGGCTGTCTTTACTAAATTCAATATATCATTAAGATTAACCCCTCTTTTTAAAGCTGCCTGTGATGCCTCTTGGATAATCGGGCCATCTGCTAAGGGATCAGAAAAGGGAACGCCCAACTCTATAATATCCACACCGATTTTAGCAAATTCCAATATTAGTTTCTTTGTAATATTGAGGTTTGGATAGCCGGCAGTAATAAAGGCAATAAATGCCTTTTTATTCTGTTTTCTTAACGCGTGAAATTTCTGGTCAATACGATTCATAGCCTTAAACTCCTCACTACAATATCCAAGTCCTTGTCCCCTCTGCCGGAAAGACAAAGAATGATAATGGAATCTTTATTAATCTTTTTTGCCATCTTGGTTAAATAGAATATGGCATGCGCAGGCTCCAGGGCAGGAATTATTCCCTCTCTCTCGGACAATAACTGAAAACCTTCCAATGCCTCTTTGTCGCTGACTGCCACGTAACTTGCCCTGCCTATTTTTTTATAATAGGCATGCTCCGGACCCACCCCCGGATAATCAAGGCCTGCAGCAATGGAATGGGCAATTTTTACCTGACCAAATTCATCTTCTAAAAGATCGGATTTAGAACCGTGTAAAACACCGGGTTTTCCTGCGACTAAAGTAGCAGCATGCTTTCCTGATGCAAGCCCAAGACCAGCTGCCTCAACACCAATGAATTTTATCTTTTTATTTTTGAAGAACGGATGAAATAATCCTATAGAATTACTGCCACCGCCCACGCAAGCTACAAGATAGTCAGGCAATCTATTTTCTTTCTTTAATATCTGTTGTTTTGCCTCGCGGCCGAGTATTGATTGGAAATCTCTGACTATCATCGGATACGGATGTGGTCCGACTACAGAGCCAATGATATAATGTGTAGTGCGTACATTAGTTACCCAATCCCTTAACGCTTCGGTAGTGGCATCCTTTAATGTCTTTGAGCCGCTCTTAACCGGTATTACTCTTGCATCAAGAAGTTTCATCCGAAAGACATTTAATCTTTGCCTTTCGATATCTTCTTCGCCCATATAGATATCACATTCAAGGCCAAACATCGCCGCTACCGTAGCAGTAGCTACTCCGTGCTGGCCTGCGCCGGTTTCGGCAATAATACGTTTCTTCTTCATGCGAAGCGCGAGCAGAACCTGGCCCAAAGTATTATTTATCTTATGCGCGCCTGTATGAAGCAAATCTTCTCTTTTAAGATAAATCTTTTTTATACCTAAATATTTACTTAGGTTCTGTGCAAGATATAGCGGCGTAGGACGGCCGGCATATTCCTTGAGGTAATAATCTAGCTGTTGAATAAATTTTTTATCGAGGCATGCCTTTTTATATTCTCTTTCTAATTCGTCGAGGGCATAAATAAGCGTCTCAGGCACAAACCTGCCGCCAAAACCATCGAAATGCCCTTTTTTATCCGGTAACATATTCACCCCGTTAGAAATTTTTTACCCCTGTTAGATTATTATTTCTAACGGGGTAAACCTCTCTTCTGATATGTGCGCTATTATAGGCTAAAAATGAAAAGCAGTCAATTCAATAGCTCGATGATTATATAATCATTAAACTGTAATCTTATAAATGTCCCAAAAGAATATTTTATGAAAAATTAACCTGGATAAAAAGAAACTAAAATATATGAATGCTATTATTGATAGAATTGTAATAATAAATGCAATAAGGCAACCGAAAATACAGTTCATCCATTTTTTCTTTTTCTTAAGATACTCGCCGCAAAATCGGCACTTTATTGCCTCATCCTGTATCTCTTCCGCACAATATGGACACTTTTTCATATTTCACTAATCATTTTTAGCGGGTCCTGTCTTGGTTTGTTTCTCGCATCACCGCTCGGTTTTCCCCACCGAGGAAAACCTCGCTTCGTGAAGCTGCTCGCTCTCACTGGCTTCGTATTAGCAGGTGAACCTTGGCCGCTCGCATCTTCAAGATGCTGCTCGAAATCAAACCAAGCCACCCGCTAAAATAAACTAATGCCGTCCATTACGCTCGTTCGGAAACGGAATTGAGTTTTAACAAATCAAGTCACCTGTTATTCTCTAAACAACTATTAATTATTTTTTATTTATTTTTACCTGATTTTTATCTATTGTTTCTTAACATTATCTTTCAAAAAACTCCAACCCCATCCTATGAGTTTACCATTGTCAAAAATAAGTGGAGTAAGTTCATCATCCGTTATAGCGTTATCATCATTTTTTACATCAGTTACATAATAAATTACTTCGAAAGTTTTATCATCATTACCTCTCAGTACCTCCGAACGGTATGGATTTGTTATTGTTAGATAAGATGGTATTCCAAGGACATTACCTTGAGAATAAGTAGAAAAGGACTTAGTTCCCATTATCTTAAGAGCTTCTTCTTTTGAGATTCCAATA
>Ga0315284_10007956_pt1 | contig 15132 bp, 10 predicted proteins | sample YL17G09_16_MG_FD_203696 | JGI IMG/M metagenome (GOLD analysis project Ga0315284, IMG submission 203696) | Sediment microbial communities from Yellowstone Lake, YNP, Wyoming, USA - YL17G09_16 | ecosystem: Environmental > Aquatic > Freshwater > Lake > Sediment | place: USA: Wyoming | collected... | reverse complement strand
GGCAGGCCGTAATCCTCGGCCTTGATCCTGGGGCGGACGAGTCCGCCCGCGCTCACGGAGAGGTGGGGGAGTGCGCCCCGTAGGCGCTCATTCTGTCGTCGCCCATCGGAGGATCGCCCGGTAGCCAGCCCTGATGACGGCCCCGGTGATGGCAAAGACCACCACGCTGGGGGCGGCCACGGCCTGGTCCACGGACACGATCTGGACGGCGACGAGGGCCGCCGCCGCCGACAGGAGGACGTCTGCCACCAGATCCTTGAAGAACTTGCTGGTGGTGAAGGCGGAGATCCCCGTGCCGTCGGTCAGGAAGCCGAGGATGCGACCCTGGGGAGGGGTGTAGGTCCCACCGGTCATCGAGGCGTACCTCTATGAACGGCCCCTCCCGGATGCCAGGGTGAAGATAGCACGGCCCCCAGGAGCAAGGGAACCCTCCTCGACCCGCTTCCGCATGTCCGGGTAGCGATACCACCAGCGCATCATGAGGTAGCCGTATTCCTCGGGCGTGAGCCCGGGCACCGACATCCATGTCCGCGCCGCCCAGAAGGGCTCCCTGCCCACCGTGATGACCGTCCCGGCCCGGAATGCAGGCCCCAGGACATCGAGGTACTCGACGAGGAGCTGGAAGGCGAACTCAGGAGGGGCCTGGTCCACGTTCGTCCAATCGTGCTTCCGAGCGAAGGCCACGGCCTCGGGGCAGGGCCTGTGGCGAGTCTCCTCGATGTAGGCAGCCAGCTCCTCGAGGGTGCCCTGCCCAGGCTCGAAGATCATCACAGCCCCCTTGGATCGCTGGAGCGAAGCCGGTCGTGGGCTTCGTTCGGATCCGTCTGGCGAGCGGGGTGACGGCCGGAACGCAGGGACGGGGCGACGACGAGGTACGTCACGACAAGGCCATAGATGACATCGCAAGGATCGGTCGGGCTCGTAGCCTCGGTGTCGAGGACCCGGTACGACCGCCCGCTCTTGTCGCAGTCATCGTTAACGTAATCGATCCCGTATTCAAGCTGGCGACCCTTCATCGTGTAGACGTTCATCGTCCCCGTCGAACCGGCCGGGCTGACGTCCACGCTGAACTGGCGGTACGTCTCCTGGCTGCCGTCCATCTTCTCCACGGTGTTCTCGTGGATCGCGACAACGTCCGTGCCCCAGCCCTCGCTCTGGTAGGTGTCGGGGTTGAGGTGAGCGATCTGGTTGTTGAAGGTCAGCATCGCCATCGATTGGGGACGCCAGCAAAGATCGAACTTCCAGTAGGCGTTCGTGTAGCAGCCCAGGCTGTTGATGCAGACCCCATGCGAGATCCCGAAGCCGCCCCACAGGCCACCGTGGGTCTTCGACATGTCACCGATGGCGGCAGTCTTCGGGCCCACCCCCTCGCTTTCCTTGCCACCACCCATCTCGTTGTTCCCGAAGTAGTGGTCGTTCAGGTAGCCGTAGAGCCTGCCCCCGGCACCCCAGCCCTGGGCCCCGGTTCCCGGGTTGTAGGCCCATGGGTAGGCGATGGAGATGTACTCGCCCTTGGGGGTGTCGCCTTCCGCGATGTAGTGGAGGCTGGTGGGCATCTCGACCGCATCGTAGAAGAGGTTGGCCGTCTGCCAGTCGCTGCCCCGGGCCCACCAGTTCGGACCGGCGAGATCGAACTCGGTCGAAAAGGGCTTGAAGATGATCTCGTTGGGACCGTCGTAATCCACGCCCTGGAGAGCAGGCACCCAGTGGCTGTAGGTGATCGTCCAGGTCCGGGCCAGCTTGTGCTCGGGCGGGAACTCGATGGGTCCGTTGTCGAAGACCGTCAGGGGGGCCGAGAAGCCCGTGTCGGAGGTCAGGATCGCGTAGGGCGAGTTGCCCACCCAGCTCCTGATGTACATGATCCCGGGCTTGTCCCGGAGCATGTTCCAGAACCGCCGCTGGCCGACCTCGCTCGACCCTCGATTGGGCATCCTTCAGCCTCCGGTCGTATCTCCGCCCAGACCCGGGGTCCCTTCGCCCGGGTAGGGAAGGTAATCGTAGATGTTCCAGGGAGCCTCGGGCTCGAGGCCCATCTCGAGATCGTACTGGGGAAGGGCGTAGAACTTCCCCTCGAAGGGCTCCTTGCCAACCGCAAACGAGAGACGGACCTGTCGGATCACGAGGTCGGTATCGAGACCATGGGTGGCTGACTTCACTTTGGTGACCTGGCCGGCCGCATAGCCCGGGTCGTAGATGGTGGCCGTGGCCCTGATGATCGGCTCGTCGTAGCGCGTCAAGATCGAGTGGCCGCGAATGTTCAACCACTCCTGGTGATGGATGTCCTCGCGGAACTCTCCCATCTGCCAGCGTCCCCAGGTGGCGACCGAGTTGACGATGGCGTTGGCCGGGCGTGGCAGGCCCGATAGAGGATCCCAGGCCCGGGCCCTGACATCCTGGAGCCTGGCCTTGTACGTCACGATCCTGGCCCGGTAGGTGGCGATGGCCTTGTTCTGGGCCGTCGTCCTCTTGGGCAGGGCGAGAAGCCTGTTGATCAACTTCTGGTTCTGGGCGATGGCAAGAAGGTAGCGCCGCTCCCAGAAGCCGAGGTCCCCCTCCTCGTGCCAGACCATGATCTCGCCCTCGACCGTCCTCGCGAGCGTTCCCCAGACCAGGACGTCATTGATCATGTTGCTGATGTCGGTGGTGACCGTGAGGTTGCGGCTGCTGATGCCACCCAGTCCGTCGGTGACCGGGAAGGGGGCCGTGACCTCGCCCCGGTCGTGGTACTGGAGAACCATGTAGGGGTCGATGCTCCAGACCCCGGTCGTGATCTGGCTGACTGACTGCATCGTCAGGCGCAGAGCCGACCCTGCCGTGGGCATGGTCCACTTCGTCACGGGGGCAGGGGTGGCAATGCTCTCCACTCCGTTGATGTAGTCGAAGCCGAGAGGAAGGTCCGGCAAAAGGTACTCGTCGAACACCTTGTGGAAGATGTCGGAGTCGAGGGTCCCCTGCGGGAAGTCTTCCCAGGACCGGTACTTGCCGGCCATCATCCGGGTGTCGTAGTGGCCGGCGAGCTCGGAGGCGTAGTTGCGGGGCGCCAGGCGGTCGAAGAGAATGTTGTAGTCCGTGCCGTAGAGGACGGTCTTGGGGGAGACGGCGTCCGCGAAGAAGAAGCTTCGTTCGACGCTCGTGACGTAGCCCCCGAAGACCCGGAAGTCGTCCACCTCGACATGGATCTCTTCGCCGGCCCTGAACTCCGGGTGGTCTCCCTTGAGGGTGATGCGGAAGCTGCCGGGGCCAGTCCTCGCAGCCTGGATGAACTCCGTCTGGGACCAGATGATGTCGCCCGTGATGTCCTCCCACGCCTCGGGCTGGGTGGCGTTGTAGCCGTTGCGTTTCGGAGCCCGGGCCAGACGATACCGTTCGGTGACGACCTTGAACTGGGCCCTGTATCGCTCGAGCCGGTCCTCCTGGTCCTGCGTCCGCTTGTTCGGGGCGATGTCCATGAGGATGTTGATCGCCCGCTGGTAGCGAGACATCTCGTCAAACCAGAACTCGACCGGGTCGAGGGCCCGGACGCGTCGCAGCTCGGCCTTCAACGCGGCGATGTACTCGCGCAGGCGCTTGATCTCGTCGGCATCGCTGACGTTGAAGACCCGTTCGCTGTAGGTGATCATGTCCTCACCTGAACATGCAGGCGCAGATGGTGCCGCCCGTGAAGCCTCGGGCCGCCGTGCGGAGGTCGTACCCGTCGATGGCGTGGAGGCTCGAACCGGTGGACTGGAGCGGGTTCATGATGACGTAGGAGCCGTTCTGGTAGGCCACCCCGATCTGGTGCAGGCCATTGAAGCCGTACCGGAGGTTGGACGGCAGGGCCGATGAGCGCACGGCCAGGGAAGCCGTCCAGCCGGCCTTGAGGAGCGAGATGAAGCCGTTCCAGTCCGACGAGGCGTAGCGCCTGATGGTGGCTCCCGGCCAGGCACCCCGAGCCCCGCGCATGATGTGGTCGAGGGTGCCGCCCGTAGCGCCTGGCCGATCCGGGTTCTGGGCCCAGGCCCTGAACTGGGGCACCGTTGGGGTGAATGTCTGGCCTGATGCGATGGCAGCCCAGACTGTAGCGACCACCCAGCAGTCGTCGATGTCCCCGGCTCCGGGGTAGCCGATCTGGCTGATAGCACTGGGAAGCGAGCCCGTGTAGCCGCCTCCATACGAGTTGCGCCCGCCCGCAACCGGGTAGCCCTGGCTGCTGTAATGCTCCACGGCGCAGTAGAGGGACTCGAGCTCCGCTTCAGCCTCGAGGATCTTCATGATCAGGTTCTCGATCTCCTGGTCGTTGCCGACCGGGATCGGATCTGGAATGAAGGCTTCGATCTTCACCCTGAACTTGCGGGAGATGGGCGGCGGACCGCCCGTCGGGTCGGTCGGGGGACCCCCGTCGTCCGGGAAGACAATGATCGAGCTGCCCCTGATGTAGGCCCCTACGGAGAAGCTCCCCATGCCCCCACCAATGGACCCGATCCAGGCGTCGACCGTCAGGCGACGGCCGATGAAGGCGTCTACCGTGAAGTGGACATCGGAGATGATCAACGCGGCGAGATAGAACCTCTTCTCCCTCGCCCCGACCAGGACGGAGTCCAGGCGAATGAGCCCGCGCTTGTCGCCCGCGACCCGGATGTCGGCGTCGAGAGCGTATGCCCCCGTGCGCGTCGGCCGCACCTTGACTGCATCAAGTTTCGGACCGTTCGGATACCAGGTCATCGTCTTCTTCAGCGCCGCATTGACCGTGAAGAAGCCATCCGCCCCACCCACGAGATGGATGTGGGCGTCCAGCGTGAAGCTGGGCTGGTGGATCAGGGCGTCCAGCGTGAAGTGGAGGGCTGCGAGCTCGGCCTGGGCCACGAAGAAGTACGCCTGGGGCGCGAGGAGGTGAGACTCGACAGCGAAGGTCGACCGCTTCTCGCCGGCCTTCATCAGGTCAGCGTCGAGATAGAACAGTCCGGTCTTCTCGCTCTCGACGATCTCGGCATCGAGAGTGAACGGCGTTCCCGGAGTCCCGACGATCCAGGCATCGAGCGTCGGCGCCGGCAATGCGAGGGTCAGGTCCTCCCACTGGTAGTAGCTGGCGATCCCCGATCCTGCGATGGTGGGGTCATAGATGTTGCTGTCCGGCCAGAAGTAGACGTAGTGCCTCTGCTGGTAGTACATCGGCCAGGCCGTGAACGTGAACCCGCCTGCTGCGATGGGCGTCATGCTCGGGTACTGCCCGGACATGGCGCCATCGGATGGTCGATACCACTGGTTCTCGTCCTGGGAGGCGAACCCGATGCCATCCGACGTCCCCCGGGGAGACGGCATCTCCCAGACCGTGATGGTCAGGGGGTAGGTGTCGGCGGGATAGAACAGCCCCGTGAGCCGGTTGGGATTGGCCCAGTCCTCCGTTGCCTGCGTGCCCGGGAAGCTCAGGCGCTCGGTGTGGTGGACGAGGCTCCGCTGCGTGGATCCCGCCCCCTCGTGGACGACGGTCCGCTGGGCCCAGATCTCAGCCTCGAGGGTGAACTCTCCACCTTCCCCGAGAGACGCCACGGCGGCATCCGCGTAGAAGCTCTTCAGGTACTTGCCGGCCTCGATGATGGCCGCATCCACGGTGAACGGGCGGGGCTTCGTGATCCAGGCGCTGACCTCGAAGGACCGGGACAGATAGGCATCGAGACTGAAGGAGCCTGTCCCCGTGGTCACGACCACCTTGTAAGCGAAGAGCGTGAAGACGGCTCTCTGGTCCGCTATCAGGACGGAGTCGACGAGGAACCCAAGCTGGACGTCCGCATCGAGGGTGAAGGAGCCGGTGACGTTGACGACCACGACAGCCCGCACCGAGAACGAGCTCGGCATCTCGGCCATGACAACGGCATTCACATACATCGTGAAGACGATGTCCGCCCCGACCGTGAACGAGCCTGCCATGCCCGGGTGGAAGACGATGGCATCGACCCTGGGCTCGCCCTTGGGCTTCTCGTAGGCGACCTCGACGCCCATGGTCGTTACGAGAGCCCCAGGCACTCCAAGACGGGCCACCTCGACACCGGTTTGGGCCGCCACGATCCTGGGTTCTCCCCCGGTTCGGGCTCGCTCATAGCCGAACACCGAGACAAAGATGCCCGGGATGGTTACCCGGGCTACCTCGAGACCAGCCTGGGCAACGACAGCCTGGGGAATGGACGACTTGAATGCGACCTCGAAGCCGGACTGGGCGACGAGGATGAGAGCTTCGGGATTGCTTCGGACGGCCTCCAGGCCAGCCTGTGCCACCCGGATGGCAGGAATGCCCGTTCGGGCAGCCTCGATGCCCTCCTGGCCCACCCAGATCGTCGGACTTCCATAGTCCTTGTAGGCATCAAGGGTGAAGTGGCCCGAGCTGATCATCGCGCTGACGGAGAAGGTCGGCGTAATGACCTTGAAAAGGTCCGCGTTGATCGTCCACGACCCGCCGTAGCCCTTGCGAGCTGCGACGTAGAAACCCGTCGGGGCCGGCGCGATGGCCGGCACCATCGTCCTCTTCAGGACGGCGTCGATCTTCTTCCACGGCGGAATACGGGCATCGAGGGTGAAGGATCCCGTGGGCCGTCGGACCACGGCCGCGTTCAGGGTGAATGTCGGGGTCGCCGTCTTCAAACGGGTGGCATCGACCGAGAAGCTACCGAGGGTCGGCCCGAAGATGTAGGCGTCGAGGGTGAACCACCCGTTGGAGCGTGGATGGATGACCTCGAGAACAACCTGGGTGACACGGGCATACCGTGTCGAGGAGTCGGCCTGCTCGAGGACCTCGAGGGGCGCCTGCGTCACTCTCGCGAAACGATCCCACGTCCCGGCCTGCTCGAGGACCTCGAGGGGCGCCTGCGTTACTCGGGCGTAGGGCGTGGGGATGAGTGCGTCGAGGGTGAACAGCCCGCGCTTGTCGCGGACCGAGACGATCTCAGCGCCGACCGTGAAGCTCGGGTTGATCGTCTTCCAGAGCGTCGCATCGACGGTGAAGGGGCGCCAAGGGAGGTCTCGCTCCGCGTCTACCTTCAACCCGGCCGGGGAAAACGTCCTCTGGATGATCGCATTGGCTGTTGACGGAGAGCCGGGCCTCCCGGGACGGAGGCGGATCGCATCGGCAGTAAGCGATGCAACGGGGCGGAAGACGATGGCTGCATCGAGTGTCGTCGCCGCTCCGCTGGTGCCGAAGATGATCGCCCGCACCTGAAACGTCGGCGGGACGTGGCCCACGACGAAGGTGTCGTGCTGGAAGGCATCGGGCTCGAAAGCACCGCCGTAACTGATCCACGCCTTGGCGATGAAACCCGTGATCGAGGCATCGACGGAGAAGTCCCCACGGATCGACGACGTGCCACTATCGAAGACCTCGCTGTCGAATACACCTCCGTCAAATGTCGCCATTGGATTGGCTCACCCTCCGCATGGGATTGCGGGGATCGGGTTCTAGGTGAACCTGATCCAGTCCACGGCCGCCTCGACCGGGATGCTCGTATAGCCGGTCACTGCGATCCCGATGACCGTCGGAGTGCCGATGGAGGGATTGATGCTGGCGCCGCTGGTGACCCACACGAGGCCGGCGTGCGAACGCTGGACCGTGACGTTGGTGGCCGAGGCCACCGTCATCCGCATGTAGCGTTGCATGTAGCCGCCCGCGTTGTTATCGGTCACGCCGTCCCGGGTCGTGCGGTTCGACCAGTGAGTCGTGCACCAGTCCGTCCAGAGCACATAACTCGCGACCTCCGCGTTGCCGTAGGTCCACCAGCGATGGCTGGCGTCCGATTCACCCAGAACGATGTGGTAGAGGTTGTACTGGGCGTGGTGGCGGTAATCAGCCCACTTCACGGTCACCGTGAAGGGCATCGAAGGGATGGCTCGATAGATCCCGTCGAGCTGGTAGGCGCTGCTGTTCACCTTCATGTGGAGATGGCTCGGGATGTCGCTCGTGTTCAGCACGTCGAGCGAACCGAGTGTCGTCCAGGCGGAAAGATCCCCGTCGAACTCGTCGTCTTTCGCATTCGGACTGGCTGGTACTCGATCGGCCACCTCGAGACCAGGGATCACGATGGCCCCGGCTCCTGTCGCCGGGACGACGAGATCGCCAGAGTGGGTGTTGTTCCAGTCGGCAGTTCTGACCAGGGTGGCATCGTCGTTCTGATCCGCCGCGCTGGTGAAGTCGTGGGTGAGGTTCATCAGGTGAACCTGATCCAGTCCACGGCCAATTCCATGCGAACGGTGCCCTCATTCGCCGTCAGATAGATCCCGACATTCCCTACCGTGAACCCCGGGTTGATGCTGGTGTGGCGCGTTACCCAGACCAGACCGTCCTCGGAATGTTGTGTGGTGATGTTGGTCGAGGAAGTCACGATCAGGCGGACATACGGCTTCCGGTATGGCCCATCGGCCTCGTTCAGGGTTGCCGATCGTGACGTGCGGCTGTTCCAGACCTGATATGCGTAGCATGTCCAGAAGTTGTGCCCGGTATGGGAGACGGGGCCAAACACGAACAACTTCCCGGGCGATGCTTCTGCCACGAAGAGCCCGACACTTTGATAGTTGGAGCTATGGAAGTAGTCCGTTAGTTTGACCGTGACCGTGAAGGGCATCGTGGGGATGGCCTTGTAGATCCCCTCGACGGTCATGTTCGAAGTCGTGTTCTTGACCATGTACAGGTGGCTCGGGATCGTGTTGGCATTGAGAGTGTCGAGAGACCCCAGCGTCGTCCAGCCGGTGAGCGAGGCATCAAACTCGTCATCATACGAAGACGGACTCGCGGGAATGATGTCCGGGCTTCCCGCCAGGCCAGGGATGAGGACTGTTCCCATCCCTGAGGCCGGGGAGACGAAGTCGCCGGCATGGTCAGCGTTCCACTCATCCTTGCTGACCTTGTCCGGGTCGCTTCCCTGGTCCTTGCTGCTGACGAACGTGTGTCTGATGCCCATCAGTACACCCTGAAGTATTCAAAGCTGGCGATGGTCGGGGTTGCACCGCTCCACCCCGAGGTGGTGAGTCCGATGTGGGTCGGGGTCAGCGTGATCGCCTGGTTGGTGACGATGGCCCACCAGCTCACGCCATCGGGGCTGACATACATGCTGAAGGTGTTCGCGGCCGACCATGTGATCTTGTGGAAGTAGACCGGGGACGACATCTGGACGCTCGTGGCTCCGTAGGATGTCGAGTCGGAGTTGTAGCCCGTCGCGCAGGTGTGCAGCCGGGTGTGCATCGCCGTCGCGTAGTCGTTGGCGGTGTAGCCCTCGGTGCTGATGGACACCCCAGATCCCCACGTCGCGCCATTGGCGAGGCAGATGCCGACCATGAGGTTCTGGTAAGCGTAGGGAGTCATCCACCGGAAGGCCGTCTCGACAGTAATGGGGAAGCTGCGTCCACCCAGCGACTTCATGATGGCGTTGTACTGCCCAACTCCGCCCCCTGCGCTGATGTAGCAGGACAGGACATCCGCCCTTTCCGTCCATGTTGCCCGTACCGGGGACGGGTCGACAAAGATCCACGAGGCGTCGATGGAGGCGTTGTCGAACTCGTCATCGAGGCCGTATGGATCCGATCCCGGGACCCAGAGATTGTCGTTGGTGGTCTTTCCAACATGAACGGCATTCCAGTCGCTGGGCTTGACGAGAGTCGCGTCGTCTCCGTCTTCCCTCTCGCTGACGAAAGCATGGGTGATGCTCATGGCGTGTACTCACCGATCCAGGCGTCGACACCAATCCAGCCGCCACCGGCAACGCCGTATCCGAAGTTCATGCCAGCCAGCTCATCCGTGGTCCAGGCCACTCCAGTGTCGGGCGAGAACTCGAGGATCTGGCGGTTGTAGGCGAAGTTGTCACCCACCGTCTGGGGCGTTCCTCCGTACAGGCGAGGCGTGTCGCCCGCGCCGAGAGGCTTGTAGAAGGCCGGCCTGATCATCCGGTAGCCGGCATCGTCCTTGCGAACACGCAGGACAGGCTGAACGGCATGGATCAGACCATTGCCCGAGAGGTCCGACACCGGGAAGAGGTCGACGGCCCCAGTCACTGCCGAGGCGTTGTAATCGGTATCCACGGGGATCCCGGTTTCGTCGACATTGCCCCAATTGACTCCGGCCGAAGGGGTGAACTGGGTCTTGGCACCTACCCCGTTGGGAACGAGATACTCGACCCGCGAGTCTCCGGTCGGCAAGGTGTTCACGGTCCCACTGCCGTCACCGACGATGAAGTCGTCGTAGGAGGAGACTCCACTCATGACGCTGAAAGCGAAGTAACTGATGTAGCTTCCTCCGTTGTTCGTGTCCCCTGTGAAATCGATTTGGGGAGTCCCGTTCCACTTTGCGATTACACGGCCGGTCGTGTCGTGCAGCTCGATGTACAGCTCGAAGAAATACCAACTCCGAGCATTAGCCATAAGTCCAACCTCAACGCTCGAGGCAAGAAGCTGGGCACCTCGATAGATCTTGAGGCCACGAGTAACGCCATCAATCACAAGAGAGATATGACCAAGGCTCACCCCTTCCGTCGCCGTGACGATGGTGTTGTCTACCGTTGGGACGGAGTCGAGATAGATCGCACCCTGGATCCATGCGGTGGTGGCGTTTACACCAAGCGGAATGCGGAACCATCCCCCTCCGTAATAGGCCACACTCCATAGAATCAGTCCACCCGGACCCGTTCTGGCAGTTCCAGAAATGCCAGCGTTACCAACAGACTGTGAGCTTTCCAGGCCCATATTGCCCAGGTCGGTCGAGTAGTCGAACGAGAACATCTTCAGGATCGCCATGTGACCCTCCTAATCGAGATTGTGCCAAACGTGATACTCGACGTACACGCGCTGGGTGATACTGGCCTCGGTCCTGAAGATGCCCAGATCTGGGTACGTCTCGAGGAAGCCCACCACGCCCGACTCCGGCTCCGGCACGCTTGTTCGCCGGAGGCCGTTGACGACCACCGTGAGGCTGTTGCGGACGTAGGCGTAGGTGCATTGCCACTCGCCACCCGAACGCCGCTCCGGGTACTCCTTCACCAGGACCATCGGGCTGGCCTCGACGTAGGTGTACGTCCGCTTCGGGTTAGACATGTCGATGACGTTGAAGTTGGGCTGGACGAGGCCCCGCGTGGAGGGACGCTTCAGGGCGAGGAGGAGGCCCCACGGGTCCTGGGTGTCGAAGCTGGCAGTGACGCGGTACTCGACAACGTCCGGCGTCGGGAAGGACATGTCGATGGCCCTGATCGGGAGGTTGACGTAGTCGAGCTCCTGGAGCCCGAAGGTCGGGTCGTAGACCATGAAGGTGTGGGCGTCGCTGAAGATCGGCACGATCTGGCCCGGGTAGAGCCCAGGCCGATAGAGGGTGAACTCGGCCTTCATGGCCGGCACTCCCTCCTGGGTAAGGACCTTGTTGGCCCGGGCGTTGATCATCCCCTGCATCCAGTCCGAGCCCATGACCTCGCCCCACTGGAAACGGCCGAACAGGTTCACCGACGGGTTGTTGATCTTGTGGGTGTAGAGGAGGAACTCCTGGGTCGATTGGGGGGTCGGGTCCAGGGTTCCCGAGAACACGATGACATCGTTCTTCAGTCGGCTGACATCGGTCGTGATCGAGAGACTCTTGACCGGCGTCACGCCCACCCCGTCACCGACGGGGAAGCCGAAGTCGGTGTCCTGCTCCTTCCACACGATGTAGGCATCGGCGTCGATGTACCAGACTGCTGAACCCGGCTGGCTGCGGACGATGTTGTTCGAGACGTCCTGGAAGAACCCCCGCATCGTCGTCCCCGGGCCGGGTGGGGTCCAGGTTGACTTCAGGTCTCCGGTATTAATCAGGCCAACCTCGTTGATCTTGCAGTCGCTAGGAACTGTCTGCCCGTACCTGATGAGCGGGCTGATCCTGTCGATGTCGAAGTCCGCCATCATGGTCTGGATGTAGGTCTTGTCCCAGGTTCCGGTCTGCCTTCCCAGGGAGTCGTAGGTGGCCGGCACCGTGACCACATAGCCCGCTACCTTGCCATCCGATCCAGACTGTTTCTCGCGCTTGTAGACGCCACCACCATCGGGATACCAGGTGTGATCTCCGCCGCCACAGGCAGCGCAATGGGTCGTGTGGTGGTCGTGCCCCCGGTGGTACATGATCAGCTTGTCGAACAGGATGTTCAGGTCAACCCCATGGAGGACCGTCTTCGGCTCCGGGTCGTCCGGGAACATGAAGCCCTGCTCGAGGATGAACAGGTAGCCCCACCACATCCTCTTCCCATCGACGTACAGGACGATCTGGTCATGCCCGGGCGTGAAGCTGTGGCTGCCCCGGACCGTCACCGTGCAGGACCCGGGCTGGGCCGCCGCGACCACCTGGAAGCTGGTCTGGGAGAAGATGACGTCAGAGGTGACGTCGCCTCCCCCCACCGTGATGATGATCTCGGACGTCTCGGGGACCATGGCTAGACCGCCGGGCCCCGCAAGCCGAACATCTGGCCCTTGCGGGACAGGGTCCGCTCGACCTCTACCGCTACCTGGCGGGCGAGGCTGCTGATGTCGGCATCGCCGCGCACGACGGGGCCGTTGATGTTGACCGTGACGCTGGCAGATCCGCCGCCGCCGCCACCACCAACGTAGTCACTCATCGAGGCGGCACGAGGGTTGCGAAGGATGGCGACGGTCTCGGGGCCGGCCTCGCCCACCGTCATCAGGGCACCCTTGCCAAAGGTACCGAGGTAACCCATGGCGTTCCGCCCACCAGACTTCGCGACCCACTTGTAGCCATTCCATTCGTAGCCGGCACCCGGGCTCGGGGAGGTGGGGGTACTTGAATAGCCGCCACCAAAGTAGGTGCCGCTTTGGGAAGTGCCGCCCGATCCAGAAGACCCTGAGACTCTGACCGACCCGTTACGGCCTTCCGTGACGGTATAGCCGAGACCCTTCCAGATCTCGACCAGAGCATCCTTTATGGTCCCGCCGAAGGTCTCGACATACTTCGAGGCAGCGCCCAGCCCTGTCTCGAACTTGCTTTCAGCCGTCCCGAAGATGTCGCTCGCATTCTTCAGGGCGAGACCCATCTTGTCGGTTAGCGCCGCGATCTTGGCATCTGCGGCAAGGCGGTCCTTGTCGAGAGCGATCTGCTGCTCCGTGACATCGGCCTGGATGCTGAGATCCTTGATGTTGCGCTGGGCTACGATGCTCCATTCCTTGCCCTGAGCCTTGAAGGCTTCCACCCCGAGGTCGAGCTGCTGCTGCTCGATCCCGGCCTTGGCGATGGCCTCCTTCTGGCGGAAGTACCGTTCCTCACCTGTCTCACCAGGGGCCTGGAACTGGGCGACGGCAAGGTTGGTCGTGATCGCACGCTGCTGAAGCTGGAGGCCGAGGCTCGTCTGGGCCCGCCCGATGTCCCACAGCCGTTTCTGGACCGCACCGAGCGACTTCCCGCCCTGCGAGTCCACGCCCTTCCAATAATCCCTGGCATCTGCCAAGGCCCTGTGAGCGAGACGAGAAGCATTGGCCCACTGGGTCTGGTTGAGGATCGCGGACATCGTGCCGATCTGGTTGTTGATGCTCTGGATCTCGGCGCTGTAACCCTTCGCCTGCGCGATGTACTTGTCCCACAGGGCGATCTGGGGGCCTTCAGCAGATGGCATCGTCCCGGCCATCCCAGTCGTAAAGCCCGTGCGTGGGTTCACGACTGGCGAACCGGCCACTCCGGTAACGAACCCAGTGTTCGCGTTGATGATCGGAGAGCCTGACACCGGGACACCGGGGGCACCTGTCGTGGAAGGTGCTGTCCCGGGGATGGTGTACATCTCCACGATCCGCGCTCGGGCATCATCCAGAGCTTCTTTGTTCTGGACGCGAAGTTCTCGCTGCATACGGGCCGCATCGGCCAGCCAGCCAGCTCCCCTCTCGCTCGCACCGAGACCCTGATACATGGCCTTGCCGATGAAACTCGGCAAGGCACCAGCCACGCGTCCCGCCGGGAGAGCTCCGGGGATCAGGCCGGTTCCGGGAGGAGCGAGAGGCTCTGCGATGCGGCTCGTGGCGTACTCGAGCGGAATGAGGAGGGTACGGTTGATCTCGCTCTTGATGTCGAGCGTGGCGAACTGGCCCTTGATCTGCTGGGACATGATCCCGATCCACTCCTGGGGATCGGGGATGGTGTAGCCCTTGGCGGACTGGAGGACAGCCTTGTCGAGTTCCTTGAGATCCGTAATGAGGTTCCCGGCCGCATCCCTAAAGCCGAGTCCGTACTTGGCAAGATCGGCTGCCTCTGCTGGCAAGTTCTTGACTGACTGAAGACGAGCCTTCTCAGCATCAGTCAACAGGCCGAAGGTGTAGGCGGCCTCGCCGGTCCTTTTGGCGACGCGAACCATGCCTGCCTGCATATCGTCGGCAATACGACCAAGTTCAACAGGATCGGTTCCTCGGATTTTCTGAGTCTGATCCCCCAGCATGTTCCAACCGCTCTGAGCACCGAACACTCCGCCGATCAGCATGGGAAGAGTCGTCCCGACAGCGTCCATGACATCGGCCACGATGTTCTCGCTACCATGTGCCGCTCTGGCTGTCCCTGCGACCCGCTGCAAGTAGCCTTGGCTGCCGCCCATCTGCTCTGCAAAGAGCGACGAGCCGCCTACGCCACCATATGCCCCATAGAGACCCTGAGTCGATCTGCCAGAGGCACCAAATGATGCCTTGAAGAGTTCCGATACTTCCGCGAAGTTCGCTGACCCAGCCTTCGCCACGGTACTGGCTTGGAGAACGGAGCCCATCCACTTGGCGGTCTCGGCGGACAGACCGGCCTGCGCCCCCGTGGTGGCGATGGCGACATCGGCATTGCCACCCATCTGTCGAGCCTGCTCACCGAGAGCCATCGTCGTCTTGGTGAAGGTCGATCCCCAGCCGGTGAACTCGTCGATCAGCTTTCCGACAGCCGGGATAGCGGCCTCGGTCAGGACGGTGGACGCAGCCTGCATCGCCATTCCGTACAGCGAAGTGGCGCCGATGATCACGCCGAGGTTCTTGAGAACACCAGCGTTCGTTGGGAGAGCCTTTTGGTTGGCCCTATCCAGGTTCTCCACGGCATCATTTTGCCGTCCTTCGAGGACAGTTCGGTCGGCTGTCGCCTTTTCGATAGCCTTTGTTCTATCTGCCTCTTCCTCGGCCGATCCACCCGTGGCTGCTCCCAAT
>Ga0315284_10007954_pt1 | contig 15133 bp, 14 predicted proteins | sample YL17G09_16_MG_FD_203696 | JGI IMG/M metagenome (GOLD analysis project Ga0315284, IMG submission 203696) | Sediment microbial communities from Yellowstone Lake, YNP, Wyoming, USA - YL17G09_16 | ecosystem: Environmental > Aquatic > Freshwater > Lake > Sediment | place: USA: Wyoming | collected... | reverse complement strand
CCGCAGTGGGTAAGCGGGGGCCTATGCCGTCGGTCGGCGATGCTCAGGTCTCGGAATCCTCCTCTTCGGCGATGAACTCCTCGGGGTTCTCGTCGAACTCTTTCTTGCAGCCGGGCGCGCAGAAGTGGTAGGTCTTGCCTTTGTAGGTTGACGTCGCGGCGGCGGTTCTCTCGTCCACCTCCATGCCGCAGACCGGGTCAATGGCCATCTCAGCTCCTCCTGTCGGAACCTGCCTGAGGATAGCAGGAAAGGGCGGGCGGCCGTCAACCGGTTGTGGGCGCGGTTGTGCGCTGGCGGGGCGTTTGTCGGGGGTTGTGGTCATGGGGCGGGGAGGACCGCTACGCCAGGGCTGCGGGTACTCACACACCTCGCGGCGAACCTATTGGCTGCACCCGGGCCAGGAGGGGGGTCGCCCGGACGACCAGGCTCTCACAGGGAACCCGCCTGCGGCGGGTGGGCAGGCCGGGCAGTCTGCCCCACGAGCGGCCTCGCGAGAGCGGTACCGGGGCAACGACGCGAGATAAGGGAGCGGGGATGAGGGAAAGGACGGCGATGCAGCAGACGGACGTGTTCGTTGAGGCGCAGGAGCGGCTGGGGGCGTTGGAGTGGTGGCGGCATGCGCTGAGCCATGGGGGGATCAACACAGTCCCGCTGCCCGAGCGCGTGGTGGGGGGGCTGGCGAAGCTGAAGCCGCGGCTGATCCGCATCTTTCTGCAAGAGCACTTCAATATCTACCCGGAGCGCGGCCGGTTCGACTGGAGCGTGCTCGACCCGTACATGGATGCGCTGGCGCGGACGGGCGCGAAGGTGGCAGCGGCGATCACGATCAAGCCGAAGGTGCTGTACCCGAAGGTTGACCACGCCATCTGGCGGCCGACCGACTGGGGCGAGTGGCAGCGCGTGATCCGAGAGATGGTGAAGCGGTACTCGGTGGACAAGCGGATCGTCACCCACTGGGAGGTCGGCAACGAGACCGACATCGGTGAGAACGGCGGCAGCCCGTATCTCATCCCCGACCCGAAGGACTATTTCGAGTACTACAGCAACACGGTCAAAGCGGTGCTCGAGGCGTGGCCGGCGGCGAAGGTCGGCGGGCCGGCGGCCTGCTGGGTGGACAACGAGCCGCTGCCCGGGCTGGTGAAGCTGTGCCGGGAGACGGGGACGCGACTCGACTTCATCTCGTGGCACCTCTATAGCGACGACGCGAGCCGACACGCGATAGGGGTGGAGAAGGCGAAGGAGCTGCTGCGCGACTACCCGAGTCCGCGGCCCGAGATGTTCGTGACCGAGTGGAGCAAGTCGTTCGACAAGCTATCGTACGAGGACCTGGCATTCGAGCCGCGGCGGGCAGCGATCATCGCGGCGTGTATGCTGGCGATGACGGAGGCCGGACTGGACTGGTCGTTCTACTATCACGTGTGGGACCAGACCTTCTACTCGGAGCCGTTCAGGCCGTTCTTCTCGGAGGCCGGGATTCACATGATGGAGACGCACTGGAATAAGGTTCCGCACCGGTTCGGGTTCTTCGGCGTGGGCGAGGAGGTGCGGCCGCACTACTTCGTGTACCAGATGCTGGGCCGGCTGGGGGATGAGCGGATCGCGGCGAAGTGCGAGAACGGCGATCTGCGGGTGCTGGCCGCGCGCGGTGAGAAGCACGTGGCGGTGATGGTCGCGAATCTGACCGAAGCGCGTCGCCCGGAGGACCGGGCTCCCGCAGAGGGGGCTTCGGCAGCACGCTACCGAAGCAACGGGAACGGCGAGATCCTTCGCTGCGCTCAGGATGACAACTGGCCGCGGGTGGTGACGACGCACTTCTCGCGGCTGAGCCGTGGGCGCAAGATGCTGACCGTGTACCGGATCGACGAAGCGCAGCGATGGGACCCGGAGGCGCTGGAGCTGAGACCGCTGGAGCGGCGGGAGGTGTGGACGTCGGACGAATTCCACTGCCAGGTGTACCTGCCGGCGGACACGGTGGCGATGGTGGAGCTGAGGGATATGGAGTAGACGGCCGGGCAAGGCAGACCCGCAGATTACGCAGATGGCCCCGCCTGCGGCGGGGTGGTAGGGGTAAGCTCCTGTGGAATGATATCACCTCGTGCACGCGAGATGGCATTGACCAAGAGGTGGCATGGGGGGTAGAATAGAGGTGGATGACGCACCGTGGGGGCGAAAGGGCTCGACGGTGGGCTGGGAGCTGCTAGACGCGAGCCGAGTCGCGTGAACTCGTCAAAACGCGCACCCTTATAACTGCCAACAATCAACCATTGGCACTCGCCGCCTAGCGCGGTGACGTCCTTCCGATCGGGCTAGTACGGTCGGCCTGGGCGTAAAAGCAACTAGCTTTCCCGGACCCCCGAGGTTCGTAGGGGTGAGGGAAGAACGCTAACGAACTAGCCTCGCGGTAAGCCCGCCTGTGGGCGTCTGCGAGGCGAAGACAAAACGCAGGCTACGCTCGTAGTGGCTGGCAGGGACTGTCCATCGGACGTGGGTTCAATTCCCACCGCCTCCACCACTCCCCTCGCAGGGGACTGTCTCTCCGCGCATTCCATGCCCTCTGAACCGGCGCCGCCTTGTGGCATATCCTGGCGTCACTGGCGCAGTTCTGGGCCTTTGGCAGTGCCGGCAACCTGTGGACGACCACACCCGTTCTGACCCCATTTCCGGCCCCCAGATGCCGCTTTCGCTCTCTCTTTCTCTGAAAGCTGTGGACGACCTCGAATCCGTCCACAGTTAGAGAAAAGCAAACGCCTTGCTGGCGACAGAGGCCGCGCTACATGAGACTTTCAATTCTCATTCGAAGTAGGACTCACGAGTCGCGAACTCGCGCCGGAGTCCAATGGGTGCTGACGTCTTGTTCCAGCTTGCCACTCACACGCTATCCGTGATCGGGCGCTGGCGCTCGGCTGGTCGGAGGCCGCGCTCTATCAGAACCGCGGGCGATACCGATTCCCAGTCGGTGGGGAATACAGGCTCTTGTGTTTTCTGAGCGCCCAGTGCGAGGTCGGTGAGGTCACGCCGGCGTACATCGAGACGATCAGGCCGAGCGGGAGTGGACTTCGGTTCTGCCGGCGGCGTCCCGCCGCACCTTCCTCTGCATGATCCGGGGGGAATAAGCCCCCTGCTGGTGGGTACACTTCTGTCGGGCAGTTGGCGTGTGAGGAGGCGCTTCCTGGCATGGGTGTGCTCTCGGACATTCTCGGTCCAGACCTTGACGTCGTGTTCGTCGGGACTTCGGTTGGCCGTGAATCTGCCGGTCGGGGCCACTACTACAGCGACCCGGCTAACTCGTTCTACCGCGATCTGCACGCCGCTGGCTTCACTGACCGGCTCTTGCACCCGGAGGAGGACCGCCTGCTCCTTCGCTACCGGATCGGCCTCACAGATCTGGCGAAACACACTGTTTCCAGTGACGACCGGGGGCTGGCAGAATCCAACTGGGACCGCAGCCGGCTTGAGGAAACCATACGTGCCTGCAGCCCCACGGCAGTTTGTTTCAATGGCAAGAAGGCGTTGAAAGCGTGGGCGAGGATCAAGAGGCCCAACTGGGGCGCCCAGACATCGCTCTCGTTCGGCGGTATCCCGATCTTCGTCATACCCTCCACGAGCGGGCGAGTGCCCAGCGGTAAGGCTCACGGAGGGCGCACTCGGAAGGAGTGGTTCATGGCTCTACGAGCGTGGCTCGCCAATGACAGTTCTGCACCTGAGCCAGCGGCCCCGAAGGAGGACGATAGGAACATGACAAGCGTTGAAAGGGATGATGTGGCGAGCGCAATCACTGCGGACATCGTGGCCAGATTTGAGTCAGAAAGGAAGGCTCCCTACCTAGATGGGGATGGCTATCTGGTCTACGGTGGGCGAAGCGGTGTCCATCTAGTGGTATACCGCCGGCACAACAATCCCGAGCCCTGGACGGTGCCCCTGGTTGCTCTCAGGGAAGCCGTCAGCGGTTCGTGTGCCGCGGGCCGCCCGTTTCGCGCCGGGGAGTGTAACTGCATATGCAGGTATCGCGGTACTCCGCTCAGCATCCTGCTGCAGCTTGTCTCTGCTGACCGCTACCGCGCACCGGACCCACCATCGTAGGGGCCGCAGGTGTCCGACATCAGGCCCTTGCCTTATCCAGGTTCACGCACCCTAGCAGGGCGTTGTCGACGACCTTGGCATGGCCGGCGTCCCAGGGGGTGTTGGTCGGCATCCGTGAATGACCCGCCCACGACACGCATCGGCGTCGAGAGTTGCCCCGCCGATACGGAACGCGAGAAGACCGGACAGCGATGCCTGAGGGGGATAGCAGCCCGACTCCCAGGAAGCGGGTAGGTCACTATCGGCCGGCGACTGTGGGTCAGTTTTCAGTGCCGAGCAACACCATCAGCCAGAAGCCGCTAGCGGCAGTCATCTGCAAGGCCCTCGAGTGCCCTCACGCAGCCGCTCCAGAGCCTCTCGCTGACCCAACACCTCCCATCAGAGTCCGGGTCGAAGACGGACAGGTCACGTGGTCGGCCGCCGACGGCAGCCGGAATTCCTGCTCCGTGCATCCACAGTGTCCTTGCCTTGTAGTACCGCTCATGGGCATCCTCTACTCGGGCAGCCCAGACGTCTGCCGGGACTGAGCTAGCACGTAGTGCGCATAGCTTCTGCTTGAAGGAGGCCGATTTCGGCGACACCGCTCTCCGGTTCCGCATTGGGCGCACACTAAGCTCCTGACAGCGCTCGGTGAGGAATACGTCGAACCCTCCAACCGTTACAAGCAGCATGAACGTGCGAGTCTGACTCATAACCCGAGCCTCCGCTTCGGGGGCTAGCTGGGCGGGTATAGAGAACGCCGACAGAGTCTCATTCAGCGCAGTTGAGAAGCGAAGCACGTTGTCAAAGCGCTGCCTGGCTAGACTTAGGTTCGCAGCGGGCATGGGGGCCTCCGGATAGAAGCATAGCGTGGACCCAGTTTATACCACGTGCTGAGGACCTGCTCAACGGCCGTTCAGCGCGTCCCTGCCTATTCCACCCGAGGCGCACTTCGCTCGGCTTGTCCAGCGCCAGTCTGTTTCTTGCCGTCTGTGGGTATTGGGGGCTGCTGCGCTGGCACTCTGGCCAGCCAGCTCCTGGGCGCGACGCGCATGTTGCAGGGCTGCTTCTGAGACGGTACACTCAGGGGAATCAGCTGCGTCGACACCGCACTCCCGGTCAAGAGGGGCAGGTAGGATGGGACTCGCACAAGAAGTGTACCACGCAGGTCAGGAGCTCGCTTCCGCGGCCGAACGCAGTCTCCCCGACGTTCTCAACCGCGTTCTCGGATGTTTCTTGGGCTGGCCATACCGGGTCACTTCATCATGCGTAACCGATCAGGATGGAAACAGGGCCGAGCGGTTTGCCGCAGTGGTCTACGCCGCGCCTGAAGGTGTTGCCATTCCAGAGTCAGGTGCCGTACCCGCTGGCGCCGCAGCGGTCGTCATAGATGCCTGCGAGGAACTAGATCTCGAGTGGCTACGTGCCGCCTACGGGCGCATCGCCCAGGCAAAGAGGCTACGGAAGAGTGCAGCACCTCATCTGGGAGGTCCTCCGAGTACGAACGTGACGCTAGGCATCATCTTTGCCCTGCGCTCCGGCCTGCCGCTGGACGACCTTGCCGAGGAACTCAACCGCCTGAACGTGGAGACGCCTGGCGGAGAGTGGCCGAATATGCTGGCAGTCGGGTCCACCGGGGCGATCACCTACTCTGTGCAGTTCCCAGGGGAGGCGTCTTTCAGCGGTGACTGGCTCTTCCCGGCCGAGGGCGAACTTGCCGATGGTGTCCCGCCTATGTGCATAGTCGCTGTAATGAGGCCCACCGGCGCCCACACGTTCAACAGGATGCTGGCGTCTATCATTGCCCACCTCGCCATCTTCTCGCCTGCAGCGAAGGTGCCGAACCTCACTCACATACTGGAAGGGGTCCCTCACCAGGTCCTGACGCTCACAGGATACCAGTACAACCTGGCCGGCAACCTGCTCCCGGTCCCACGGCAGTTCTACAACGATCGATACCTCCCGCCCCTCCCGATGCGCGTAGAGGACCATCAGGGGAGACTCTTGTCCACCCTTCGATTCCTGCCATGGCAGGACGGCGGCGTCATCTTGCTAGAAGGCAAGCTGCCGCTGGATGGGCTTCTGGTATTCCTCGGCAAAGAGGCCCTGGGGCGCGCTGGACTGAGAGTCTTCAGACTTCCCGATGTTCAGCTTTCCTATGTCCTCCCGATCACGAGGGCGAACTTCAACGACCTTCTCACGCGCATCCAGAGCCAGACGAACATGGTCGTGCGGCGTGACGAAATGCAGTTGACCCTCCAGAAGATCGCAGACGAAGGGTCTCGGTCTCCCTTTGTGGCCCGGCTGTTCATGGGGATACTGCGCCTGAGAGACGCCGTCTACCCGGACCCCGCCGGGCGCGCGGACTTCGACAGAGCGCATGAGCTGGTCACCTCGTCCCTGTGGAATGCTCGCACATCAGTGCAGGAGATCACGCAACTGTGGGAGGGGCATGTCCGCAAGGTCACGTCGGGCGAAGTAGCGCGACTACGGGGACGGACAGTTGAAGTCGATGAGAGCATCGACAGGGAACTCCGAGGCCGAACAGAGGGCTTCCTCAATGTCGCCGTACGTGCCCTCAAGCAGGGCATGCAGAGCATCGCCAAGGAGTTGGACGTGGACATCGGCTTCCTGTTCCAGAAGGACGCCCTGTTCAAGAGGGGGATCGCGGCGCTGAAGGCCAACGATCCTGCCCTTGCGGAGTATCTCCGAGGGACTCGCACCTGGTCTGAACGTTTGGTGAATTGCCGCAATGCAGTCGAGCATGACGGATGGGCATTACCACGCGTGGACTACTCACACACGGACAGCGGCATAGGGGCCAATGAACCTTCCATCTCAGGTCGACCCGTCACGGCATTCGTCACTCTCATGCTCGACCGCCTGCTGTGCTTCTTCGAGGAGTTCACCGTACACTGCATCCAGAGGCGGCTGTCATCGGGGTTCACCATCATGGAGATTCCTCTAGCAGAGCGACTGGCAGAAGCCCCGGAGCGGTTCACGCTGACGCTGGCGAGTGGAGGGCGGCCGGCGTGGGAGATCAGGTTCCGTGGTACTCCTTTCGAGGAGACCTGACATGTACTCGTCCGCACTCGGCCGCGGCAGGTAGGAGCTGCACACGGTGGGCTCGCCACGTGATCACTCGCTGCCACGTGAAGCGCCAACCGCCCTCCTCTGCTGCTCCCACCCCACTGGCAGTCGGTACAACTTCTCCAGTGATAACCCATCAGGTTCCGTGCCCTCGATGATCGCCTCGATGATGTCCGGCGCCAGCAGCGTCAGCCGCAGGATGCGCGCCACGTAGGAGTTGTCCACACTCAGATCGGCCGCCAGCGCCCGGATCGTCGGGTACTGCCCTCCCTCCAGCAGGTCGCGCCAGCGATGGGCGCGGGCGACCATCACCGCCAATGCCCGGTTCGTGCTGTTCTCGGCAGTCACTGCTTCGCCCACCCCGGCCGGCGCGATGACCTCCCTGCGCCCCCGCTGCCGCTTGATCCGTAGCGGCACCCGGACCACCGCGCATCTGCCATCTGCGCTCAGCGTCGTCTTCACTCGCTCGCTCACGCCGCCACCTCCTGCTCTTCGCGCAACTCCGCCGCCAGCGAGGCCAGGCCCTCGGTCCGGATCTGCACCTCCGCATGGTCGGAGTGCACGTCCACCTGCTTCACCAGCAGCTGCACGATGCGCGCCTGCTCGTCGGGAAAGAGATGCTCCCAGATCGGGTCCAGAGAGCAGAGCGCATCCACCACGTCCCGTTCCGAGAACGCCTCGCCCGGCGCCGCCGCCTCCCCCGCCTGCGCCCGCGCCTCCCGATACGTCTGTGCTAGAATCTCCGGCGCGCGCAGCACCGCGCGCAGCTGATCGACGACCGTGCGCTCGATCTCGCCCGCGGACAGGCCTCGCACTGGGCAGGAACCGCGTTCGCCCCTCTCCGCGCGGACGCAGAGGTAGTAGCGGTAGACCTTGCCGCGGCGTCTGGTGTAGTTCGGAGTCATGGCGCACCCGCAGTGGGCGCAGCGGAGGATGCCCTTCAGGAGAGCGGGGGCCTGCGCTCGCGTCTGCACTCCTCGGGCGCGGTGGTTCTTCTCCAGGATCGCGTGGGCCTGATCCCACAGGTCCTGCGTAACGATCGCCTCGTGCTCTCCCGGGTAGCGGTTCCCCTTGTGGGTCACCTCGCCCAGATAGAGCGGATTGTTCAGGACGTGGTAGAGCAGGCCCTTGTGCCAGGGGGTGCCGGCACGCGTGACGCCCTTCTTCGTGGTCCAGGACTTGGTCGTGTGGCCCTGGGCATTCAGATCTTGGGCCAGCAGCGTGGTGGAGCCGGTCTGGATGAAGCGGGCGAAGATTGAACAGACCAGTGCTGCCTCCTCGGGGTTCACTACCAGGCGCTTGCGCTCGCGGTCCACGTCATAGCCCAGCACCGGAGGGCCGCCGGTGTACTTGCCCTTGCGCTTCGTGGCCGCCACCTTGTCTCTGATCCTCTCCCCGATGATCTCGCGCTCGAACTGGGCAAAAGAGAGGAGGATGTTGAGCATGAGCCGGCCCATGGAAGTGGAGGTGTCAAAGCGCTGGGTCACCGAGACGAAGGAGACCTGGTGGCGGTCGAACATCTCGATCAGCTTCACGAAGTCCAGCAAAGAACGGGAGAGGCGGTCGAGCTTGTAGGTGACGATGCAGTCGACGCGGCCCGCCTCCGCATCTGCCAGCAGCCGCTGCAGTGCAGGCCGATCTAGGGTCGCACCCGAGAAACCGCCGTCGTCGTAGCGGGTCGATAGGGCCACCCACCCTTCATTCTTCTGGCTCGCGACGTAAGCCTCGCCTGACTCCCGCTGGGCGTCCAGGCTGTTGAACTCGCTGTCCAGGCCTTCGTCGGTGCTCTTGCGGGTGTAGATGGCGCAGCGCACGCGGCGCGCGGCGGCCTGTGCATCTTGCTGGTGTTTCACCGCGTGCCCTCCTTCCGCTTGGAACGCAGCCCGAAGAAGGCGGGCCCATTCCAGTGGGTGCTGGTGATGGCTGAGGCGATGGCCGACAGGGAGCGGTAGCGTCTCCCCTGGTACTCAAAGCCGCCCTGGACCACGGTTACCTCGTGCCGCTCACCATTCCACTCGCGGATGAGACGGGTCCCCAGGACAGGAAGCTCACGCCGCCCCTGAGCTGGCCTGCGATCCGTGCGCGCGGCGCCGATCTCGTCGTAGCCGGCCCCATCCAGCAACCGATCCATCTTCGTGCGGGCGGACTGGCTGAGGCCGCCGTGAGTCAGTTCCTGGAGCCGGTGGGCGAGTCGCCGCACCAGGAACTCCCGGTTGTAGCGGGGTGGCTCTGTGCCGATCAGTTGCTGCCAGCGATGCTGGAGGTCGGCCATGGAGGCCCGCTCCAGGTCCGCGATCTGCTTCACGATGCTGGTGCTCATAGGCTCTCTCCTTCGGACGTGGGTTTGGGACATACCTCACTCGAAGTCCGAAGAACATCAAGTCCTTTTTCTCCGCCGTCCACGGCACGGGCGGCCCAATGGCGCAGAAAGCCGGCGGCCAGCAGGGAGGCGACCTCGCGAAGGCGGTCGTCGGGCGGCATCTGGTCAGGGTGGAGGGCGTTGCGCATCACTATCTGCCCCCCCAACTGCTGCTCATCCGCCCCATCGTCCAGCTCGAACCACTTCTGGACGGCGTTCGGGTTGGCGGGCGGGTGACACGTGCCGCACTTCCAGATGGCGTAACTATCCAGCCAGAAGCGCCCGCCGCGGCAGGCAAAGCAGGGCCGGTCGGGCTTCGGACGTCCGGTGGCAGGGCGTCCTTCCGCAAGAGGGCGGGAGAAAGCGTCATGAGCGTCCATGGCGTCATTGCTGTCATCCTCGGCGTCTGCGGGAGCGCAGTCGCCTGACGCTTCTGCTGACGCTTTCGCAGGCCGACCTGCAATAGCGTCACGCTCGGAAGCATCTGAGCGGGGGCCAGGAGCCTCTGTGACGCTTGTGACGGTACTGACGCCATCTCCCGTGGTTCTGTGGATGCGCACCCAGCGCCCGTTACCGTCCTTATCGCTCTGGACACCGATCCCCGCGGCCGCCAGATTGGGCCGAACCTTGTTCATCGCCCGCGTCAGGGCATGGGGAGCTTTCGGCCAGCCTCTGGCATTGATGTTCACGCGCTGCTGGACCGCAAGTGGATCGAGTTCCGCCAGTAGCTGAGAGGCCGTGCCTTCCCACTGGTCTCTCGCCTCCATGAGGGCCACCACCGCCATCGCTACCGGGCTCGCCTGGAGCGCCTCGTCATTGCGGATCTCCATGTTGCGGTCGTAGGCGGCGAGGAAGTCCTCCTGGCGGCACCCGAGAGCCTGGGCGACCGCGCACCCCCAGACCGCGAAGTCAGCCATGCGTGGTAGACCAGGGAGTCGGATCGAGTTCCGCAGCGCCATCGCCTGCGACAACACGTCGAAGATGGCCCCGAGCAGCCGAGGCCGCGCCTCCTCGAAGTCCGTCCAGAACTCCTCTTCCGGCCTGCGCTGAGACCTGGGTATCCCCTCCAGTTCGAAGAGCAGGCAGCGGTCGAGGAGATCCGGCTTCTGGGCCGAAGTGTTGATGCCGTTGATGCCTGGGCACCGTCGGTACTGGTAGATGACATCGTCATCGTTGGTGTACAGCTCTCGCTTCGCGATGCCCGCTCCGGTGGCTGCCCGGCACAACGCGTCGCTGGCCCAGTCAGGTAAGTGCGTGACGTTGTCGTAGCACGGCATCCAGTTGTGGGCGAGCTGCTGTACGAGCTGGTCGTGGTCGTGTGGCAGGCTCAGCACCTCAAGAACGGAGGGATCGCCGAGCCGCCTGAGCACGCGCAGGAACGTAGTCTTGGCCGCCCCCTGTCCGCCGTGCACGTCCGGGATCGGGTGCGAGATACCCGGGACAAAGCAGCACACGAGGTAGACCTGGCAGAGCAGGACGTGAGCGTCATCGCGAAGGTTGACGAAGCGCCTCAGTTCGTGCAATCCGCCGCCGCGTACGGGGGTGGGCTGGGGCCGTTGGTGCGAGTAGCGGCGAAAGAGGATGGGCGGATCGACGATGATGTCCCACCCAGAGGGCGTGACCCTGATGGCGCGCCAGTCTCTATCCGCCAGGTCGTACCAAATCGCTCCCTGGTAGAGCGCAACCCGATTGTGAAGCTCTCGCTCTTCGCCCTCCCAACGGGCCTGGGCCTCGATCACGTTGAGGGCAGCGGCAAGCGCCTCGGAACCCGCAGCCCTGCCTTCGGCATGCCAGAGGCGGCCTGCGAGCCATCGCTTCAGCTGCTTGCCGCGGCACGGCCAGATCTCGCGATGCCCTCCCAGCGGCATGGCCGCGAAGGTGTCGTCGATCTGGTCATGGAAGAGCTCAGCCCCCTCTGCGGCGACCAGGCGGACGAGACGATCAGCCTGAGAGCCTCGTTCGTCCTCGGAGGCTTCATCCGACTCCCCTGACCGGCCTGACTTCTCTGGTGACCCCCAGAGCGGCGTGGCCTCCACAAGGGCCTGGAACGCCTCCTGCCTGTGGGAGAGCAGGTAGTCGTCGAGGCCGACTTTCCCGCCATCTGCGTCGGGCGGAAGCTTCAGGACGCGCACCTGGGCCCCGCGAGCCGTCAGCTCCTTGGCGAGCTTCGACTGGGCTGCGCGCACCGAGGGGTTGCTCTTGCTGTCGCTATCGAAGGCGATTACGACCGGCCGCTGTGTCCAGACGACCGTATCGAGGTCTGGAAGAGGGATGCTCTTAGCTTCCATTGTTGGCCCCCGTCTTCCAGGACCACACACCGGCCAGCCCGACGCAGAGGACGCCCTCCTGGCACGCCTTCAGAGCTTTCTTCTCGCCCTCGGTGATGGCCAGTTCGATGCTGGGATCGGACAGAACAGCGGAAGGCAGGATCGGCGGGACGTAGAGCCGATTGCGCTCCCCCTTCTTGGTGAGGTAGCGCGCTTCGCGGTCGCCAACTCGGAGCGGAACATCAAGGCGCACCCGGACGTACGGCGTGCCGTCACGGAAAGCGCAGCCCGGGTAGGGGATCGCCATGCCGCTGCCGACGTCATCGCGTCCCAGAAGCGCCTGCGCCTCGATGGCAGAAAGGGCGTAGAAGCCCGCGGCCGCGATGGTCTCATCGCTCAAGCCGCTGCGACGCAGGTCATTCCAGTGCAGCTCAGTGAGGCGCCGGTTCGTCACAGCCGCCACCTCTCGGACGCTCGTGCGAATGGCCCCGCGTCGGCCCCCAGTAGGTCGCAGAGTGTGCTACACTCCGGGAGACGGGATGGCAGCCCGCCGTCCTGTTTGCTCTGCGCCTCCGGCCGCGGCTCGCCAAAGCTGTGTGGCCGGAGGCGCTGCTGTGTCCGCGTCATCTGGCTTTCCCTCCATTCCTGACCTTCTTGGCCCTCTCGCGCTGGAGCCGACTGATCTCCTCCACGGGGATGGCGCGCTCCCGCCCGATTCGCATGTACCGGAGTTGGCCGGAGGCCGCCCAGCGCCTGATGGTCGCTGGGTGGACGCCCAGCCGCGTCGCCGCTTGCTTCGTCGCTAGTAGCATTGTTCCGACTTCCTCTGCCTGCTTGCGCGGACGCAAGCACGCGCTGTAGAATGAACATGCACGCATGCGCGCATGACTCATTCGTATAGGAAAACCCCAACATGCAGAATGGACATCGGGGCAGCGTTCGCAGTGACTTTCTTTGCAGGGTGGTCGCGGGGGACGTCCATGAGTGACGCGAAGGACGCAAGGCTACTGTGGCTGCGGTTTCACCTTGCCGACGGGTCAACTGTCGAGATCGACCATCCGGAGAAGGTAAGGCTGATAGCCGTCGATCCCTTCGACATAGGCCAACCCGTCGCAAAGATCTCTAGTGTCCCGCGCTTGGATCTCGGCAGATTTCTGCGAGCCAAGTCGCTGGAGGGCTTGGTGCGCTCGCTGGTACGTGCCACAGAGGGGTGGCCCCAATCAGAGTGCCGGGGGCTCTGTCGCCAACTTGCGGCGAAGATCCGCGCTCGTGGGCCGTCCGCGGTCGCGGTTCTGTTCGGCTGCGGCGACTCGGACGAGGAATCGGTCTACGTCCGATTGGTGCGCGCGTTCACGAGACAGCGCATGATGGCCCTCGCTTCGGTCCCACCATCGGCCACGCCCGAGCAGATCCGCCGATATCAGGAACACTATGTTCAGTCTCTTGCCAGAAGATGGTCGGAGCCCGGCGAAGATGTTCGGACGGTGCTTGAGCGACTCAACTTCCTCACCACGCGTGAGATCCAGGCGCTTTCGGATGAGGAGCGGGCCTTCCGACTGCAGCAAAGGTTCGGACTGACCACGAAGTTGGCCCAACGGTACGCACAGGCGGTCGCGCCGCCGGATGGTCCACTCGCGGTCTTCGCGTGGTTGTGGCTCAACGGCCACTGGCAGGGCGAGGAGGCTGTGCGGCGTGAGGGCCGGTCGCCAGAAGGGGACTGGGAAAACACGGCATGGGGATGGTTTCTTCGCGAACGCGTCATCCCGAACTACCCTCTGCATCGGGCCTTGGAGTTCAATCTGCGCCACCGCCTGGGTAAGCTTAGACCCAGATTATGCGTAGCCGACTACTGCGGCAGTGATTATCGCGTCGAACGGCGGCGGAAAAAGTAAGAAAGTGCCTTGCTTTGTCGAAGGAGAGGTTGGCAAACGATCTCTCGACAGAAAGGCACTTTCCAGGTGAAGACTACCACCCGCTCGCCCAAACCCCTTTCCTACCGCATCGAAGCCACGGAGCCGCGCCTCACCGGCTATGGCGGAGCCGGTCTGCTCGCCCAGTTTTTTGAGCGACTCCACCTGCCCGAGTCGCTCGCCGCTCTGCCCGACCTGCCCGCCACGCGCAAAGCTGCTCCCGCCCAAGTGCTGTTGGCGATGCTCTACGGATTGGTCCTGGACCGCTCTCGCCAGGCCCATCTCGCGGACCTCGGCGCTGACGCCGTTTTCCTGCAGCTCGCCGGCCTGGAGGGGATTCTCTCCCAGAGCGCGCTCAGCCGTTTCCTCTCCCGGCTGCGTATGCCCACCGCTCATGCGGTGCTGGAATTGAACCGCACCTTGGTAGCCGGGGCGCGCCAGGGATTCGCGGATTGGCCCACGCTCACCCTCGACTTCGACTCCCACGTCCAGACTTGCCTGGGCCGGCCTCAGCGCAGCGCGGTGGGATTCAATCGCCGCCGCCGAGGAGCGCGCAGCTATCATCCACTGTTCGCGTTTTGCGGCGAGACCCGCGACTTTCTGGGCGGACGCTTCCGCCCCGGCAACGCCGCCGACCGGACCGGCGCGCTCGCGTTGCTGGACGAGTTGCGCCGCTGGCTGAAGCGCTCCGGCTTCACCGGCCGGCTGCAATTCCGCGGCGACAACGGTTTCTACGCCGGCTGGCTGCTGGACGCCTTGGAGCAACGCGACGCCGGCTACGCCATCGTTGCCGATCTCGCCGGAGAGGGCTTGCAGCGGCACCTGGTGGGGCTGGAGTACCGGCCGCTGGATGGCGAATACGCCGTCGCCGAGTTCCAGTATCGGGCGCAAGGATGGAAGCGGGCGCGACGCATGATCGCCGTCCGTCGCCGTCTCCATCCCAAGGAACCCAAGCGGGGGAAGCAATTGAAGCTCCTCGAAGCCCAGGGCTATTCGTTCCAATTGATCGTCACCAATCTCGCCCTTGCGCCCGAACAGGTGTGGCGCTTCTACAACGGCCGCTGCAATGTCGAGAACCTTATCAAGGAAGGCCGGCTGGGCTTCTCCATGGATGAAGTCTGCTCTCACGCGTACGCGGCGAACGCCTTGCACAACTGGCTCGCCCTGCTCGCCGGCAACCTGCTGGGATGGCTGGGCGAGCGCCTCCAGTTGCCCCGGCGCGAGTCCATCGCCAGTCTGCGCGAGCGTCTGTTGCGCATTCCCGCCCGGCTGGTGCGCACCGCTCGCCACTGGGTGCTCAAGCTCTCGATGCATTACCGACATCTCGCGCTCTTTCGTCGCGCCCACGAGTGCCTGCGCGCCTGAGCCCACCTCGCGCAACATGTGACTCGCGCAACTCCCCGCGCCGACTCCGGGGCCCGCAGCGCTGGCCCCATGCCGCCCCCCGC
>Ga0315284_10007953_pt1 | contig 15134 bp, 12 predicted proteins | sample YL17G09_16_MG_FD_203696 | JGI IMG/M metagenome (GOLD analysis project Ga0315284, IMG submission 203696) | Sediment microbial communities from Yellowstone Lake, YNP, Wyoming, USA - YL17G09_16 | ecosystem: Environmental > Aquatic > Freshwater > Lake > Sediment | place: USA: Wyoming | collected... | reverse complement strand
CAGCCAACAACGATATCGTCAACTGGTAGTCAGTTGGATTGATAAAATACGTGCCAAATATCGCCGCCAGTGTTAGCCCGCATGAGAGAAAATAGATGTCTGGAAACGTGGAGAGTAGTGAGACCAACACAACAATGATGAGCGTTGCCCACTGGCGCGGAGTCTCGGGAAACTCGTCGGGTGTGTCTCTCCTCAAATTGTGGCCGATGAACGAGACTTCAAATATATACCACGCCACCGCTGCCGAGAGCAGAAAAAGAATCCAATCGACAACGGGTTCGTTGTCCCGAGATTCAACGTGTGCAACGTGCTCTTTAATCGTGCGCGAGAACATTGGTATGGCGAACCAGACAATGCTCTGATAGAGGAACCATGCGGCGAATCCGATGAGGATGGCAAGCAGACTCCTCGAGTAGAGGAACGCAAGAAACGTTGTCACAACGATGCAGAGATTGCACTGGTCGTAGCCGCGCGGATCAAAGTGCACATCCCAGAGCACGTGTTTAAATTTGGCACTGAAGACCGACTCGGGCGGGTTCGCTGTTTTCGCTTCGTGTAGTCTGACGACCAATGTTGTGGCGCTGTTGTTTGCTTGTGGCACCGCGCCATGCTGTGTGTTCGCTTTCTTCTGAAGGATTACTTCGGCCAGTTCTACTGCTGATTGTGACATTGCGACGGCTATCGCACACACGGTGCGTCTATGTAAGTTTTCTAGTTTTATTTAATCACTCTGATTCCTCGTCGATGTCTGCCGAGCGGCGGTAAGTTTCGAGAACGCCCTCGAGTTCCTTTACAACGGCGGGAGGCGTGCCGACGCCGCGCGCAAACTCGAACAGCGCGTCGTAGGTGCGGTAGCGACGCTGTGGAATGCCGCCGTACATCATAATGGCGCCGCCGTGTCCACGTTTCCGCCACGCATAGAGAGCCGGCAGCCATGTCTCGACGCCGTAGAGAACGAGCCACAGCGCATCGTAGATGTCGTCCTTCTTCAGACCTGGTCCGAGGAATTTCTTCCGCTGCTCGGAACTCATGCGCGCACCAAGCAACTCGACGATCTTGCGCACGGGCACAATCTTCTCGCCGAAGCGAATGGAGTTCTTCTTGTTCTCCGCATACTGCTTGGCCTCATTCGGATCACCGCGCACGTGGTCGCCGACACCAAACGCATTCAATCTCGCATGAGGCGCGCGCGCGTGCACGGCGGCCCGCGTCTCCGTGACACGCGGATAGAACGCCGCGTAGCACGTCTTCACCGAGTTGGCCGACACAATTACGGCACGCGACACACTGTTGGCCGCCATGAGAACATCGAGTTCGGGATCGTTTCGGCGCACAACGATGGCCGGGCGTTCTTCAATGACACCCATGTGAGCGGCCGTCTGCAACGCCACCATCTCCTTGAGATAGCGCTGCTCTTCGATGAACACGGCATCGCAGTCAGCCGAGACGCGACGTGCCCATTTACAGAGACACGCGCACACCTCGTCGATGCCGAAGTCGTCCTTGGTCGAGTACATCTCCGTTGGATTGATTTTCTGATAGGACTTGCAGATGTCATCGACCTTGATCAGTTGCCAATCCTCGATGACAAATCCCGTCGACGAACAGAACACTTTGATGAAGCCGAAATTGACTCGTCCGATATCCATTGCAGCAAAGCGACCCGTGAAACCCATGAAATCACACATCGTACGCACACCGGCCCAAGGCTCCGAGCGCAGCGTGCGCTGCCGACGCTCGGCCACTGCCGTTCCATCGCGGCGTGGCAATGACGCTGGATCGGTCGCGCTGGTGGTGCGTTCATCATGTGTGAGAATTGACGGCTGTGACAATAATTGATTCTCCGTGTTTCTTTTATCGGCGCTGTCGGAAGGAATTAAAGACGAGCGAATTTCATCCAATGTCAACTGTCGATTGTGAGACTTGCGAGGCGCCCGCGCTGCCGGCGTCGGCGGAGGCGCCTTTCGGCTTTTCTTTTTCTTTGCGTTCCGCTCGGCAAGCAGAGAGCCGATCACCTGTACTGAAGAGGTCTCGGAGTCGGAGTCCTTTTTCGATTTCTGCCCCGGATGATAGTCGTCGTCGTCTTCTTGATCGGAATCCAGCACCAGCACATTCGCGGGAGACGGAAATAGTTGAATCGAATCAACGTCCTCCTCCTCAACGTCGTCATTCCGGACCTTCCGCTTCTTACGAGCCGCTGTTGGCGCAGAACGGCGACGTGGACGTGGCGCTACTGACGAGTTGCTGGTTTCGTGCGGGAGCGAAAACTGCTTTGCGGGATCATTCTCTGTCATGCTTGAGCGGTGCATTGGAGCCAAACGTGCCACACTGTGTCATCGCGCCGCCCACCGAGTACAGCACGCGCTACATGCGTCTCGTCGACGAGTTGTCCTATACGAATCGCTGTGTGTTCTGTGGAGATGTGTTCGCGGCCCGCGAGGTCGGTCTTCTCTCGTGTCGCTTCCACCCGATGACGTACTACGCGTGCGCCGACCGCGGAATTCCCTACTCAATGGCAGAGGCGAGTGGACATTGTACGGTGTGCTTACAGTATCACGTGCCGGCTAGCATGCGCTCGAAGATTACAGAGGACCAAACGAGTCGGCGCTACGATTGCACGCGTATTGACCACACCGCCGACGCGACAGCGCTTTTCGAGCATCTCGTCATCGGCGTGCCGACCTTCTTCGCCACGAAACTCGCTCTCTACTCGGTGTCGGGCTACAAGCCCTCTGGATTGGCAAACGTGATTCTCATCGACCAGCCCGAACAACTGACACGCTCAGTCGTCTACAATATTGCCGGCAAGGGTGTGTATCGACAGAACGTCAAAGACATCTATGATTGTATGTGTGAACGATTCAGTCTCGACGTGCTCGACGTTGCGCTCAGCGAAGCACGAAAAGGCACAAAGAGAACAGCAACGCTGTCATCAACCGCTGGCGTCGAAGAGGCATGTGCGGACGAGCGCATGGCTCTCTATACAAGCGACGACCGCGAAGTGCAATTCGTTCCGTTCTACATCATCTCGCGCATAGAGCAGAGAAGAAACGGGTTTCGTCTGGTGTGATCCATTTTATTGCTGCTTGAACATTCGCAATGCTTCGCCTTTGGTAACGCGCCCGTGCAAATTAGCCGGTCCGCCTTTTCCAGAGTCAACACTGGCTTCGATGGTCGCCAACCGCATGGCAGAAACTTTTTCTTGCATGATCAATTGATCTCTCACTTCTTTGTGCGTGTCAAACGCGTAAAATATGTCAACGGCCGGTGCATCGGAATTAAAGTTTTCCGCCTCTTTTTCCTCTTCGCGAAACAAACGTTCCTTCAATGCAGCGAGAGAGAATCGTTCCTCTGGTGTATGCGAGCAAACAGATTCGTTATAAATACCAGTCATTGTTTTTTTTTCCTCTTTTTTTTTTCCCGCAACTTCCCGCGCGCGCGCGCGCGCGCAAAAGAATGACAGACGAGCGTGTTTTAACTTTATTGCAGTTGCAATCAACATTCAATACTCGCGTTGCAAACATTTTGACGGCGACAGATGCGTGCATTAAGGCAATTTCGGACAGACAATCGAATATCAACGACCGCGTTGTTACCATTTTTTCGACCATGGATACTGTTTTGCGTCTACAGTCAAGTCAAATTTCCAATATCAATTCACAACTCGTTGATTTCACGAAACTCTTTGTTGGACTCTTAAAGAAACCGGATGAAACTGAGATAATCGATGAAAAGGAGAAAACAAGCAAAAAGCGCACGCGTTCATCTACGGCAGTGACAGAAACAGACCCACAAACGAACAAGAAATCGAAATCCGCAATTAAGAAATGAATTTTGTTCGTTTTCATTGTCTAGGTTGACGATGATGCTTGCGGCGGCGGCGCCTTCTGTTGCAACAGCGTAATGCGATAGTGCAGTCTCATATGCTTGCCTTCGTAGTACCAGAAAGCGGCAACCAATGAGGCGAAAAGCACTTCGCCAATTATGTGAATGCTGCGCGCCACGTGAAACGCGTCAACGTTCACCGTGAAACTCAGTGGCGACAAGCCGTGAAATTTCAATCTAAACGGAATCCAGTGCGCAATAATGAGGAGGTGTACCAGCGCCGGCACAATGAAGTAGCCGATTTGTGAGCGCGTCCACGCACCACCGCGCGTTCGCATCGTTCCAATTGCAGACACAGTTTCCCTATCAACTCTGTATATGAGAATGCCCCAAATCGCAGCGTCGATGACGAGTGCGATGATACGCCAAATTAACAACACCATTGACGAAACGTAAAACCAATCGGTCACAGCGGCAAAGTCAACTAAGAACAGTGGCAGTTCGACGATGATCATCTCGGCGACAATCAGCCACGACCAGAAGTATTCGTTTTCCATAAGCAAGTGTGCGAAAAAGTCTCCCTTCCTACGTCGCGACACACTGAATATCGAGTGCGCACACCGCAATATGGCAACGAAAAGTAAAAAAGGTGGTTGTTGCGAAACACTTTCTCTTCGTTCATTTAAGTCGTTGCAGCGCTGACTCAACAAACGTCAACGCCTCCGACGTGACCGCCTGCTGCACGCCCTCGCGAATCATGAACTTCACACCGTCTTCTTTGAACACAGCGCGCGAGCCAGCGGCAGCGCCGTGGTTGATGTGCCACATAGGTGCCATGAGTTTCGATCGGCCAATGAGAGTGCCGGCGCGGTCGTACGGCGTGAGTGCGACGTGAACTGCTGAAACTCCGTTGGCGTTGCGCTTCGTCGTCATGACGTTGACATTGAATTTGAGCGCCATGCCCTTGCCGTCGGTCACGACGCGGTCAAACGACGCGCACACGGGTTCGTTCTTCACATGTGCAGCGTTGATTTTCGTCGCCAGAGTTTCGGCGTCGAACACGATCACCGTCTGCATCATGCCCTCTTTGGGAGCCTGCGTCGCCTTTGCCGGCGCAGCAGCAGCAGGGGCCTTCTTTTTGCCGCCCGATGATGACGCCGACGACGATTCCTCGTCGCTGCTCTCTTCAGCCTTTGTGGGAGGAGATGGTGCCGGTGTTGTCGGCTTCATCGCAGCCGACTTCTTTTTCTTTGTCTTCTTTTTTTCAGACCCCGACGAAGACGAGGACGACGAAGACGACGACGATGAAGATTCATCGCTGTCCTCTGTGTAGACGTCGACAGCGTACTCTTTGTCCTTTGCGGCGTCGGCGCCACCAGCGGCGGTCTTTTTCTCGCCGTGCTCTTTCTCTTTGCAATGATAGTGCTTTTTCTTGCCACCGGTGGCGAGAAGTTGCGCCGGATTGTCACACGTCGCGAGCACGCTCGGATCTTTCGCGCCCGCGGCGAGCACGCTGCACGTCGGCTTGTGCGAGACTTCGTGCACTTTGGCGCCGCTCATCAGCGTGTGCCCGTTGCAAGTCGCACATTGCACACGCTTGAAGTTGTGCAGACCACCGGAGAATGGGTGTTCACTGCACGCCTTGAGGTAGGCCGCGCGTGCATCCTCTTGCGAGGAGAACGGCACCATGTTTTCGTCGTAGTACTGATTGCCTTCTTGGAAATTTCCGGCGTCGGCAAGATCGTCGCAAAACTGATCCTGTTGCGGCTCGAATGCGCCGGCGTCTTCATTGCCAAATTGCTGCTGCTGCTGCTGCTGCTCGTTTCCTTGAATCGGTGCGAATTGCCCGGAGATTGGCGAGTTCTCTGGCATCTGGTTGTTCGAGACCCAGCCGTGGCCGTAATAACCGGGGTTCCAGCCGCCGCGGCCGTAATAGGCTTGTGGGGGACGATCGTAGGGGCCACAAATGAGTGACATCGTGTGTTCTGATCGGTTTGTTGTTGACTCAAGCGTTAAAATGTGGTTCTAGCAAACTAAATATCCCCGGCGTTTGGTCTTATTACGAAGACACACATACACACACGAGCAGAGGGTGATGAGTTTTTTCTCCTCGTTTACATCCGAGGCACCGACAACGATGCCTGCGCCCGCACATTCCAACATTGCTGCTACAGCAGCGGCGAGAAACGCGTGGGACAATCTAACGACTGGCGACTATGTTTTCATCACATTCTTCAGTTTGATGCTCGCGGCCGCGGCCGTGTTTGCGCTTCAGAAACTCGCGGAAGGCCTCGTATTGAGTTACCGCGGTCTGGCCAAGTTCGTCGACTATACACACAAAACCTATCTCTGTCTCTGGGACGTTGTTATGATCATCATTCGCATGACAATCTTTCTTCTCATTGCGCTTGTTATATTTTACTTCGCGGCACACGAGGAACATAAACGTTTAGCGTATGAGTGGTCGGTGAAAACAGCGCCAACGATTCAACTTGTCGCCAATCGGACGCTGGATGGGCTCGCCAAACTGCATGGTGTCTACTTTGGCAAGGAGACGAATAAATTGATTTGACGCTCGTCTCTTACGCTATTTCTTCTCGCGTTCAAAACTCGCGCCGTCGGTGACGCCCGGCGTGCTCTGAAACGCGCGCTTCGCCTCTGCCGCCTGACCGCGCGCCAGTTCAATTTCTAGCGCCATGCGCGCCGTCTCCTCCTTTGTGAACGAGCGATCCACAGAGCCAAGAAAACGCTGCGCGGATTGCTCCTCTTTCGTCTGCTTTTTCTTTTTCTTTTTATCGCTCATTTGATGCCGGGGGAGCGGTTTGTGCGTGTGTGTGTTTTTTTTTTACTTTTTCCAAATCATCGGCAGCATCCAACAGAGCGCCGATATGTTGCTCTGCTCAACATTGTCGTACCACGGTCGATCGAGATTGTTCTTCGCGGGTGGACGAAAGAACCACGGCGCGTGTTGCTGCTGTACGAGGCGCTCCTCGATAGACTGTCGTCGCGAGCCCAACACAAGCATGGCCGCTGGTTTGCTCGCTAGCAACATGATGAGATTGCGCGGTGTCAGTCCGTCTGCGCGAACACGGCGCGCCTCCATGTAGTCGACAATCACGCGATTCGTCAGCGCGGCATCGGGCGCGCCGCGCACGTCAAACTGGTAGCCAAATTTCAGTTTCTCGAACTCGCGACGGCGCTTGAAAAAGCAGTTGTCGTCGACGCAATCGTAAACGATAACGACGCAGCCATTCTTCTCAATTGGCAGCAGTTCGTCGCGAAACGTCGTCTGACGCTCGTTCACCAGTTGCGCAAGCATCAGTCCGTGCCAGTCGCCAGTCACGTGTAATGTGTCGATGAGCACTCGTGTGCTCACACGCGTACTATTCATCAGAGAGCGCGTTTCGCCGGCAATGGCAGCGGCCGAATTTATGGCGTGATCGGACGAGAACTTGATGCGCACGCACGCGCGCTCACGTAACTCCTCGACATTTTCGTAGTGCGCCTTGACGCGCTCGATCGCGCTCGCCGGCGCCGAGAACACACCAGAGAAATAGAGATCATCGATGATGCAGCCGTTGTTGAGAAACGGTGCGGCGTTCTGGAACGCAAGACCACCGATGATCACTCGACGACCGCACGGTCCGGTTTTAAAATCGGTGTTGGTCGAACGCCATCCATCAGAGTCGCGCGGCGCGAAACACGAGCGAGCCCAAGAGTTGGTGCGCGCAGTCTCCAGTGTGCAACTCGTACAGAGGAGAATCAACGCCTCGGCAAGCGACTTGTAGGTGAACGCATCAACGCGCGGCACGACGAGCGCGAACAGACCATCCTCGACGCGGGGCACGCGAGCGATGTCAGATTCGACGATGACGGCAACGTTTGCGCTCTTGGCGCACTTCCAGCGCCAATACTGCTCGTCGTCGCGTGAATTCACAAGCACGAGATACTTCTCGTCGTTGTCGAACATCTGCAGCCAGACTTGCGAACGCAACTCGTCGACGCTGGCCGAGCGCAGCAGAGAGACGTTCTTGTCAAAGCACTGCACCAGTGAAACAGCAATCACAGCCTCGAGCGCCATCATTGCCGACGTCGTGTAGAGAGTGGTCTTCCTTCCGCACTCGGTGTCGACTTCGAACGCTGCGAGCGAGGCTGTTTTCAGTGTTGGCCAACAGAGAGACCGAATCGCGGCGCTGATCTCCGGGCGTGACAAAACACGCCGATCGGTGTCGGCCAGCAGCGTGCGCACTTCGGCGCGCAACGCGGCGTAGCACGTCATCTCTTCCACGCTGACATTGAAATGCTTCGCAAGCGCGCGCACGAGACGTTTGTTGCCGGCGAAGGAGAACATTGCAAATTTCGAGTCCGTCATGATGTTGTGCGCCGCCTCCTTCTCCATTTCGGCGAGCAGTTTCTCGGTGTAGTCGAGCAGTACGCTCTTGAGCGCCGCGTCGAACCCGAAGAATTCAACAGCGTGCCAGAAGGTGGCCGGCGCCGTCGCTGGAAGAACCATGCGCACGAGCGCATCGAATTTCGTATTCGCCCACATGCTGTCGCCAGAGAGATTCATGCCGACGAGACAGCGCACGCAATCGGCGAATCCCATCGAACCCGGCACAATCGCTGCTCGCATTGGTTCTTTGAATAAACTGGTGCGAATTCTCTTCGCGTGATCGTGACGCGAACACATAACGGCGGCGACACTTGGCGACGACGTGAACAACTCTTTGCACCGGCTGTCGACATAGCCGGGCGGCCGCGCGAGATCGAGTGTATTCTTCTCCGACGCGTAGAGGAAGAAGTTGGTGCGCGAGAGTGCCAGTCGTATTTGCGCGCGCGTCACCGTGTTCACACCAGAGAAGAAAGAGTCGAGCGAAGAGACACGACCGGCGTGCGAGAGTTTGAAATTGTGTCGCACCGGTTTCTCGTTGTCGGTCTCGGGAAATTTCGTGCGCTTCACATACGCCACCTCGAAGAGAGAGTTCTCCGATATCGGACGTCGCACACTGCAATACATGTTGACGGTTTCGGCTGCGTTCGAGCGCCGCAGAACCGATTCCGGCATCAGTGCTGCATTCGGACGAGCATTGTAGACGTCGTAGTTTGTGTGCGACCACTCGGTTGCGGATTGCCAATTCAGCGTCGCCGGATGCGTGACAGACAGCCGACCTTTGATTGGATAACAAAGCAACGGACACGAGTGCTCGCGTGCTTCTTCGACGCTGTCGAAGCGCAGAGTGCAATAGACAAGCGTCCGTCGTGGTTTCGACATCATCGACCGCTGCGAGGTCAGCGCACGTTCGAGAAACGCCCGTTGCTCGGCGGGCGTCTTCCGACGCAGCATGCGCTCCGAACTCGTTAACTGACAGAGATGACGAATCAATGGCATGTCAGGATCGGTTTGATGTTCGTAGAAATCGTAATTCTCGAAGAACGTCTTGTGCGCCTCCGGCTCTTCGGGCTCGGCGCCGTTGAACAGCGCTTGCAGCGTCTCGGCAAGAATCTCCTCGCGCAGTGTGCGCACACCAGCATACGTAACGCCGAGAATCGCCTTTGGATCTCCAAACACTTGGCCAACTGGATAAAAACACATTAGTATCTCGTCGCCATCGACCGGACGTCGTTTTGGGGGTGCTCGCTCTTGTTTCTTTTTTCCATCGTCATCGTCATCATCATCGGCGCCATCGCCATCGCCATCGCCATCGCCATCGCCAGCATCATCATTTTCGTTGTCATCGTCGTCGTTGAGAGGTTCTTCCTCCTCCTCGTCTTCGGTGTCATCATCGCCGATGTCTTCGCCTTCGGGTTCACTTTCCGCTTCGTCGTCATCATCGTCGTCGACGGAAACGTTGTCATAGTCGTCGACGGCTTCGCGTGCTGGCGCGTCAGAAACAGCCTCAAAGTTTTCGCTGTCAGAGTGAAAGTTTTCTGCGCTTGCGTCGACTTCGGGGGACAATTGTCGACTCATTTTATGTTTCAATTTTTTTTTCGCGCCTCGTGAGGGAGCGCAGAAAAAAAAATACATAGATTATGAACACGCTTGTTTTCTTCATTGACAAAAATCGACAAGTGAGAACTTCTGCGAGAGACGAGTTCTTTGCCGCGATGGAACTTTTAGAGTTACGCGAGGCGAAGCGAGCACAAACTTCCTCTGCGAAAACAACAACAGCAGTGACGTGCATGAATACGAGAGAGATTGTCGCCGGCACGCGGGCTTTGCGACACCGTTGCGGTGCAACAAGAAACGATTGAGGGCAACATTTGATTGATGGCCGGATAGTTGAATCGCGCGCGAAGAATAAACAAAACATCGACGTCACATGGCGTTTATCGGAAACGCAGAGTTGATTTTCTTCGAGATTGGCCTTGTTGGTTTGATTGGGCTCTGGTTGCCAGAGACAATACGCAGATTCATTGGACGCAAACAGAATTACGCCGAACTCTCGGGTAACATTTCATGGGCGCCGCCGCAATGGTTGTTCATCATTGTGTGGTCGATTCTCTACCTCATAATTATGCCACTTGCTGTCTATCGCATTCGTCTCTACGGAAATTGGGCGGCCGGCGTCAACTTGGCACAGTTGATCGTGTTCTGGGTGCTGCAAGTTATTCTCATGCTCTACGTGATTCTCTACGAAGTGAATCTCTGGGCGGCGTCAATTTCGTGTTTGCTTGCGTTTGGCGCCGCCGTGGCGACGTGTTGGCTCTTCTTCCAGAAGGAGACGCTCGCGGGCATTCTCATGATCGTGCCGGCCGCGTGGCTGTTTTTTGCAACGATTCTCAGTTTCGCAGTTGCGTGGCAAGGCAGAAATTCAAATCCCTATTCGTCGGTGGCGCGAAATGTTGCGACGTGGGACGGTCAGATTGGTGCGCCAGTGTCGGTGCCGCAGACGCGCAAACCCACTGTCAGGACGCAGAGCGGTGCACCCATCGCCATCCCTGGCGGTGTGCGATCGCGCTCCGTTCCGCCCCGCGCGGCACCACCGCTCGCTGCCGCTGGCAACTCAAAAATGCCAAATTCTGCAGCCGGTTTGAGAGTTATGGAGAATATGAGAACACAAGCGGCATCACTCACGACGCATGGCGGCGTGCATCTTGTGTAAAATACGAACGCCAAAGCGCAAAAATTAAACTCAAATCAATAACAAACCTCCAAGCAGACCATTGAAGATAGCGAAAAAGATATGCTTTGCCTCCTTCTCCGCCTCTTCACTGTTGCGAATACAGCCGACCCAAACGATGTTGCCGCGCTCGGAAATCTGGTTTTCGCCCTTGTGCCACCATTTACAAATTCTCTGACCCCATGTCAACAAACTGGCGCGACGTGCGAGAATGGTCGAGTCGTCGCGCTGACAATAACTACAACGCTTCCAATTTTCGTTTTCCCCGATATCAGCCGATTTCAGAGGCTGAGAAATCTGACGTTTGGTCCGGGCTTTAATCTTCCAATTGCTTCCAATTTCAACAAAATTCAATTGCTCTCTTCGCTTGAGAATTTTGCTATCGCCGGTTCCAGTCCAATTTCAAAGTCGGATTTCGCAAACAGTATTCTGGATGTCGGAGACGGGCTTCAGTGGCCAAATTTGCACACATTCACCATCACCAATGCTCGAAATCTGGGAACGATACCAATCGCGATGGAAAAGTGGAGCAAACTACGGCATTTCTCCGTCGTAACCGTCGACGACAGTTCTTCGACAAATCCTCTAAAATTGCAAACACATCTTGGTCATTGGGACGCTATAGAAACGTTCACTATTATTGGCAGCACGCTTGCAGCATCTCACGTACCGGATTTGGGACTCTGTGCGAATCTAACAGATTTCACAATTGACGGTGTGACATGGGTCACAACCTTTGGCGACCCACAATTATTTCTCTCGCCAAAGTTGAAGAATTTCATCATACGAAACGGTCCACAAACAGCCGGTCTCCTTCCAACAACGATCTCGCTCGCGACGCGTCTTGAGACGTTTACGATAAGCAACACAATTATGCACGGCGACGTCACGCCTTCGTTCAGATTGAGAAAGAAATTTTTGAAATCCTACACACTACACGGAGATTTCGGTGGCATTCTCAACTCGACAATTGGAGAAGCGGAATCTTTGGAGAACTTAGACTTGATAACGCACGTCTCGGGATCGCTTCCGTCGCAATTGGGCATTTTACATCATTTGACATCCCTTTCTATCATTGGCGACCCAGCGAGTCACCTTTCACTCACCGGAGCAATGCCAGTCGAGATGTTCGAATTGATCCATCAAAATCTACTGCGTCTCACTGTGAGAAATATGAAAAGCGACGGTCACGTGCCTGATTTTGCGCTATCCGATCCGGTTCCCGACACAAAGGTGATCGCCTTGGTCAACGATTCTCTCTGTGCCACATTGCCGTCGTGGTTGATCATACTTGCGCCGACTCTGATTCAATGCAACTTCGCTCTCAACGAATTCTGCTTCTCTCCACTGCCACTCTCAGTGTCCGAGCGCTCAGTGTGTCTGTTCGCAATCACGCAGACGCCAACAAAGTGTGGCAGTTGTTCGACGTGTCCATCTTTCGACCATTGTCTGGATTGTGCCGGTGCATTGTATGGCACCTCGATCTACGATATCTGCGGCGTGTGCAATGGCGATGGAATGTCGTGTTTGGATTGCAACGGAGTCGCGCATGGCACCGCAGTCTACGACGCATGCGAGATATGCGGAGGCACCGACGCTTGTGTCGACTGCGCCGGTGATCCGTTCGGGTTGAAAGAATACGACGTCTGCGACGTGTGCAACGGCGCCGGTCTCTCGTGTTTAGATTGTCGCGGCATGCCGTTTGGCACTCTGCGTTACGATAGTTGCGGCGTTTGCGGCGGTGACAATCTCTCGTGTCACGATTGCGCGGGCGTGATTGGCGGCACTATGGAGTACGACGCGTGCGGACATTGTGTCGACTTCGCGAATCCAACCTATCGTCCGAGTTGCTACGACTGCTTGGGCGTTCCGTTTGGGTTCGCCACACGCGACGTTTGTGGTGTGTGTCACAACGCATCGATGATTCCGCATCCGACCGAAAATCTCGAGGACGAATGTGATCCGGACCAAATTGTCGCGGGCGTCGCGGGTGTCGACGTCATAGTGCCGTTTGACATTGCGTTCGGCGCCTTGCTTCTGATTCTCTTACTTATCTACGCTATTTTTCGTTACCGCGCACGCACGTCCTTGGAGCCGGAGTCAACAGACCGACGTTTTAGAGGCGTTGTGAGCGGCGGCGATGTCGGGCGAGCGCCGCCAGAGACATCATTTCCATTTGGAAAATTGGAATGAAAACTCCGTGAAAAACCCTCTTCTCATTGATTTTATTCGCTCGGATTAAATATAATATATAATTTCGGGTTTCCGGTGGCATCCAAATATTTAACTCTCGTATTGTATACATCAAGTCGCGATGAAGATTCTTGGTCGCCGAATTCCGACTTGACGAACAACGTGTCATTGTCTTTTTTTTTCAACCGACGTGCCAAATCTGGTGATTCCTTCTCAATCTTGTCGACAACCTTGCGCATAAACGCTCGAGCCGGTTGCAACCCCCAATCGAAAACAGCGATAGAAAATTCCGGAATCGCGAGGAGTTCAATCACGCGTGTGGCTGTGTCGGTGTATGCTGCTCGGCGTTCCGAAGGCTTGCCGCGCGGTATGTTCACGACGAGCAAACCCGCATCTCCAGACGACAGTGGTCCACACAAAACTTCATTAAAGAGCGCGCTGTTGTTCAGTTTCTTCAATTGAACTTCGTATTGACGCAAGTGAGCACTCTCGGAAAACTTCTTCGTAACTTCGGCGGATTCAAACCATTTCGTGGTCATTTTTGTTGTGTGAAGGGTGTGCGCGTGCGTGGGTGTTTATTTCGTTTCGGGTGTTTCTCCAAACGGTATCGTTCCTTGTTGAAGCAGAACTGCGGCACGTCGCGCTTCCGTCGATCCGTAATACGGCGAGTAGAAGAAATCGTGAATTGACATTTTCACCGGTGGCTGCACACTAGACACCGGTGGTGACGTGTCTATTTTCAATGAGAACGCGCCATGGATGGACGGTATCACCGACTGGGATGGCAACGACGGAGTCGTCGGCTCGACAGCATCCTTCTTCGCACGTTTGGCTGCATTGGTTGATTCATCGTCAAGCGCGGATGCGATGACGACCTCGTCGTCGTTTTCGATGCGTTTCGTTTTGAGAGATTGCTTGCGACTGATCTTTGGCGACGGAGCCGGCACAGTGATCTCGACCAACGTTGGTTGCCAAACGTCATCATCGGGCAAGCATTTGCCACTTTCGTCTTTCTTGTAGCCGTGCACAGATTTTCCTTCGAGGCGCTCGAACGGATCAATGAATTTCAAATTGACGTAGTAGTCCGTCGTCCACGTAACGCGTCGAATCCAGCCAGCAAGATGCTGCGACGAGATGCTCTGCGCTTTGAGCAAACCACCATGCAGCGAGACAAGAGCGGTGAGAATCGCGCGTTCGTCGACGAGAATTCGAACGCGCGACTCTTTGTGATTCTCGAACAGCACCGCATCCTTGAGGAGTTTGTCGTCGCGATTCGTCACGAGCGCGGCGAATTTCGCCGGACCCACTTGCGGTAGTTGGTCGATGAAATCGTTGCCACACATGAAGAGAAAGTAGAAGAACGTCTGCGGCAGCATGCGAACTTGCTCGGGACGCGTGTTGATCGATTGCCAAACACCCGTGACGAGTTCGAGCGAATTGAAGATTTTCATCGTCTCCTTGTCGTGCGACGACGCGCCTTCGATGGGCAGAAAGTAACTCGTGCACATCGCGCCGGTTATGACGCGCGCGTGCCGATTGCGCATCGAGAAGAACGCCAGCAGCGCCACTATATCACCGTCGTTAGCGTGCACGAGTGCGTTGGCATTGGCGACTCGCGGCACCCACGGCGGTGCGTTGTTGCCGCCATCGGCAAACGCATACGCAGCCCAAAAGACTGCCTTCACCTCGCCTTCGCCGAGCACATTGTTCTTCGACTCCATCTTGCCGGTCTGTGAGAACCATGCGCCAAACACCTCGTTCTCTTCGCCGGTCGCGGCGCGCCGACGCCAATCACGATAGCCATCGATGATGACAAAGTGCTGTGGATCGCTCCGCAGCAACTCAATGCTCTCCTCTTCGATCACGCGGCAGAGATAGAAAGTGAACTTGCGCATCAGTGATGGTGTGCAGCGAACGCGCGCGAAATCCTTCGGCAGATTCACATCGTGGCTGAATTCGTATGCGCCAACGTCAACAGTCTTCGGTCCGAGGAAA
>Ga0315284_10007952_pt1 | contig 15135 bp, 11 predicted proteins | sample YL17G09_16_MG_FD_203696 | JGI IMG/M metagenome (GOLD analysis project Ga0315284, IMG submission 203696) | Sediment microbial communities from Yellowstone Lake, YNP, Wyoming, USA - YL17G09_16 | ecosystem: Environmental > Aquatic > Freshwater > Lake > Sediment | place: USA: Wyoming | collected... | reverse complement strand
GTCTTGCTGAGCCCGGCTGAGACCTTGTGTCAGGGCTTCGAGTTGCGTGCTGAGACCTGTCAACAAGCTCAAATTCGTCTGCTCTTGGCCGGGGAGCGCGCCGATGTATTTCCGTTTGAACACCGCCAATCTCGCATCTTGGTCATCGAGCTTGCGCTTGGATTCCGCTAACGAATTGGACAGGAAGTCCGTCGTTCCCTGGGAGCGTTGCTGGCGGGCAAGCAGATTCTCCTCGATGAACATCGAGGTGATCACTTCGCACACCTGCTGAGCGAGGCGGGGGTTGTTTGCAGTGAAGCCGATATAGAAACCCGGAAGGTCCCCGGTTCGGCTCGCCGCGATGGAACGGATGGGCGTCACCGAGATCGACTTGCGCAGCCTATCGACGAGATCCTCCATCGGCGCTTTCCCCACCTGCTCTTTGAAGAGCCCGAAGCGCTCGATGATGGGCTGCAGGCGCGTGCGGCTGAGGATTTGCTCCTGCATCGTACCCAGGCGTTGCGCCAGATCCTCCGTGACAACCGACTTGACGAAACTATCGGGCACCTTCTGTTGTTCCACCAGAACAAGGGTCTGGGAAGTGTACTCGTTGGGTAAGGTGAGGGACATCAGATAGGCAACAATCGGTGCGATGATCGCCGGAATGAGGATTATGTACACCCGACGGCGCAGGATCGCCAAGTAATCGTCTATATTCAGGTCTCGGTGTCCTAACATCAGATCTTCTCCTTAACTTCCCCTAGCGCGATAGCTGGGCCGATTGCCCGCTAGTCAACATCGATCGGGCGGGTGTGCCAGTTAAAGCCAAAGCCAAAGAGGTGGCGAATGTATACGTTACCTCCGCCGACCCCTGTGTTCGCGGTTGAAGAAAGCCGCTGATCCTGCAGGCTGTAATTGAAAGATACATCCATGTAGCGTCCCAGGGCCCTGCGGAGCCTGAAGCCGGCATGCACAGAATCATAAGTGATTGCATTGCCCCCCGCTGTGGTCTGCCGTAATCTGCTGTTGCGAGCATAGCCCGGGTCGATCGAGCCCGACCAATTCCGGGTGAACCGCCAACCTACGCTCCCGCTGACCTGGTCTGTCTCGGCGCCGAACAACAACCCGGACCCGCTCGTCGTGAAGTGTCCGTATGAAAGCCCCAAATCAGTGCGGGGCAGGCGGTAACGCAGGGAACTGTGAGCATTCCAGGAATACCGTCGGTCAGATGGATTGGTGGAGTTCTTGAAGATGGAGACCTGCGGGCCCGCGGCCAGTTCCCAGGCCAGCCGGCCCGTGACCCGTCGTCCGTAAGACAGTTGGAAAAAGTGAGTGTCAAACCCCAGGCTTACCCCTTTGAACTGCAATTGGCTCAGGCCGTAGACGATTGCGACTGTGTCCTTCCGGGTCGCCATATAATTGTAACCCGCGGTGTAAACCCGCTGATTGCTTTCGATCAACCCGGGTTCCTTAAAACGGAGAAGGCCATACGAGCCCGACGCGGTAATCATCGACCGCGCGCTGAGGTTGTATTCCAGTTGGGCCACAGTCGTATTGGCCACTCGGGTCCCACGACCGGAGAGTATGCTTTGGTTGGGTGAGAAGGCGGGGATCAGATTGCCCAAGTTCGTCCCGAAGCTGCCACCGAGGCCCGTACCAAGCCCTCCGAGACTGCCCAGACCGTGGAACCCGAACGGAGATTCCGGCAGATAGCTAGCACGATCACTTATCATGAATCCCCATCGCCGTCCCCTCCAGCTTTCCGTGAAACCGAAATCGTGGACCATGGCATTGAAGTCTGAGTTTCGCGAGTAAAGCAGACCGCCGCCCTTGTAATCCATGATGAACGTGCTAGTCTTCCCGACTCGCTGCAAGGCGAGCCGCCCAACTACACTGCCTGTCACCTCAAGGCCTCGGGTCCCCGTCGAAATACTGAGTTGATTCGAATCCCCATACGCGGTTACCTGGAGACTGGGCAGAACATAGCTGCGGGCTTTGTGCTGCGATCCCGCGGTGATCTCTTCTGCGCCCGAGAGAGGACGAGTATCCGGCGTCGGAGCGTTAACATTCTGGTCTGACGGAGCCTCACCCCCTTGACCTGCCGATTGCTGCGGGCCAGGACCACTCGTCGATCCTCCCTGCTGCGCCCAAACACCTGGAGAACACAATGCGACGGTGAGAAATAGGCTCTGCAACGCAATGTACCTTCTCATTCTGGCTCACCTCTAGGGGACGACAATGGAGTCTCCGGGCTTGAGGAGGATGTTCTGCTCCGTCCTCACTCCTCTGATAACATCTTTATAGTTGAAGAAATAGGTCGCCTGTTTGCCGTTCTCGGTTCGCAGAACCTGGATTTTGGACGAGTTGGCGAATTGTGAGAGCCCACCCGCCGTTGAGATGGCTTGCAGGATGGTCATGTTCGGAACCAGCGGAATCGCGCCCGGCCGGTTGATCTCGCCCATCATGTAAACGCGTCGGCTGTTGATCGCCGTGACAATTACGGTTACCTGGGGATCGGTGAGAAACTTCCTGAGTTTTTCCGTCAATTGCGCCTGCAACTGCATCGGGGTCAATCCGGTAGCCTGCACATCATTCAGAAGCGGCAGGGAAATCTTCCCATCCGGCCGGACGGGGACTTGGCGAGAAACGTCAGGCTCCTTCCACACACTTATGTCCAGGACATCGTCCTGACCGATGACATAAGTGGGGTCGTCGGTGGCGGACTTGGGGCTGACGGTCGGCTTGACGTCGCTTCGTGCGCCAGTCCGGTCACCTTCCTTTGCTTTCTCACTGGTGCCCTGCTGTGCCATTGCCAAACTCGTGGCCAATGGCAGCAGGAGTAGCAACGCGAAACGATACCTTGTTCTCATGATACGCGACCTCTAGGGCCTAGGAAGGCCCGGATCCATCCAACCCAATCTGCTTGAGCTTATAAAGCAGTGCCTTATAGCTGATCTGAAGGTCCCTTGCGGCGCGCTTCCTATTCCAGCGCACGCGCGTCAAAACCTGTAGAATCAATTCCCGTTCGGCCTGCCGAGAGGCAGCCTTGGCTGCCTGCTTCAATGAAATCGTTTCGTGGACGATCCTGGGGTGCTGCCCGTCCTCAGGGTTCCAGCCCAAATCGCCCACGGCTTCCTCCGCGCTGCCCAAGGCGACAATCTTTTTGATGACGTTCTCCAGTTCCCGGATGTTTCCAGGCCAGCTGTATTCCTGCAGTGCGCGAAGCGCTTGGGAGTTCACCGCAGGCCGAGGACGGCCAAGGAGCATCGAATGCTTCCCAAGAAAAAAGTCCATCAGGGCTGGAATATCTTCCTTGCGCTCGCGCAGGGGGGGGAGGCGTAGGGACACGCCTTTCAGACGATAATAGAGCTCTTTGCGGAACCGCCCGCGGTGGACTTCCTCTTCGACCTCCTTGCTGGTGGAAGAGATAATCCTTGCCCCGAGAGAACGGACAGGGGGTATCGCATCCCCTTCGGGGAGTAAGTGAAGCAGCCTGGACTGACAGGCAGGGTCAAGTTCGTCGATCTCATCCAAGAACACTGTCCCGCTCCACCCGCCGCCCATGGCCCCGTCGCCCTTGCGCGACCCCTTCGCAAGGTCTTCGAAGAAGTCGGGAGTCAGGGCCGCGCATATTACCTTGACAAATGGTTCAGTTTGGCGGCGCGACAACCGGTGGATGCGGACAGCTACCTCTTCCTTTCCTGTTCCGCTTTCACCGATCAGAAGGACCGGGATGTCGGTGCAGGCGATGTCGGCCACGACGCGCTCGATAGCGCGCATGGTGGTACTGGTGCCCTGGACGAAGAAGTGATCTCGAATAGCGTGGGACAGTTCCACGCCTTGCGTGGCGAACGAAATTGGGACATGCGATGCCATTGCTCCTCGCGAGTAACTCTTGGTTTCGGCAATCGGATCTCGCCCGAAGCCGATTCAAGGTAATGCACGGGGCTCGCCAATGTCCCTTTTCCCCTCCGGAAGGGTACTAAGCCATTCAAAGATCGAGACTTGTTCAACGCACGGCCAAGCCACTCGGGGAAGAATTGTAACAGGAGTCCCTCCGATGTTCAACGGATTTGCCACAAAGTGGAAAATAGTTTCCCTCGAGTTCCAAGCAACGAAGGTCGATTTGCCCATAGCGAGCGAAAAGTATTTCAGCCGATCATGGATTAAGCTGCTTGCGTGGACGGAGTGAAGATTGCGTAACTGGTTGGAAATTAAGACCGATTGTGATGGTGAGACCGAATCACGATCGAGCCACCGAATGACAATGCCCGCGCCACACGCCAGTGCTGATACACCATAGCCACCGTCCAAGCCGTGCAGACTGATTGCCATAAATGCTCCAATTGAGTATTCTTGGCCTTGTTGACGAGAGGGCCCATGATCCACTCCGATGAAACGCAGAAGGGTATCAATGTAGCGGAAGCAACCAAGCACTGGCAAACGTGGTCTTGGCAAGCGGGACTTCTGGTCCTCCTCGCGGCGTATCTTTACTATCCAATTTTAGTCTTGCTGATAAGGGACTGGTGGAACGATCCTGACGCCTCACACGGTTTCTTGGTCATCCCTTTTTCCTTGTTCGTCGCCTGGCACTCACGTCGCCGTTGGATGACCTTGGACTTGGCTCCTTCTTGGCTTGGACTTCCGATTGCGGCAGGTGCTTTGGGGCTCTTTGTCGTCGGGGTTTTGGGTGTTGAGTTCTTCCTTTCTCGAAGTTCACTCATTTTTCTTTTGGCGGGATTGATCATCTATTTCCTCGGCTGGGCGCACTTCCGCGTCCTGATTTTTCCATGGGCTTTTTTGTTTCTGATGATTCCCATACCTGTGATCATCTTCAACCACATCGCTTTCCCCCTCCAACTCTTGGCTTCCAAGTTCGCGACCGCGTCGCTGGAACTCATGGGAGTACCGGTCCTTCGCGAAGGCAACGTCATTCAATTGGCATCAACCACGCTCGAGGTCGCCGAAGCTTGCAGTGGGATCCGGTCGCTGCTCTCCCTGGTAACTCTGGCAATCATCTACGGCTATTTTCTCGAGACCCGTGTGAGGCGGCAAGCGTTATTTGCCGTTGCTGCGGTCCCCATCGCCGTCGTGGCCAACGGCTTGCGCGTCGTGGGAACGGGCCTCGTCGCGAACTTCTGGGACCCCCAGAAAGCGGAGGGTTTCTTCCACACGTTCTCGGGTTGGGTGATCTTCGTGTTGGCAATGGTGATGCTTTTCTCTCTTGATTATGCGATGCGCCGGGTAGACAAATGGCGGGGGCGCGGAATCGAGGGGGAATCATGAACCAGCACATGCGTCACGCTCAACTCCGTTTCTATCTCCTCGTGCTCTTGCTGGTGATTGCCGCTCTGTTCCTTCGGTCGCACAGCCGGGCGGAGGTGTTGCCCCCTCGAGATGAACTCGGGTCATTCCCCGTTCGAGTAGCCGCGTGGACTGGGAGGGACATTGTGATCTCCGAGGAGACTCGCAGAATCCTGGGCGACGGGGAGTTTCTGCACAGGGTCTACAGGAGTTCTCAGGACGAGCCAGCGGTCGAGTTTTTCCTAGCTTTTTTTCCCAGCCAACGTACGGGAAGCTCAATCCACTCGCCCAAGAACTGCCTGCCCGGAGCGGGCTGGGTGCCGGTCGAGTCCTCTCACGTCGCGCTCGAGCGCCCCGGCGGCAAGAGGGCATACGTGAACCGCTTCATTATTCAGAAGGGAACGAACCGCCAGCTGGTCCTCTACTGGTACCAGTCTCATGACCGCGTTGTGGCCAGCGAGTATTGGGCGAAGTTTTACCTGGTGGCCGATGCAATTCACTTGAACCGCAGCGATGGCTCGCTCGTTCGCGTTATTACCCCACTAACTGAATCAGAGAGTATTGAGAGCGGCGAACGCCGGGCGCGGGATTTCGCCGCAGGCTTATGGCCCATCCTTGATCACTACATCCCCCGCTGAGCTAAAGAAGCCCCAGTCCCAAATCCGCAGTGCAGGTGCGGGAGTGTTCCCGTCCGATCACAAGTTCCGTATGGCGCCTAAGTGCATGTGGGCGGCACTAAGGTTGAATTCAGTTGCACATCCTACCGGGCGAGGCCGGTGCAGCGAAATATAACGACGCCGCTAGACGATGTAAGCTACAGAAAAAAAGGTATTTGCTCTCAATTTCCGTTGCCCGCATCGAGGCTCAGTTTTGGGCACCCACTTGCAATAGTTCAACGCGCAGGCTATACAATCTGACAAGGAGATTACTTATGAAGAAGGGATGTCTTGCTTTGACTCTGCTTGGTTTGCTGGTTCTGCTGCCAGCCGGCGCTTTCGCTGACACATGCGGGGGCGGCGATCTCTCGTTGACTAGCGGCAGCAACCTGGAAGCCTGTCTGAGCGTTTCCGGTAACACGGTGACTCTCAACGACATTTTCAGGGACGGTTTGTCAACAGATGGGAAAGTCTTCACTATCGACTGGAACACGAATGTAACCCTGGTGAGCGATACGGACGGGGAGAACGACTGGTCAAATAACCTGGGGAATCCTCAGGGGTTTGCCGACGGATGGAAACCCTACAGTCACCAGGCTGACGGGCAACCGGTTCAAGACCCCAACTTCACGCCATCGTTCTCGTGGACGTTTAGCGGTGACCCGGGAACCGACTTTGCGCTCCACATTGGGTTTGGGGACTGCAGCGGTTGGTTGAGCACTCGGGCCACCGAAGGCACGCCGGGTACAAACAATTGCGGCGGCGGCGAAGTTCCTGAGCCGGCAAGCCTGACCTTGCTTGGCACGGGGCTACTTGGCCTCGCGGGCGTGGTTCGCAAGAGGCTCGGCAAGAAGGCCTAACTGGAAAGAGGGAGGAACGGCCTCTACGCCGAGGATTTTGCAGAGTCTTGCAAAGATCAAACCCCGCGGTGCACTTTAACCGCGGGGTTTGCCCTCTTACAGGGCTCTGGGTGGGAAGTGTGCCGGTCCTCTTCTGATCGGGAATTGCTCCGAAGCTGACTTCTCTCTTTCTATCCTACCTTCTCTACACAATTCTGATAATCTATTGCATGGCGTGCTCTGAGTTCGTGGAATGGGACGAAGTTGATTTTTCCGATGGTTAGCTCTGTTGAGTGCGCAACTCATAATCGGTGTGTGCCCGAAACTCCTCGATCCTTCCGGGGGAAACCATGAAGACCCTTGCTCGTTCGCTTTTCATTTTGGTGGCTGGAATTACTTTAGGTTGCGCCAGGGACCCCATCGCCCGTCAAAAGGAGTACTTTGAGAGTGGGACACGCTACTTCCAGCAGGAGAAGTATCGAGAAGCGGCGCTTCAATACCAAAACGCCCTTCAGGCGGATCCGCGCTTCGCCGAAGGGCACTACCAATTGGCGCAGTGCTACATCAAGCTGGAAATCTGGGGGGGGGCGTACGCCGAGCTCTCTCGGGCAGTGGAGCTCCAGCCCAACTATGCGAAGGCGAGGCTGGACCTGGGAAATCTTCTGCTCTCGGGACAGCAATTCAAGCGGGCTCAGGAGCAAGCCGAGACGGTCCTCAAGCAGGACGCCAACAATGTTGATGCGCATGTTCTGTTGGCCAGAGCATACGCGTCGCTCGGTGATTCAAAGGCGGCGCTTCAAGAAATGGAGAAAGTGTTGAAGCTCGCCCCAGACCGGCCCGAGACTTATCTGACTTTGGCGCAGATCCAAGCTCGCGCGCAACAATTCCAGGCAGCGGAGGAGAACTTCAAGAAGGCGGTGCAACTGGATCCCAAGTCCATCCCTACACTCGTCACACTCGCGAACTTCTACGAGCAGCAGAAGCGCTGGTCGGACGCTGAAAAGCTCATCCGCCAAGCCATCTCGCTTGAGCCCAAGAACCGGCAAGTACGAATCCAACTGGCGGAGCTTTACTTGGCCCAGAATCAGAAGGCACAGGCCGAGCAAGTCGTGGTCGAGGCCAAGAAAGCCTTGAGCGGCGACCCGGTAGGTTATCGGGTGCTGGGAGACTTCTATTTCAATACCGGCGACATGGAAAAAGCCTTCGCGGAGTACGAATCTCTCTTTCGTGAGCACCCGGACGACTTGCGGGTCAAGAAGAACTACGCGCAACTGCTCATTCTGCGCAACCGGCTGGATGAAGCGGCAAAGCTCAATGACGAAATCCTCAAAGCAAACCCCAAAGATACGGATAGCCTGATCTTCCGAGGCCAGATCCTCAACCGACGGGGACAACCTTCCGAAGCCATCCGAGCGCTGGAGTCGGCCCTGAAGAGCGAGCCCGACAACGCCCAAGCTCACTTCCACTTGGGTAACGCGCTCGGGCTGACCGGCAACACGGGCCAAGCCATTAAAGAGTGGCGGGAAGCGATCAGGCTTCGGCCGCAAATGACCGAGGCCTTCCGGGCGCTCGCCGATGCAGCCCAACGCAGCGGTGATGTAGCTTCTCTGAACGAGAGCGCCGAGGCCCTGATTAAGGCGAACCCTTCATCCCCGGATGGTTACGTCCTCCGTGGCACCGCAGAGCTGGTGAAAAACGACGTTGGCCGGGCGGAGATGGATCTTAAGAAAGCCATTGACCTGGCACCGCAAAACCCCTTGGGTTACTCGCGGCTCGCCGCCCTGCGCGTCAACCAAAAGCGCTACGGCGAGGCTGAAAAACTCTACGAACAGGCGTTGGATCGGGATTCGAATTTTGTGGAAGCTCTACGGGGTCTCGCGTCGGTCTACGGCAAGCAAAACCAGCCTGCCAAGGCCCTGGCCCGGGTGCAAGCTCAGATTGCCGCGGCCCCGAATAACAGCCGGTATTACCTCCTCCTGGGCGTGCTCGAGGCTTCAGGCAAGAACTTCGACGGAGCCCAGGCTGCCCTCGAGAAAGCCGTGGCTCTTGATAAGACCAACTCCGACGCCTTCCTCATGTTAGGACAGCTCCAAGCGGCTCGCGGATCAGTGGCGAAGGCTATCCAGATGAATGAGCAGTTCGTTCAAGCCAATCCTCGCGACGTTCGGGGGTATTTGCTCCTAGGCATGTTGGAAGAGTCACGGCAAAATTGGCAGAGGGCGCAGGAAATGTATCAGAAGGCGCTTCAGGCGGCGCCCGGGCACCCACTGGCCGCGAATAATCTCGCCTATTTAATGTTGGAGCACGGGGGCAATGTGGACGTCGCCCTGTCTTATGCCCAGATGGCAATAAGCGGGACGCCAGACTCTACGAGCTTTGCTGACACCCTGGCCTGGGCGTACTTCCACAAAGGAACTTACGGATTGGCCGTGGATCTTCTCGAGGAAACTTTGAAAAAGGCGCCGCAGAATCCCACCTATCACTACCACCTGGGGCTCGCCTATCAAAAAGCCAACAACCGCGCGCGCGCCAAGGAACACCTTGAGCGGGCTCTGCAGATCAACCCCAAGTATCCCCAGGCAGCGGAGATTCGGAAGGCGCTTTCCGAGCTGGCGGGGGGCTAGCCCGGTTTTCTCACCCTACGCGGCAGGAAGAGTTTTCATCAAAGATTTCGACCTGTCGACCGGCCTGGTCAACGAACCCCATGACTTCTCGCTCCAATGAAGCCTAGCATACTTGGCTAGACCCCTCAAGAGACGGAATGTCCCCACCGGCGGGGTGACGGCACCCGGGTCTTAAGGTGAGGACTTTTCGGTTCTCCCTCAGTTGACCTTGAGGGTCAGCGGCAGAGTGTGGCTCAAGCCTCCGGATGTCGCCGTTACCGTCAGGGTATAGGTTCCTGCCGGCGTGCCGTTCTGGGTCGGTGGCGGACCGCCGCCGCCTCCGCCGCAAGCGCTCCACAGACTAACGAGGAGCAACATAGCCGCGAGGCCAAGTACAACTTTGCGTCGGCCGTACACCAGGTTTACAGTCATCAGCAGGAGGAGCAGGACAGCGAGCCCGGTCAGGGGCGGCCAAACGCCGAAGTTCCGTGGCATTCTGCCTGGCCCGAGGAGAGGAGCGGTCACCGAGCGCGCCGTGGTTGTGACGCTTACAGTTGCGTCAAAGGGATTCGTTCCATCCAGGGTCCGCGAGTTCGGAGAGACTGAACAGGCTGCGGCTTTTGGCGCGCCCGTGCAGGTCACTGCGATGGTCTGGTTGAAGCCGCCGGCGGGGGTCAACGTAATCGTGTAGCTGGCCGTCTGACCGGCGTTAATTGCCGGCGAGTTCGTCTTGAGGGAAAGCGTGAACTCCTGCGTGCCGGTGCCGCTCAGGTTCACTGAGTGGGGACTCCCAGGGGCATTGTCGATGAGGGTCATAGTTCCCGTTCGTGAGCCTGCCGCGGTGGGCGTAAAAGTGGCGCTGATTGTGCAAGTCGCGCTGGGAACCACAAGGGAACCAGTGCAAGTGTCCGCTGACTTCGCGAAGTCGCCCGCCATTGCGATGTTAGAAATGTTCAGTGCCAACGTTCCGGTGTTGGTGAGCGTCACGGATTGCGCGCTGCTCGTGGTGCCGACGAGCTGATTCCCGAAGGTCAAACTTGGCGTGCTGAAGGTCACGGCTGGCGCGACGCCGGTGCCGGAGAGGGCTATCGTATGGGGACTGGCGCTGGTGTCGTCGGTCAGGGTCAGTGTGCCGGGCCGCAATCCACTCGCCGTGGGAGTGAATGTCACGTTGACCGTGCAGGTTGAAGTCGGCGCGAGGGGGGCGGCGAGACAGGCCGTGCTCGCGGCATAGTCGCCACTGGCGGTGACGCTGAAGAAGGTGACCGGCATGGTTCCCGTGCTGGTTACCGTTACGGTCCGTGTGCCACTAGGAGTCCCGACGGGCTGGTTGCCGAAATTCAGGCTGGTTAGAGACAGGGAATCCATCGCACCCGGAAGCGTGCCATTGCCGCGAAGCAAGATGTTAGGGGGGCTGCCCGCCGCGTTGGTGGAAATGGTCAAGCTTCCAGTACGCGGGCCTATGTCGGTTGGCGTGAAGGTAAGAGCAATGGCGCAATTGTGCCCGGCAAGTACGCTGGCGTCGCAGGTGTTGGTCTGGTCGAATTCGGCGGCGTTTGTTCCGGTGAAGGATACGTCCGAGATGTTGAGAGTTGCGCTCCCCACGTTGAACAAAATAACGGACTTTGTCGCACTGGTGAGGCCGATGTCGGTATTACCCAGGTCTATGCTGGCGCTGCTCACGCTGACGCCCGGAGCGTCAAGGGGACTGATTCTGAACACGAAGCTGTCGGCGCCGCCGCCCTGCACTGCCTGGATCGTTCCGGTGGTGATGGGAAGGTCGGATGAGTCCGCCTCCCCGGCAAGGTAAATGGTCCCTGCGGAGTCGACGGCGATGCCAAACGCCGCGTCAAAGTTGCTGCCGCCCACGTATGTTGAGAATGTTAACGCCGAACCCAAGCTATTGAACTTGCTGACGAAGACGTCATAGTCGCCACTGTTGGTGGATTGCAATGGGGTGTCAAGTGGGAAGGGTTTGGTATCGGTCTCCTTGCTGCGGGTTCCACCGGCCACAAAGGCGTTGCCCGAAGCGTCCACGGCGACCGAGGTGGCCACGTCGTCGTTGCTTCCTCCGAGATAAGTCGAGTAGATAAGCGAAGCGGATCCGGCCGCGGCGGTATTGATCTTCGTGACGTAGGCATCCACGCACGGGCGGCTGCCGCAGGTTCCGGTGGCGAGTCCGTTTTGGAATGCACCCTTCGTCGGAAAATTGTTGGACCCTGTCACGCCGACGAGGTAAGCATTCCCTGTAGAAGCCACGGCAATGCCGCGCGCGTCATCCTGGCCGTTCCCGCCCAGGAAGGTGGAATAGAGCAGCGTGGTCCCGGTGCTGTTGAGTTTCGCCAGGAAGCCGTCGTCCGATCCCCCGCCGTAAGCAGACTGGAAGGCGTTCATCGTCGGAAAATTGTCTGCCGGCGTGTTGTTGGCAAACGTGGATCCCGCCACGTAGGCGTTGCCCGAGGAGTCGATGGCGATGCCTTGCCCGACATCGTTCCCGTCGCCGCCCAGGTACGTGGAGTACTTGAGCGACGCGGGCCCCGAGAGCGATGGGTCGAACTTGGCGACGAAGGCGTCGCCGCATGGAAGCGTGCCGCACGTCCCACCCCCCAACGCGCCCGCGGCGGCCGGGAAGTCCGTAGAGGCCGTATATCCGGTGATATAGACGTTTCGGGAAGAGTCCACGGCAAGGGCTATTCCGTCGTCCTCGCCGGGACCGCCAAGATAGGTGGAGTAAAGGAGATTGCTGCCGGAATTGTCCAGTTTTGCGATGAAGGCGTCAATATTTGATGCGGTCGCGAGAGTTCCTTGGAATGCGTTATGCACGGGGAAGTCCGGCGAGAGGGAGGACCCTGTTACATAGATGTTTCCGCTGCCGTCCACAGCGATACCCGACGCGGCATCATAATCCGACCCTCCCAGAAACGTGGAGTAGATCAGGGTTGTGCCGTCCGGGCTCAGCTTACTGACGAACGCGTCGTAACATGCGTTGCCACCGGCGCAATTCAGGAAGCCCACTCCCGGGTCGGGTTGAACGACCCCCGAAGTCGTGGGAAAACTGCCAGAAGCGGTGCGACCCGCCACGTAAATGCCTGTGGAATCTATGGCGACGCCTACGGCACTGTCGAAGTTGTTCCCGCCAAGATAGCTCGAGAAGTTCAAAACCGGATCGATCACCAGTGGCTGCGTCGTGTCGTAGGCACCGAGCTTAAAGCCCACCGGCCCGCCACCTCGGGAAGCATATTCAGCGGGAATGAACCGTTTCTTACCGTTCACTATTTGATAGACCTGCGGGCGATTGAACCGCAAGCCCTCGGCCCCAGTGTTAAGGGCTAAGCCGCCGGATTCGTCAATCCGGGGGGAAGAGCTGCCGTTTCGCACAGAACGCTCAGCACCGCCTGCCGAGTTGGCAATTTCCAGTGTGATCGAACCCGGATCAGCACCTGGGGCCACAATGAAGTCGTACTCAAGTTGCCCCTCGTTCCCGTAGTAGACCAGATCCACGCCCGGGTAAATGCCCTGGTATCGCACTCCCGCATAGCTCACGATGTCGGTGCGCCACTTTCGCGGATCATTGCCAATGAGGTAGTTGCTCCTGCCGGGTAGCGGTTTCACGCCGGATACAAAGGCTCCAGGTTTGGAGCCGATGAACCTCATTTGCACCCCGACAGTTTCTGCAGGCCTGGGCCCATTTCTTGGATTGAGGAGAGCGCGGCCGTCCACGGCGGGCCGGTCGAGCGGCCCGCCACTCAGTATCAGTCTCGCTTCATTGGACGTCAGGAAGAGAGTGTGTTTGGCCCCTCGCGACGCGAACTTTACTTCAGGAGCGAATTGTCCCGTGTTGGGTTCGAATCTAAAGGGCCCCTTTCCGTATCTGGCTTCCAGCTCGTGCCTAAGCGCCTCTGCATCTCGACTGGGAGGACTAGCAGCGACAGATTTCCGAGGAACACTAGCCTCATCCTGGCCCTTCCAAGCCTGCCTCGGACGCATGGTGAGGGATGTCTCAAATGTCACCAGCCAGCCTGCAAGAGTCAACAGTGATAGAGCAGCAATCGTGCGGGCTGAAGTTTTCATCGTTATCTCCCATTCCGAAAGCTCGGACATCCCTTGGCTAGCCGCCCTGAAGAGATTCCGGACTCAGACTCGCCATCAACCCAGTTTTCAACCCCATTTCTGACCGAAGAGCGGCCTTCAAGTCAGCGGGCAATTAGCACGGCCCGCGGCACATGGTTTTCTTGGAACGAGCACATCCTCTCTGCGTCGTCGGCCTTCACCAATTCTCTCGTCATTAGACAGAGAGGATGGCGTCGGCGCCTGAACCCGGCTGGTTTCGCGTACTGCGAGAGGGGAGTCCTGCCTGGCGAATCTTGTAGAGCAGCGCGCGATAGCTGATCTTGAGCTTGCGAGCCGATTGCTTGCGATTCCAGTGATTGGCCTGTAGCACTTGCAGAATGATTTTCCTTTCCAGTTCCTGGACCGCCTGGCGCGTTATTTCCTTCAACGGGACCGATTCACCCTGCGCCACCCGAGCGCTGAAATGCGTCTGGCCATGACTGACGAGCTCGGAGGTGATGGCTTCCTCAGACCCCAGGATGACGAAGCGCTTGACCAGATTCTCGAGTTCACGGATGTTTCCCGGCCAGTCGTAGCGCTGCAACAACTGCATGACTTGTGAGGAGATGGGGGGAGGCTGCAATTTGTAAGCCAGGCTGTGGACTTCCAGGAAATAGGCGATCAGCACGGGGATGTCCATGCGTCGTTCACGCAGGGGGGGCAGGCTGATATTGAGAACATTGATCCGGTAATACAAGTCCTGCCGGAAAGTTCCAGTGTCGATTTCCTGCTCCAACTGACGATTCGTGGCGCACAGAAGCCGCACCTCCACCCGCCGATCCTCTTGTGCCCCAATACGGCAGAATTGGCCGTCTTGCAGCAATTGGAGAAGCTTGGCCTGTAAAGATGATTCAAGCTCTGAGATCTCATCCAGGAAAAGAGTCCCTCGGTTCGCGAGTTCCACACGGCCGGGTTTGGTCCCGTAGGCGCCGGTAAATGCCCCGCGCTCGTAGCCGAACAATTCACTTTCCAGCAAAGTTGCCGGGATCGCGGGGCAATTGACCTTGACGAAGGGGCCATCTTCCCACGGGGACAACTTGTGGATCAGCTTGGCCAGGATTTCTTTGCCAGTTCCGCTCTCTCCCTGGATGAGCACGGGAACGTTCGCGCTGGCCAGCTTCTCGACCTTGTTGCGAAGGGCCTTCATCGCCTCAGAACTGCCAAAAATCACTTCGTCAGGCGGCAATATCCCGACTGGAACGAATAACGATGAGTTAATCGAAGTTGCAGTCGCCATGGGGAATCCTCCATCCTCAGTGCCCGGGTGATTACTTCAGTTGCATACGAAATGCCAAAGTTTTTCTGCCAGCAGAAGATTCTGTCCTAATCAAGATCCGCAACAATACTGTAATTAAGACACCTGTTTACAGCAAGATATGCGCCTCTATGCTTTTTGAAGAAAAACGAGGCCAGATTTATAAAGCTTCTTGAGTGTAAAATACTTGCACACTAGGGAAGCATTTTCCCCATCCATTCGGTCTTTCGGCTCGAACCGTAGGTCGGGTCATAAGCGTAGGGGCCCGTCTGCCGGAGCAATCAGATGCCGTCTGCCTTACCGCTCGTTACTCCTCGTCGCCCAGACCGTATTGGCGGATCATGTAAAGAAGCCTTTGTAGCTGATGTTGAGAATGTCCGCAGCTTTTT
>Ga0315284_10007950_pt1 | contig 15135 bp, 15 predicted proteins | sample YL17G09_16_MG_FD_203696 | JGI IMG/M metagenome (GOLD analysis project Ga0315284, IMG submission 203696) | Sediment microbial communities from Yellowstone Lake, YNP, Wyoming, USA - YL17G09_16 | ecosystem: Environmental > Aquatic > Freshwater > Lake > Sediment | place: USA: Wyoming | collected... | reverse complement strand
CCCCAGAAAACGATCTCAAAAATGTCAAAATCGAAAAGGATGCATTTGGTGTTAACAATCCAGCAGAGACATTATATGTGCATGAATCACAACAAGTCCAAGTCAATGATGATATTGTTCCTATTACGGTCTTTATGCATGATAAATGGGTGAAATTTTTATAAACTTCTTCATGAAAATTATAAAAATCAAATATAGAATTAGATGTATAATAGAGCTGATTACGAACAATTTATCACACATAATGCATTATTAACACCCTGTCAAAAGAAAGCATTCCTTCATACCAAACGAAAACTCTTCTATGTTGATCAAAAATCCGACAAACAAATTTCAACCTATTTAATACATGCTGAACAAAGTCATGACTACAATATCGCCACTAGAATCTATTTATTATTCAATCATTTCCTAAAACATGATTTTGTAGACAAACTATTACATGGCATCAAAGAAAAGAAATATTCGGATACCAAAATCTATGAATATATTATGAAACATACAGAAGAACATCAAAAGAAACAAATTCAAAATTACAAAACTGAATGTTCACTTTACACATATGTTTTTGAGAACCTAAGTTTGATAATTCATCAAACATTTTTTCCAAAAGCAGATTTCATGTATCTGGATATCTCCTGTGGGAACGGCCAAAAAACAAAACTATTTGGTGATAAACTAGGATTACCGAAAAAGAATATCTATGGAACAGACATTGCGGAATGGGGACCATACAAAGAGAATAAAACTGCATTGCCCATTAATTTTAAACTCCTAACAAATAATACCTTGGATTTCCCAGACAATCATTTCCATGTTTTGACTATTATATTTGCCTTACATCATATTGACCCCGATAGTATTCATCAATTATTAGATGAATTTGTCAGAGTCATGACACCGGATGGAATTCTAATTGTCATTGAACATAATGTATTAAATGATTACGACCATTTGATCATCGATATGGAACATTCCATGAATTCTTATCTATATGAAAAGAAACCAGATACTGCTTATGCTATATATCATAACTACCTGGAATGGGATTATATCGTAGCACAACATGGTTTGAAATGGGTTATGGGTCTTCCATTAACAGGGTCTATTGGATTTGAAATCAGATATGATAATCCATATTATGCAATTTATCAAAAAAAATGATTTTTAAAATATCTATTATACAAATGTACTATTATATTATCAACTTATGACAGATAATTTGATAATTGGATTTTGGAATGATGCACGGACGATATCGATTCCGCCTGATATCATTAAACAATACCCGTTGTCACCAATATATGGATATTGGATAGAAAATCCTAATGATACCATTATGATCCAGGACATTTGTTATGCTGATTTTTGTATTATAGCCCAAGTCATCCAAGGACATATCAAACAATACCATGTTTCAAAGCAAATCAAAGAATATTTACATCATTATGGATTTATAAATGATGTTTTATATGAAATCGAATGTGCTCTTGATAAAACTTGTCATAAAATGGAATCTTTTCTAGAATATCCAGATAACATTTTTCTAACAACTGCTGAAGAATATCCATTTTATAAAAAGTTATTTCATGATAAAAAACATATTATCCCCATTCAGGTAATTTATCGAATAGATTGCTCTAATAATTCAGATATTGATTGTATTAGTATTTATGATGGATTACCTATTTATTACGGAAACAGTATTTATGAAAAAAAAGCACACACATTAGAACAGCATGTCTCGATATCAAACTCAATAGATATCAAATATGCTAGAAAAAAAATGTTCTTTTCTAAATTCCGCGATATTGTCATACCAGGTGACCCATATATTTTTTTAACAAAAAATGAAATTGTAGAAAAACAAAGCATTTTATCTGGAATATTTGATAATGATGATATCACATATAATATGAATGTCATGAAGCTTATTCAAGATCATCTAAGTGATAACTACCATTGGATCATGCAACATGAACATATCAAACATGATTATGAAAGTAAATTCATCGATTTTAATGGAAAAATAGTCGATATTGTTATTTCATTAGTCCAAAAAAACGAAGCATTATTTCGATCATATTATGATCGATCCCTATTAGTGCCAACTTGCGATGGTACGAGTAATCATTATGCATATCTATTGCATCTTAATTTGGGTTTTATTCATATTGCCATATAAGTTCTATTTTTGGAAATTATATAAAGATTAATTTCATAATGTCCATACCAAAAGGTTATTATATTCCATCATTATCTGGTTTATTACAGAATATGCCATATGATGTTCAATCTATTAGTATCTCATTGTTAACTAGAGGATATGCATTCGTTAAATTACCTTCTCAAATGATACAACAAATAGATGACTGCCTCATAGCAGCTAATGAATTCTTTGCACAAAATGATAATTATAAAAAAGGATTCTTTAAAGAACCTATTTTTGGATATTATGATGTGGCACATAAAGAGAGTTTTCGAGTTTTAACCGGATCACGAATCAATGAGCAAAAGTATCCCAAACAATTATCTAATATGAAACCCTTTGTTATGTCATTAGATAATATGATGTATACAATTACCAAGCATTTATCTCCAATTATTTTTCCTAATTTGGAACGCCATGCAGATGTGTTGGATATTCCATTAATGAAAACGAGAAATAGATGGGGTATGTTTGACATTGCTAGATATCATAATGATGGAGCCAGACAAGATATTAATTGCCAGGAACATTTTGATCCTGGGTTATTGTCGTTCTCATTTAGGTCTACCGTTCTAAAATATATGTGAAAATGCATGCATTTTCACATATATTCGGGTAGCCGAACCTGGTCTTCAACTGAAAGATGAATTTGGCAAATGGAATGCACCACCGCATGATTTCCAATATGGTATCATTTGGACAGGTGATGCAGCAACTAAAATTAATCCAGCACTCAAAAGTTGTGTACATCGGGTAGTTAATGGTGTGACCAACAAACCCAGAATAGCCATGTGGTATGAAATTTGTCTAGCAAAACAGGAACATCTTGAATTGATCAATGAACCAAAATCCAAAAGTGCAACCTATGAGGCAACTACGGGAATACCTATGAGTAAGACTATGTCACCAGGACAATTGTTACCAGATACCATGAAACAACCTAAGAAATTCATCACTTCATTAAATTCTATCTTGAATAACGTATCATATCCAGAAAAAAGAATGTTCCAATCAAGTCGACCTAATTCATCATTTCGATTTTAAAAAATTGAAAAAAAAACATTCTGAAGGTTTTGTTGACTGTGAAATATTACCAGTTCACTGAGATAATATGTCCGGTACACAATTAGACGATCTTGACACTGAATTACGTAATATTCTCACGTCAGTTGATATTACTATTTCACAAAATAAAAAGCAGAACACCAAAGAGTGTATTCGTTCTTTAAAAAGTGCGGACAATGATTTGGCTGCATTCATAGATCGATTAGATGCCCATCATAATTTGACTCCAGCTCTTCGGAAACAACATATCATGACATTGCAAGAAAAACAATATACCATTGATGAAACTATTGTACATCATGATGATCATGAGAAAATAATATTGCACAACCGGGATCTTGTAGATAAATTAAAACTAGCTATCGAAGAAAAAGAACAAGTGACTATGCGCTGTAATGTGTTTGATTCTGATAGGCAGAAATTATTAATACAACATGACGTACTCAAGGACCTTAACCGGATCCAATCATTAGAACTCGATCAAATCAATAATCATAAAGAGATGATCTCCAGTCAATATAATGATCTCCAAGAAAAATACCATATATTGGAAACCGAAAACAAATCATTGCTTGAAAAAATACATATTATAATTCGGGAAATGAATAATATGTATACTAAGAATGAATCATTAGCCCAAACATCAAAGATGACAAATTCTAAAAATACACTTCCCATTAATGCATTGCAAACAACTCTTGATGACGCACTATGGAAAAATGATTATCTCAAAAGCGAAAATTCCGCCATGAAAAATAATATTGCTGAAATGAGACAAACTCTAAAAGATAATTCAAATGAGATTAGTAAATTAAAGTCTATCTATTCTCAATTGAACGATAAGTTAAAAGAGAAAAATCTTGAAATCGAAACATTGACGAAAAAATGATGTGAGATCATTTGGAAAATTGCTTAACAAATATCTATTTCGAATACATATTTGGTAAATAATATTATGTATTATTATATGACAGATTATCAAGAAAAATATATCAAATATAAAACAAAATACATAGACCTTCGTGACCAACTAATGGTAGGTGGATCCGGTATAAAATGTGAAATTAATGATGATGATACTGTTCTATTTGGTCACGGAGGAAGCACCGCGATTATCGTTATTACAAAAGATCATCGTGTATACAAAATATTTACAACATATTATTATTCTACACCCAAGGATAAAATTAATTCAGTTCTTAAAGATCTTAATAGGAATGTAGACAATGAAATGAATATTTATAAAGAAATAACCAAACATATTATGGATACTGGTATTTCGGATCATTATGTTAGATATATTGGACAATCAGAATGCAAAAATGCAAAAAATATATTCAAAAAATGTCCGGATACATATGTTGAATTTTTAAAAATCAAAACGGATTACATAAGTAATTTATGTTTGTCTAAATTTAGACAATATCCTGCAAAACAGCTTATTGATGAATATAGGACAGTTGAAATTGAGTATTGTAATTATGATTGTGATGATTTTATAAAAGACATTAGTCAAACAACTATATTTGAAATGGAACAATATTTGAATATTTTCTTTTTTCAAATTATATATACAATTATGTCTACGCAAAAAGTATATCCAAATTTCGTACATAGGGATTTATTTATACGAAATATATTAGGAAATAAAGAAAATGATAATGGTAATTATTATACGTATATATATGGGGACAAACAATATAGTGTTCCCCAAAAAATATTCTTTCCGAAGATAAATGATTTCGGCATGACAAATCTGGATGACACGTATCATGATAATGATTTGTTTTCATCTAAAATTAAAGATATCTATAACATACTTTATGATGTATATAATGGAGGAAATTTAGGGAGTAAAAGTTTGGTAGTATTATGTGAGAATGATGAAAGAAAACAAACATTTTTAAAAAAATATTTTTCAAACTATTTTAATGTTAACATTATTGATGAATTTATTTATAATTCTAAATCCAATATGGATTGGGATTGGGATAATATTTTAGATGACGAATTCTTTAAAAAAATTGAAATGAAATCTCCAGATGATATTTTGAATATATATTTTTATGATATTTTTGGAAAATCAAATGAGGAGATAAAAGAATTTAAATCTAAATAATATGCATTATTGAAGATATCATCAAAAAATTGATTAATAATATGCCTTTACATGATTAAAAGCATATTATTATACCACTACAATATATGTTATTATCAGCTGGATGTGTATTTACTGATGGAAAATTAATACTGACTGGATTACAAAAAAAATATGGAAAAATGTTATTGAGTGGGATTGGTGGACGAAAAAAACCAGATGATGCATCCATTCACGAAACTGCCATCCGGGAAACAATTGAAGAAATATTTGATATCGAACCGGTAGATAAACAATTAATCGAAGACATCATCGATAATATTGTTCCGACGAACATTTTAGAAAGTGTTGAATATGTAAATTATATATACACGATGAATGATCTAGAAAATATGATTAATCGATGCAGTCATTATATTTACCCATCTGGACATATTCCAGCAAATAAATTCACCGGGACAATCACACGGCTTTATAAAATATATCCAATATCAATAAACGATTTGATTTGGACACGAAATATTCATCAAAATGCTGAAATAAAAACATTATGTTTGTTACCACTAGAAAACGATTTTACCATAGACATTTATTTTAAGGCAGATATTCAACAAATTATATTATCCAACAATCATTAATACATTTTAAGGGAGTCATACAGTATATTATTTAATAACAATTAATCTATTTTTTATCAAAAAATAGATTAATCCAACTTAAATAATTATTAATCAACACTAGTAATGAATACCTATATGGCAGAAACATTGGCATCCCTTGCGACTGGTGCTAATAAAAACGAATATTTGCCTCGTTGCAATTGGGATGAATACCAATTTCAGAATATGGATAATGATCTAGTAGATGCAGACACATACAGTCTAAACCAAATGACAAACTATCACCAGGCTCAAACCAAAACCAATATGGGAAATGAAATTCCATACAATCAATATAATATCTGGAATATTTGGATTCGGATCAGTCATGCAAAATTTCACCATAAATCATACCACGATGATACAACATGTCAAACTATTGATCTGTCTACATTAATGGATGCTGATATTAAGCTGTCAGATCAGGGTACGCATCTCAGCACTATTAGTGTTCGTATGAATCTATTTTTGGCGAAACTAGTCGGAAAAGAAATGATTGAGAATATCGATTATGTAGATATTCCGATTATGTCATTTGAATTGTTATTTCCAAATAAATTTCCATTGCATCTAGTCCATTCACCAATTAATATTTCGTTACAGTCAACATTATTTACCTACCAGATTCAATCAGTTCAATATGATTATCAAGAATGTACCGATTATCAAGAAGAAACAAAATTGTATCCTATACTTTCGTGTGAAGTGTCATTACGATGTCTTAGTATGCCATTCCATTTGTTACAAAGTGGAAAAATTATGTATCCATTAAATTTCAAGCGTAATCCATATAAAATGCTCATTTTTGAATTTTTTAATTACGATATCGATCATCCTATTTTAGAATCTGTATCATTACGTTTTTGCGGTATGCATATTACATATTATGCAATTAATGGAGAAATTATTAATATGGAATATAATAACCAAAAAATTTATGCAATTTCATTAACGCCAGAATTTGTATCGGAAGATGATATGACGAAATTCTTTTCTTCCAAACGGAAAAATATTCCACTTGGTATTAATCTTGGTCGACTTGACAGCGTGCACATTCAATTCAATTTTGATCAAGAATATCATAAGTTGTATGTTAAAATATCTGGCATTATGTGTAATCAAATGATGATTGGATATGGGATGATGGGTCAACGATATACGTCATAATATAAAAATAATTTGATACTATCAAACTAAATGAATATGTTACCGAGTCACGATCAACCATTTAATTTCGAACATTCCATTCAGTATGGTTTGATGAGTAAATTTAGCACCGGTAATCCATTGATCGATCCATTATTGCATATGTTCATCTATTCTCTCGTGGGTATTTTGGTATTCAACTTGAAATCTATTCTGAATTTTGCCAATATTAGTTACTACATTTGGTGGATCGTCGGTCCACCCTGGGAATATCTTCGGAAACTATTCCATAGGGATCCCAACACTTTCGAAAAACAGGTTAAAATAGATTATATCACAGATAATAGAAAGATTAATAATCTATACAAAGCAATTGATTGGTATTTATCGAGTAAATGTGATATGGATTTAACTAAGGAAACTCCACTCAAAATGTTATTTGAACAGGAGATTGAGAGTTGTACATCAAATGCGAAAGTAAGTAAGAAAATCGTGAATAATAAATACAAAAGTTTGCGATTTCATGATCATGAAATATTATATCTATTGGCCAAAGATTTGATCACTGTTTATGCTGATAAAGAACGACAACGGGAAAATTTTAGTATTAATCTCTCTGCACAGGTATCAAAAGATGCCAAGACAGATATTTTAGAAGAATTCTGTCAACATTGTTTAACAGAATACATCACGCATAGTAAACCTACCACCTGGGTTCAAAAGATCTTTGTTAACACCCGTCAAGGTGAATGGAAATCACAAGATTCCAATAATAGGCGAAAACTTGATACGGTCATTTTGAAAGAACATGCATTAGATGATATCCGATCAGATGTTACTGGATTTATGGATAGCGAGACATGGTATCATGATCGCGATATCCCATACACCAGGGGATATTTACTACATGGTCCACCTGGAACAGGAAAAACATCTCTCATCAAAGCGATATCTACTCATACCAAACGTCATATGCATTATTTGATGTTAAACAATGTGGAAAATGATACGCAACTATTTGAGTTACTGGGTGGGATAAATTACACTCAAACAATCCTTATCATAGAAGACATTGATTGCATGACAAAGATTATTGAATCAAGGGATGCAACCAAAGATAATGTAAAGGATGATCCAGAAAAAATGACAAAACATGAATTAAAAGAAAAAATCAAGAAGAAGATGGGTTTAAAAGAACCTACCAAACTCACATTGAGTGGATTACTCAATGCTATCGATGGTATATTTAATAATAATGGGCGTATTATGATTATGACATCCAATCATCCAGAATTATTGGACGCAGCATTAATTCGACCAGGTAGAATTGACAGAAAGTTGTTGTTTGATTTATGTGATGCATACCAGATTAAGAAAATATTCCAATTAATGTATGATACAGAACCTAGTCAATTACAACTAGAAAAATTAGCTACTATTAAAGAACATAAATATTCCCCTGCAGAAATTACTTCTTTGTTTCTCAAATATCGTAACAAACCAGAGACTGCATTAGAGAATCTTGATGAATTGGATAACGAAAATTTTGTTGTTAATGACAGAAAATTCTTTGGTCGTGATATCGAGAAGTTAATTAATGACACTTTGAATAAAGGACAGTGTATATCGACATCATTTGGAGGTGATACATTTGCAATGTGCCCACCCCAGAATGGTCCTGTATATAGTACTACAGGTTGGAAATCCATGGTCAATCCAAATGATAGCGTGATGCAGAATACATCATATAAAATAAAAAATTGAAAATATATTTCTATGGGAAATATATCTTTAATATGATTATCAATGACGCAATCCGGACATTCATACCTTGTGTTTTCTATTCTTGGTGGAACATGTAATGTCTGCTATACAACTACCGATCATATCTGTCAGCATGGATCGGATGCTCTTCAAATGGCACGACAGGGATATAATCCAAATTTGATCTGTAATGATACATCATTCATTTGTCAATTTTGTGGACCAATTGGAGAATGTAAAAGCATCAAGTGTGTTCTGCAGAAACGAGCAAAAATAACTGAAAATTTGACTAGTTAATAGTATTAATTAATCGAATCTTATGAATCACATATTCAAAAATATATAGTTATAGTTCCTTATAAAAAATTCGATACCCGACAACACTTTCATTCGACACACGTTCGCGTCGACAAACATCACCACCTGTAATAATTTTACAACTATAAATCGCCTCAAAATTTATAACTACCAAATTATGTAGATCAATATGTGCATTGATTCGTTTCCATATTTCTTCATCTGTTTCTCGGACATTGATCTGCTTTGGTTCTTTCTTTTTGCCGAAGAAAGATAATTTTTTTTCATCTAATTTGATGAAATCCGGTTCGACATCAAAATAATTATAGTAATAATTAAACAGACCGTATGACATATTATTAGCCAATGTAGATGAATAGTATTTATATAAAAATGTTTAATAAAATAATGCGGTCATATTATGGAATACTTGGGATAGTGTATTCAAACAATATGTATATATGTCCATTCCATATTGCCACACGTATCTGGTGTATTTCAATAACCTGTCACCAAAACAACTCGAGATATATATTACCGAATCATATAATGGCAAAATGATTCCACAAAATATTAATTCAGTAAACACATAATATAGTGTATTATAAATGCAATCCAAAATATATTTAACATGCTGTAATATATACCAGATAATATCATAGATAATTCGCAATACGTAAAATGTAACATCACAAACTTGTTGGATTATCCATTCTAAAATATCATAGATAACTCGCCATGCCATAATGGTAATATCATATACCCATTGACAAATACACCACAAAAAATTCCAAATACATCCCGTTACGACATCTAATATATCGAACATATATTGGCATACTGTTATTACCAAATTATGGAAGTAATCAAATATTGTAATCATGGAAAGATACGATTCGACGCATAATTCATAGATACTATTCACCACAAAAAATGGTAAAAATGAAATTTTATGTAAAGTATTCATGACGGGGTTATCTGTATCATAACCTGCTTGTGATGTCATCAAATACGATGATCCATATAGGATCACGATATATGCGTATCCAATTATAAATAATCGTAATATATCCATGTTGTATATGGTGTATAAGTGAATTACATTTATATATGTTTATGACAATGTAAAAAAATTGATTAATTATTAGTAATTAATAATAGTATGTGATTGGATTTAATCAACCATGCAAGCATTTATTGTCCCAGAAAATACGATGGATATAATTATTAATAAAATGAATGATCTAACATGTCAATCAAGGACAAGTGTATCATATGGTAACCAGTGTTTTACCGAAATTGCTGGTTATGAAACTGAATCTGATAATGATGAATATATTGAAGATAATATTAGTGCATCCGATGACGAGTCTATGATTGAGGATGATTTAAATGCTGACGAACAGAAAAGTGATATGTTGACGCATGATGATAAAACGTCATCGGACGCAGAAGATGAAGATATCGAAATAGAATATATAGAACCCAACAATATCCCATCGAATAAACGAAAAGCAGAATCGGATATTGATAATCGTCCATGGAAGAAATAAATTATTACTTTCATTGACAATTAAAACTAAAATTTGAATTCATCGTTATAACTGCATCCATTTTCGGTAACCATTAGTCAAAATATGGAGTGGTCGATAGGCTATATAAAAAATTGATTTATTTTTTATATAGCATATTCTTAATGATATTATTCTATTACTAATACGTACGATCGCATATCCTATTATGCAGCCTATCCCGATTGATTTGACAAACGGACATCATCCATCAACCGGTCATTTAATGACTTGTCAATGGCGTAGAGAACCAAATGCAGCTATTAATGGAAAGAAACCCCAATGCGCTGGAAAAAATTTCAATGGAAAACGATGTAAAAATTTGCTTTCATTACAGTCCTGTAAATTTAAGATTGATGTCTGTATCTATTGTCCTACTCATTACAATGATTATTGTGGGCAAAAAATGTGGGATCCAGAATTATCTGCATGTGCGAATAAACGATGTGATTATTTGGATATTGACATTTCCAAGAGAACCAACATTCACCAATTTAATATCCAAGACATTCTAGGTTTACCAGGGAAATATCATCATGTTTCAGAATCTAGAAAGAAAATTGCTAATTGGGATCCAGATACAGAATCATATAGTTCGTCGAGTAGTGAAAATAATGAAGATAGCAATGATACGCAATCTGCAGATGATGAATTTGATGAAAATGAAGCAGAATCATCTGGAAGTGATGATCATATGATGGAAAATGATAGTTGTTCATCGGAAGATGACAATAGTGTAATGGAAAATGACAGCTATTCATCCGAACCAGGTGATGAGTCGGATCTCCAAGATGATTTTTCTGGAAGTGACGAAGAACTCCAAGATGAATTTTCGGAAAGCGAAGAATAACGTATTCCAACAAATATCACAAAATATCAATCATTGTCCATACAAGGAATAATTTATCATCCAATCTAGATTGAATGATAAATTTAATAGATCGAAATATGGGCGGTAAAATGGGTGATACTGTAACCAGTATTCAAAATAAAAGTATAACTAATTATTAGAAAAGAGATGAGTACAGATAATAATAGCGTTAAGCTTTCCGGATATAGCCGGTTGGTATTTGGTGGCACTGATATTGTCATTCCAGGAGGTAATCCGATTCCACCTGTTAATATTTTTACGTTATTAGACCCACGTAATATCAGAATGTTATCAATTGGTGTATATACACAAGCCGATGTTGATCAAATGAGAAATGAAGCATTTGATTTTTTTAATGATACCTATGGTCTTAATTTCCGTTTAGGATTTCACGAACCAACCCTTGATATTTATTTTTTGCCAAATGCAGCATTGTACCAAGTTACTAGACAAGCTGATCCAAATGCTACATTAAATTTTGATTCCTTAAACAAACAACGAGCTGGAGAATGGTCAGCCTATGAAGTTGGTGTTTTAGTTATCATGACTACAAATGGTACATTTACTGGAGGTATTCGTCAAGGAGTACAATATTTTGCAGGAGATTTGATCGGAAAATCAGACTATAACTTTGTTGAACCAAATAGAGACTGGAATGATCCTAAATATCGTGAAACTATTCGGGGATATCCAATCTGGCCTGCTAGACAAACACTCAATTCATTTGGTGTTAAAGATACACTTGCCCATATTAAAATCGTTGATAAAGATGGTAATGAAGGTATCTTAGCAGATAGTACAACTAGATCCAAATTATTAGATGGTAATTGGACCTTAATTGGACGAGCCGTATTTACATTTTAAAAAATAAAACACTGGATAAATAATTCGGCTACCCGAAAATATATGAAAATGCATGCATTTTCATATATTTTGGGTAGATTTAGTATGCAAAGCATACTAAATTTTTAGGCCGAATGGCCTAAAAACGTTCGAATATATGTGTAAATGCATGCATTTACACATATATTTGAGAACGGAATGGAAAACGTGTAACTTGCACAGAGACAAACTATAAAAGTGTGATCATTTGAATAAAAATATTCAAATAATCAATCTAAATATCAAATACAACTTGTTTGTCTTTTGATTCTTTCTTGTATGGACTGGGTAAATTATCCATTTCTTTTAAGAATTCGTCATCGGTCATTTGATAATTTATCGTGGGTAATTCGTCCATCCATTTATCAAATTGTGCGTCATCATCATTGATAAAACAAAGACCATCCACTGGTGTAGATGTTGCGATTTCTATAAAATCGTCGGCAACGTAGTCATTTTGCGTAGGTGTTTCAATTACCCTATCAATCTTCTCTATTTTTTCGGGATTTGATGGAGTTTTTGATTTAGTCAAAGTTATTACAGGCACTCTACTTGGTTCTTCTACAATAGTATTTTGGGATAATCCGGTATTTGCTATTTCAAATGGATATGCAACCTCTGGCAAATTATCTTTCCATGGAACGTCATTTTGTAACAACTCTTCTGGAATGTTCAAATATTCAAAGTATTGGAATACTTTTTCTACCTTATCACAAAAATGGATACCTGGTCGACAAGTCTTGTTTAGATCTTTATCAAAATCATGAATTGTGATTTCTTCATTGAGGCGATATTCAAATCCATCAACATGAACACACGAATATGCTACTGTTAATTCCTGAGTTGGGGCTGATAAAGTCATTATCGATAAAGGGATTTTTTCGATCTTCGAAATATCCCCTCTACAGATAGAACATTTTGTGTGCATTTTATGATCTACCATATTATTCCAACATTTTGCGCACACATGATGACGACATGGTTTGACAACACAATTGGCAACAGCATCTTTACAAACTGGACATTCTTCCTTTATCAAGTCAGTTGCATAATAATATTTGTGTTTATCGTATAATACCTCTTTAATGGCAATTGGAATGACCTTTTCTGCGCGGTATTTATCTGTACCCCTCGGAGTTAGTCCTCGTGGACTAATCCCGTGGGTTAGCCCACAAGGGGTACTATTATTATCTCTGCACCATGCAATCTTAGCATCATGGGGTACAAAAAGAGTTACGATACACATTTTATCATTTTCAGTTTTGGCAGCCTTATATCCAATCCGACCAGCTAGTTTTTCTTTTTCCGATAATGCACGTACCACCATTCTACCAGAATCATCGATAAATTTACCATTTTTGATATGTCCATCCCTAGAAAATTTATGTTGGTCAATACTTTGAATTGATCCATTTTGATCTTTCTTTACCACAGTCCCTTTTTTAACTCCATGGGAATTGCCATGGGACCTTGCATAATAAACTGTAGTTTTGAAATCAAAATGGAATGATGAATTGTGATCTATCACAAGACAATCTATGCTGTCATTATTTTTATGACAAATATCGTCAATATGATCTGCGTTAATTTTAAATACCGTGCCCATTATTGCGTCCATCTCGCAACGGTCTATTAGCAAGTGACCATGATAAAACCGAGAATACCCAAATTTCATATCATAGATAAATCTATCTTCCGATGTTGCATCCAGATATTTCAATTTTATCTTGTCATTTTCCGATAATATATTCGCACGTACGGTGGTCCTGTGATTAGTAGCTATCGCATGATAAATTACGTTATCATTAAACACAATCTGTTTTGCGATTTTAACAAAATATTTCGTACAATCTGCAATAAATTTCACACAAATGGTTTGGTTAATGACATATCCATCACATTTCATCCAAGTATTGCATTGGAATTGCTTGGGTTTCCTAGTCTGTGTATTTTGTACATCAAATAATTTTTTTTGCATTCGTTTTACAATAGGATCCTTGGTTTTCGGGTCATATATTTCTTCATAATGATAAACCATATAACTAGTCTTATGTTCAACAACTTTATTAGTTAACAAATTATCTGGTCCATAGGAATATACTGTAGAGTAACCACTTTTCGATGAATCTTTGTTATAATCCTGTGTGACAATATTAAAATTATTGTATGATTTGCACAAATAATTTTTAATATATATGACATCCCCAAATACTTTCGTATTTCGGTCAGCCCTCTGAGGAGGGTCATCCCCAAATACTTTCGTATTTTGGTCAGCCCTCAGAGGAGGGACATCCCGAAATACAAAAGTATTTTGGTCAGCCCTCTGAGGAGGGTCATCCCTAAATACTAAAGTATTTTGGTCAGCCCTCTGGAGAGGGACATCCCCAAATACTAAAGTATTTTGGTCAGCCCTCTGGAGAGGGTTACCATTGTCAGTAATAAATTGTGGTAATGCAATATCAATAGTCGGTGATACAATATTCAAGAAGATGGTTTCCACATTGGAATTATTGTGATAGGTATTATGTTCAAGTTTATCTCGACATATATCACATAAAAAATCATCTTCACTA
>Ga0315284_10007949_pt1 | contig 15135 bp, 12 predicted proteins | sample YL17G09_16_MG_FD_203696 | JGI IMG/M metagenome (GOLD analysis project Ga0315284, IMG submission 203696) | Sediment microbial communities from Yellowstone Lake, YNP, Wyoming, USA - YL17G09_16 | ecosystem: Environmental > Aquatic > Freshwater > Lake > Sediment | place: USA: Wyoming | collected... | reverse complement strand
AGGTTCTACTACAGGTTCTACTACATCCGTCTGCGTTTCAATGGATGGAGTCTTCTCCTCGATGATCGGTGTAAGTGCCCGTTTTTCCTCTATTTCCACGAATGGCTCAATATATAACATGTCATTGGCAACCGTCTCTTTGACCGACTCTGCAATCATCGCCTTTTTCTCCTCCGTAGTATCGTGTTTGACGGCTGGTTCGATAAGTACTGACTTTTTTGTCAAATACGGTACCGACCAATAAGAACCCATCTATTACACTCTCGCCTATTTGATTTTTGCCAAATATCTTCACCTGATTATAATATTTTCAGAATATTATAATTATGCAGTAATTCTTATACAAATACGGGCTCAAAACCATGATTTGAGCGGATAGGTGGGTGCGAACATCCGCTCCAGACCAGGCGTCCATTCCGTGTAGTCGTATTTCCCATCACGAACACGATTCCGCGACTGGAAAAATGGGTCAAGACCTGCTGACACATCAGTGACCGTGTAGGGGACTTGAATCACCTCCTCGCCACGCTGCTCCATCGCTGCCCGCTGCACATCGCGTTCCACCTCATCCTCCCACACAATCTTCGGATCCTTCTCCTTGACTTCCGTGATTTCCCAGATGTTCTCGCCCTGCTTGGACTTGTTAATCACAGGAACAAGTCCGCGCTTGGTATAGACACGATCTACAAGTTGTTTGACATCCTCCACTGAATACTGCAGAAGTCCCTTGCTGGTTTCAGGTACATAGGTCTGTAGGATTTGCTTCTCCGCTTCATTCATGGCCTCCGTATCCGGAATTGTCATATTGGATCCATCTACCTCCCGATAAAAGGATGTCGGCGCCGGATCACTTGCCTTATTCGCCTGGTCTTTTTCAAAAGCAGCCTGATTCTCCTGAAAGTGTTGGGAATCAGGGCCCTGCACCGTCCAGTCCATCGGATAGCTTGTCATGGCATCGCTGATTTGCTGTCTGGATGCCGGCTTGGATCCCCGATTGTTAAATACCGTTGCCACCTCGTATTCATTAAGGCTGTTAATGGGGCTATTCAGATTCGTTAAATACGGTATATCAGGCTGACCCGTCATATCCGGTGCGATCACCGTTTCATTCTGAATCTCAACGGGAGATCCATCACCATTAAATCGCTTATTGGCAAAGCATTCTAAGTATTTACGACCTCCAAAATATAGAATGAAATAACCAACAACTAATAATAATAAAAGGGTTTGAAAACTGGCACCCATTCTATTCCCTATCTCTATATTAATAAAGAATACCAGAGTAGAATGGCACCTCGGCGATCTAGAAAAGCAAGACGGTTTCGACGAACTGATAAGCGAGCTTACAAGCGGACTGATAAGCGGACTCGTAAAACAGCTCGGGGACACCGTCAATCCACTGCGGGCAAAATCCTCCCTCCGATTGATATCCTCTCGGAAGACCTGCTGCATGAATTTGGAAAGCGCATGAATAACGGACCCATTGCCTTTGTATTGTTCTATGCCGATTGGTGCAGTCACTGCCATCGCTTAATGCCTCATTTTGATGCCGCCGCTAAATCCAAAAAGCGAACCTCTCAAGTCATCAAGGTACCGGATTACATGATACCTGCGCTCAATGCGTATATCAAACAGAATATCAATTCAAATGCGGCTCCATACAAACCTGACGGGTTCCCCACGATGTATACCGCGTCCATTGATGCAAATCCACTTACTACACAAACACCCACTCCTGATACGAAAAAGCTGGAGAAGTTGATGATTGAGTCCGGAATCGCTGCCAAAGAGGCACAATTGAATATGCCCTCCTTTAATCGTGCATCCATGTCAAAAGAGGAAGTGGCCGAATCGATTGCATCCACCCAGCTGGTCGATCCATCCTCCAATAGCATTTCACGCATGAAAACCAAATCAGCCCCAAAGCCCGATTTTGTCATTCCCGCCGTTGGCAAGGCGCCACCTGTGATTCGCGTCAATACCTCTCTTCCTGCCCTATCCACTACGATTTCACGATCTGTAAAGAGGAATGAGCCGATTAACGAGCCTGTTTTCAATGAGCCGGTTTTCAATGAGCCTGTTTTCAATGAGCCCGTCGAAGAAGAAGAAATCAACATAGCCGTCACTTCTCCCAAGGCCGCCCCTCTTACCGAAGAGATCAAAGAGATCACCTCTATGGAGCAGCAATTGACTCCTCCTACCTTAAACGCCTACAACCCTGAAAAGGATATGATTCGCAAACTACCGCTTAATCAGAGATTGAATGGAGGAAGCCTCTATGGCGCGATGGCAAAAACGGCCTACACTCTTGCACCTGCCGCCGTGTTGATGGCAACTGCGGCGATGACCTTTAAACATTGCAAACGCCGTACTAAACGCAGTTCAAACCATAAGTCAAAACGCAAATCAAGACGCGCTCAATAAAATTGAACCCCTATCGACACAAAGAATAGATAACTCCATCATGTCGAATGATCTCATCTTTCACTTACTCGATCTTCAATCGCGCGACATGCGCATCGAATCCGAACAAGAAGATGTTCGCGAACTGGCCTATGAATCTCATTCCGACGACGATGATGAGATTCAGACCAAGCGGCGCACCAAAAAACCAGCGTCTTTCTCTCAACAGCGTGAATTCGTTATCCATCTGTTCGGTGCCACTGAAACCGGCGTCCCGCTTCGATGTGATGTTACAGGATTTCGCCCCACGCTCTATCTCCGTCTTCCCGAAGATCGTCCCGCTGCTGCCATTGATGTCATCAAACAATACCTTAATGGCCAACACATTCCCATGGGACAACTCACCCTTCGTCGTATTACGAAAAAGATATTCTATGGTTTCACCGCCCAGACCCCCTACCCCTTTCTCCAGATTGATGTTCCTTCTCTCAGTCTCTTTCGCACTTTGCGCGGCCTCTTTCTCGACGAGAACTTGAATCCCGCGACCAGGCGGCCTCTCGATGGGGTTCTACGCGGAAAAACGATCGAAGTCTTCGAAGCCAACATTGATCCCATGCTGCGCTTCCTTCACGGTCAGAATATTAGCCCCTGCGGCTGGGTGTGCATCAAAGATGGGAAGCAGTTGATGAGTGATGATATGGACAAGGGCTTAGTGATCGAGTGCCACTATGACCAGGTTACTCCCACCAAAGGGCCCCGCGTCTCTGCGCCCTTCTTGACGGCCTCTTGGGATATTGAGTGCTTCTCCATGACGGGAGACTTTCCCGTTCCCAAGCGAACCTGGAGCAAGGCAAGCAAGGATCTTCTGAAGTTGGCACAAAACGGAGAACATGCCGTTCAGCTGATTGTCAGCAGTTTGTCCGCGGGACAGAACCCAGTGGAGACTCTTCCTGCAGGGATGACCCCCATTTACTGCCGCTTAGGCGCTTCGCAAGCTACGCTTGAGGCCATTACAAAGAAACTAGCGGCAGTACAAGACGAGATTGGGCATCTTCTAACCCATAGCCGCGACCAGGAGCAATTGGAGGCCATTCTTCAAAAGGCGCTTCGCACGACTGTCCATTTGGTCGGTGATCCCGTCATTCAGATTGGAACAACTCTTACCCGTGGCCAACAGAGTGCCGCGGAATCGACCGAGAAGCATCTCTTTGTCTTCCCCGATTGTGCCCCCATCCCTGGTATTCATGTCCATGCCTATCCCACGGAAAAGGCAATGATTCTTGCCTGGTTCGATTGGATGATCCGAATGAACCCTGATATATTGATCGGCTACAATGTCTTCGGTTTTGATGAATCCTATCTCTGGGCGCGTGCCGAAGAACTCCGTCTGATTCAGTCCAATTCCCCCATTCACATGTTTAATCGCCTCTTTGAACTCGCGGGGGAGATGAAACTGGAGGAGAAGTTCCTGAGCTCATCCGCGATGGGTGATAACCGCATGTATATCTGGACAACACACGGGCGACTTCAGATCGACATGTTCCACTACATCAAGCGTAACAATGTGCTCCCCTCCTACAAACTGGATGAGGTCACCAAGCACTTCATGTCAGGAAAGCTGAAGCGCCAACAATATGATCCCGCAACAGGAGAGCTGATTCTCGAAGTCAGCGGTGCGCTCAAAGATGTGCGTGAAGGGCGTTCTATCATGCTTCTTGATGAAACGGGTGAGACGGTGTCCGAAAAGCTGGTGGTTCAGTCCATTGACGGGTCGATCATTCGCTTCACTTGTTCCTTGGACGAGGACGCCCTTGCCGAAATGCAGGACGCGACCAAGTGGGTCATTGTGAAGGACGATGTCAGCCCACAGGATATCTTTCGTCTTCATCGCGGCTCCGCAGAGGATCGCGCGGTGGTCGGCAAGTACTGTTTGCAGGATTGTGATCTGGTCGTTGATCTCTATCGAAAACTGGAGACCTTTAACAACTCCATGTCGATGGCGAATGTATGTACGGTGCCCGTGAGCTACATCTTTACCCGCGGTCAGGGCATCAAAATCGAGTCCCTCATCTTCAAATTCTGCCAGGAGCGCGGTATTGTGATCCCCGTGTTACCCGTGCCCTCCGCGGTGGAAGCAGAGGATTCCTTTGAAGGTGCTATTGTACTCGACCCCGAGCCTGGCTTCTACTCCACGAGCCCTATTGGTGTCTGCGACTTTGCCTCTCTGTATCCCTCCACGATTGTTAGTGAAAACATCAGCCATGACTCCCTTCTATGGATAAAAGACTTTACGAATGATGGTGCACTGATCTGTCACAAGTGGGGTTCAGAGCTCTACGATGAGTGCGATGGTTATGCCTACACGGACATTGAGTTTGATATCATTCGCCCTGATCCCAGTGATGAGCGAAAACACAAGCGGAAAGTGAAATGCGGGCGGCGCATCTGCCGCTACGCCCAGCCGCTGGATGGATCCAAGTCCACTCTTCCCCAGATCACAAACTGGCTTCTTACCGCGCGATCGGTCAAAAAGAAAGAGATGAAAGCGGAAAAAGATCCTGAGCGATATGCCCTACTGGATGCCGAGCAGCTGGCCTACAAACTCACGGGCAATTCCCTATACGGTCAGCTGGGCTCGGGCACTTTCAAGATTCGTCTTCAGGCACTGGCAGCGTCTGTTACTGCATATGGCCGCAAACAGATCTTGTTCGCAAAAGCGGCCATTGAGCAGTTTTATGGACCTGGGGCAAACCTGCCAAATTGTAATGCAAAGATCGTATACGGTGACACGGACTCCATCTTTGTCGAGTTTAACCCACGAAATCCCGAAACAGGTGAGCGCCTCGAGGGCCGCGAAGCCCGTGTCGCCACCATCGAAATGACGGACGAAGCAGGTCATTTCATTACAAAAACCCTAGCCGCGCCTCACGACTTTGAGTTTGATAAGGCCTTTGATCCACTGCTCATGTTCTCCAAGAAGCGTTATGCTGGAAACATGTATGAAGCAAATCCCGATGACTATGTCCATAAATACATGGGGATTGCTTTGAAGCGTCGAGATAATGCCCCTATTGTCAAAACCATCTTTGGCGGTGCAATGAAAATGCTCTTGGATAAGCGAGATGTTTCGGGTGCCTTCCAGTTTGTCAAGGACAAATGTCTTGAGCTGGTGGATGGCAAGGTGAGCCTGGGACAGCTGACAGTCACGAAATCGTTGCGCGCTGATTATGCGGATCCTGCGCGAATCGCACACAAGGCACTAGCCGATCGTATTACAAAGCGAGATCCAGGCAATGCACCTGCGGCGGGTGATCGCATTGGGTATGTCTATATTCGTCCATTGGCGGGTCAAGAGGCATCGAAGTTGCAGGGTGATCGTATTGAGACGCCACTGTATATCAAGGAGCATCAATTGGTACCTGACTATCGGCATTACATCGAGCATCAGCTACAGAATCCGATTTCACAGGCCTTTGCGCTCCTTCTCGAAAGCATTCCTGGATTCAAGCGGGAGATGGTAAAGGGCTGTCCTACTGCGGTGGAGGATCTGGATCGGTACCTGGGCTTTCGTGAGGCAAGGGCGGCGGAACTCCTCTTCTCCGATTGCTTGAAGCGGTTTGAGACAGCGAGCAAACGGAGCGCGATGGCGACGATGTTTGGTGGGAATGCGATCATTACACCGATGACGCGATCGAAGACTACTGCAGCGCCTTCTGCAGCTTCCGCTGTAACAAAAGCAGTATCTGCGACAGCACCAAAAGCAGCGCCTTTAACAGCACCAAAAGTAGCCGTTCAGTCCTCCATTAGCAATTATCTGTTGGATTCCTTCCTTGTGAGTAACATCCGAAAGAAGGAACGCCAGGCAAAAAAGAAGAAACTCGAGGAGAAACTCGAGGAGAAACAAGAGTAATATACTTAGAATGATTTTCGTTTTTGTGTATGAGAGGATCGAAAGGAGTGATGGGAGCGAGATAAGTGTGAGCGGGCGGAACGAGCAGATCGAGATGATCGAGATGATCGATGTGATAGAGATGAGCGATGCTTCCGCACAGAACGACGAGGCGACGACTCGCGTTCATTGTTCTCATTTGCAAAATTGGCAACTCTCTTAAAATGAAAATCAGAGGGTTCATAATGTCCATCTGCTTTTCTTGCATCCTCTTGAATCTTATAGTATCCTACTTGATTTTCCTCGATGTAGCGTTCAATCATACGGGGAGGTATAGCACGAATAAATGCATCAGGCCCTGAAAGCATTTCCTCATGACGCATTTGTAACTGTCGTCGAATACGCTGTGGTGTGGAAGATATCAACATAACATGAATCTCATACTTCGGATGTCCCATTTCTGCATATTTATTCAATATCGGCATCAAGTCTCTCGCAACAACATTTGTTCTACCTTGAAAGGTAACATCATAGATGATATTGACGCCATTTTTAATGCCCTCTTCCAATGCTTCTAGGCGACGATCGATGAGAGTAGGAAATGCTTCATACACATCATCTTTCTTTTTGGCTTTTACTGGTTTCTTCTCAGCATTACCTTGTTCGATTTTATCTAACAAGCGATGAACAGTATGAGTCAAATACATCATTTCGCGTTTGGAGGTAATGGTCCCCAAATAAATCTCAGACAACAAGGCAAGATCTTTATCCGTTAATGGATCATTTCCTCGGCGGCTTTTCAGATCATCATAAATAAGTTTGGTGGCAATCCGATACGGCTTCACATTTTCGACAATGCTATCCAGCGACACATTATAGAACGCATTTGGATCATGGCCCATTTTTCGGATGATTTGACCAATTTGTGTGGTCTTTCCTACACCGGGCGAGCCTCCTACAATAAAAAGCTGAGGATGCTCTCCTTCCGCTGGTTGTAGTTGATGCATTGACTGCCCATTGGAAAAAATGCGAACGATTTTTTCTAACATGTTCGCATTTTTCAACGATGAAATTCGCACCGAGTGGGGTACATTTTCTGCCATTTACTTTCTGTCTTGAAATTAAATCATTTGTCCGAATAGAATGGGAAGTACCGCCTCTCAGCCCGCTTCCCTCCATTTTACGCTCATTTCCAATAAACGCGCCGCAGATACATTGCTACGTGAGGCAGAACGAAAAGACAGGTACTTGGAAGAATGTCACGATGATCGCAGCAATGGATTGGCGCGAAAACAAATGACCTATGCTGCCAATTCCATTTCTCCCCAGGAAGCGGAGCAGTTCCGTGAAATTCTCCATAGGGTCTTGCCTCAGATCCCTATGCGACTCCGCTCAGATTTACAGGACATTCAAATCATTTCTCTCATGCCCACTGCAGATGGCGGAATGCCCCATACTCGCCCGCCGAATTTGATTTGTTTTCCCAATCTGTCACAAGTGTCCTCTCTCTCCACCATGATTCACGAATTATGGCATGTGCATCAGCGTATGTATCCTGCTGTATGGCTTGCCGTGTTTGATAAAATGGGATGGAAACCATGGGGCGGAACCATTCCTTCTTCTATCGAGCGTAACCGTCGATTCAACCCTGATACAATTGATCATCCCCTATGGATCTATCAGAATCAGTGGATCCCCATCCCTGTCTTTCAGGATATGTCACGGCCCTCTGTCGATCAGGTTGATATTTGGTTTTACCACCCTTACCAACAGTATCATATTAAATCCGTACCACCCGAATTAAAAGAGGATTTTCCTACCGTTCCTCCCAGTGCCTACGAACATCCAAATGAACTGACTGCGTATGTATTGTCTGAGCCCGACCGCTATAAGAGTTCTCCTGGATTTCGCACGCTTCTGGAAACAGTCGGTCAATTATCCATTCGTGTTGATTAATAACGAAGGTAATAGTAGCTGCATTTCATGTGCCTTCCTTCTCAACCGTGCAGGGCATGGGTTTCATTGGAGTCCATCGGGCTCCTTGTGCAGGGGTGTCTTCATGCTCCCGCATGGTTACGAGAGGTCGCTCTCCCCTGTCATCAATCTCTTCTTACTCCATCGGTCTATATCGATCGACCATTAAAAAAATTAGTCTGCCTCAAAACAGTATCACATGGATCTTTTGGATACATTGATTTGGCACAAGATCAAACGGTTGATGGTATAAAAGAAGTCTATGTCAAGCGCCCCATTTTACCTGGAAAGAGTCTACTACATGAAGCGTGCGTTCAACAATGCATTGCAGAAGAACTATCTATCATCGGATTTTTAACGGGTGCGCCTCGTGTGACCGATATCTTTATGCTCCGCGACCATTCCGTGTGTTTTGCCATGGAACCCATTGACGGCGCGGTTACTTTGGATCGATATCTGGAATCTGTTTCACAGCTCTCCACCGTGATTGTGGATTGCCTCTTGCAATTAAGTGCCATGCTTTGGCATCTGAATAGCATGCTTGGCATGAATCACCGAGATCTCAAACCCAGCAATTTCTTAATTGTCGAGCATCCGCCTATGACTAAAGTATTGGTGATCGAAAATGAAATCATCGAGATCTCCTCGCCTCATTCGCTCACCTTGATTGATTTCGGGTTTTCCTGTATCGGATCAGTAATAACACAGCGAACGGAGTTATCACTCAGTACGGTGTATCCTAAGGATGATCCTTGTCCTAAAGAGGGGCGTGATTTGTATTTGTTTTTGGGGCTCCTCTATATCGATTACTATGAGAAATTGGCACCGCGTCTCTGCCAACTCTTTGAGTCCTGGCTCCAAGAACCAGGTTCCAATCTCTGCCGGTTCATGCGAAAAGACAAAGAGAGCTCGAAAAAGTGGCTGTATTTTATGGTAGGAAATACGCAAATTAAACGATTTCAGTCATGCCCTCAACGAATCGTTCGTGATTTACAGGCCTTTCGTGATTAAGATGAATTGGAGAGGATAATAGGCGCAGACGGAGTAATCGGGGCAGGAGCCACAACAGGGGTAAAAGGTGTGGTCGGAGTCCAATATGTTAGTTCGCGATAAACCTTGCATTTCTCATTAAATTCCGCCAAGTTCTGTTCGTATCCTTCCGCGCCTCCATAAAAGGAATTGTAGGGAATGTGTACTTCCTCCGCATTTCCCAGATAGGCTCCGATCCAAGACATCGTGCAGGCCGATGTAACAATCTTCGGCGACTTCATCAGAAAATCAAATTCGTCACCAAGATTACCGCGGATCCATACTGGGTTCAACTCCTCAAAATGATCATAGTACTCCTTCTCCCAGTCATGAGCCGGCTTCTCGGAAACAATATAGAGCTTCTCATGCGGGATGGACTTCACAATCTGTTTGATCTGCGCGGGATCAAAGATCTGTGACCGATCACGCGCATGATCCCATAATTCACCACACTGAAGATGGAGCGTGAGATCATTTGCAGTGGGTTGAACTGTCTGTTTCGTCTGATACTTCACAATGTTTCCAATTTGGATTCGATTGCTAATGTGGTTCATATTTTCTACATGAAATAGGCTGCGAACAAAGTCGCGCTCGGCGGTAAAGATTTCGGATCGCTGGAAAAAGCCGACCAGAAGAATATCCTTGCGTACATCCAACTGGATCGGGTGTCCCTGGAGATAGGCTAGCATAATCGCCTTGAACTTCTCGTCGTCGATCACCTGCTGAAAATCCATCTGCATTTGAAAGCAGGGCTTGACTGCCTCGTACCCATAGATTTTCTTCATCAGCTCGGCGGCGAAATACTGGAACAGGTGATTGCCAAAGGAGCCCTGGATCAGAAAATGAACATTGCCCTTCATCTCTTTATCGGGTAAATGCGGGAGGGGTTTAAATTGGATCTAAGCGCCATGTGTGGATAGTCATATAGTATGGAGTGGCTCATTCTTACCACCATTCCTCATTATGCTGCAATGATTCCTATATGGAATGATCCTTTGATGCAACACTATTGTTATACCATTTCACTATCCACCACACTCTCCATTCTCTACCATGCCTATCATGAATCCAATACGATCATTATGTGGCTGGATTATACGATGGCGCTAATATGGTTCCTATATGATGTATCATGGGGTCTTATCATGACTCCCTACTCATTTTCTCTACTTCTTACCCTGAATGGCCTTGTCTTTTTAGCAAATCAATCCATTTCGCATGATGATCGCTATCCTGCTCGGCATAGTTTCTGGCATTTATTTTCGGCCTGTAAATGCATTTGCATTTCGGTACTCATTTCACACGCTTCGCATTCTTTGGACGCTTCGCATTCTTCGCATACTACGCAGTATCCATCTAAAGACTTGTCACCTATTTATGATAATATGGCATTTGTACAAGCAATGAATTCGCTCAAATTGGGCGCCAACGGTGCCGATGTCTATACGGAAGTCGGAGTGGGCGATGATCGTGTGTCCCTCTTTACGATGCTCAATCGTGGTCTCGAGGCTGACTATATCCAGGGACATGTTCATACCATCCACGCTCGAAATGATGCCAAATGGATGCAGGATCTCTGGGTCATGGCATTCCAGACGCGTGATATTCGCGGGGGAAAGGGTGAGCGCAAGCTCTTCTATCAGTTTATTGAGTCACTCCATCAGGTGAATCCTATAGAGACAGAAAAGATGCTGAGCCTTGTTCCCGAGTATGGTTGCTGGCGTGACCTGTGGGAGATCTGGCAGCGGATCCCTGCCTTGGAATCAGCCATTCTGGAGCTGGTGAGGAAGACCTTTGTAGATGATTTGAACTTCATGCGTCTGGGGTCATCCACTCCAAATGGTCGCATGAGCCTCTTGGCAAAATGGCTTCCTCGTGAAAAATCAAAGACCTTTCCTGGCCTTGCGAAAAAGACCGCCCAATACCTCTATCGCTCCGAACTCTCTCCTAAAAAACAGATGATGTTCTATCGATCCATGTGCAGCGAGATGAATCGCCATCTTCAGACGGTGGAGGTCAATATGTGCAGCAAATCATGGTCAAAAATTTCACCCGAGGCCGTTCCTGGACGATGCTTGAAGATCCATGATGCGGCATTCTTGAATGAGCCGACCAAGAAGCAGAAGGCGTGTGGCGATGAGCTCCGTTTTCCTGATGACGAAGACCGCATGGAGTGCCGCGCGCATTTTCAGGAGTTTGTCGAGGGACTCAAAGCGGGTACCAAGAAGGCACACGGTGCAAATGTGGTACTTCCCCATGAACTCGTTGTAAAGACGGAGGATTATACAACGAGCGCCGATCAGAATGCTATTATCCAGGCACAGTGGGATGGAATCCGCGAAGAAACAGTGAAGGGCGGTGGGCTCGGCAAATCCGTGGCGATGTGCGACTTCAGCGGGAGCATGCACGGCACTCCCATGGAGGTTTCCAAGGCGCTCGGCGTTCTCATTTCGGAAATTACGCACCCTGCCTTTCGCGATCACATTTTGACCTTTGACGCTGTGCCACAGTGGCACTCCTTTGTGGGGAAGAAAACTCTGAAGACGAAGTTGGCGTCACTTCGAGGATGCGGCCAGGGTCTGAATACGGATTTCTACGAGGCATGCCACTTGATTATTTCTCGAATGGTACAGAACAAAGTCCCTGCGGGCGAAGAGCCTGAGGACTTGATCGTCATTACCGACATGGGATTTGATGCAGCCTCCTCTCCTCGGTCCAGTTCAAGTACCTCGTCCGCATGGGAGACTCAGCTCATTCGCATTCGCCGTCATTTCTTGGAGGCAGGAGAGAAGCTCTGGGGACAGGGTAAGGGTTGGAAGCCCCCGCGTATTGTCATCTGGAATGTCCGCGCCGAATATAAGGATTTCCATGCGAAGGCAGACGAGGAAGGTGTCGTTCAACTCTCTGGGTGGGCGCCGAGCATGCTAAAGGCGCTTCAAACGGGTGGCGTAAAGGTCCAGACACCCTATGAGGGCATGCGCTGCATTCTGGATGATGCGCGCTATGACGCGGTACGGGCATTGCGTGCATTATGCGTGTTATAATTATTTCATTAAAATGTGCCCGACAGATAATATGTCATACCACGACTTCAAAGATAAAATCAATAAAACAGACATTCGAGTCATTTTTGAATTAGGCTCGCGTGATCTATTGGATGCTATCCAACTGTCAAAAGATTATTCTGCGGAAGTGTATGCCTTTGAATGCAATCCAGATTGTTTACGCGAATGTCATAAAAACATCGCAATGGTATCGTCTGATATTACAGATCGCATTCACTTGATTGATAAAGCAGTATCTATCACAAATGGCCCCGTCTCTTTTTTCTCATTTGATTTAGAAAAATATAATAACATGGGGGCATCCTCCATGTTACAAATCGATTTTACAAAACGAAATGTATCCGATCCAGATTATGGTCGAGAAAATCCGCAAAAGGAAGTCTGTGTCATGGGAACTCGGTTGGATACATTTATTCAGGAAGAGAACATTCCAAAAATCGATCTAATCTGTATGGATTTGCAGGGATATGAAGTACAGGCTCTTAAAAGCTTAGGAGATGACTTGCGAAATGTGACCTATATTCTTACCGAATGCTCGATTCAAAGTACCTATACCAATGGTGCAACCTTTGGTGAACTGTATGCCTATTTGTCTTCATTTGGATTTCAGTATGTTTGTAGCAATCGTTTTGGTGATCAATTTCCAGATCTATCCATGCATGGATTTTCTGAATTTGACGCACTGTTTGTTAATTCGACACGAGCTTAAAGGCGCGCGACTCTACCTACATAGGACAGATGACGCAGGTCTGTGTCCTCCATCTTCCTCTTGTTAGCTTCTTGTATTCCTACAGCAACCCCATAATCCCTTTAACGATTTAAGTGGAATGCAGCAAAGAAGCTAACAAGAGGAAGATCCGTATTCGAACAGCAATTCAAAAACATGTTGAAATGAACCAATCGAATGCAGTAAGAAAGAGACATAGGTATTCGTACAGCAACTCCTTAATGCCTGTCCCGTATCAAATGAATGCCGCCTCGTCTCTTTTTGTATCCATACAGCAACCTATCATAATACTTTAATATCCTATGGGATATCAAACTGGTAATATACTTGGTCGTATATTACAATTCATGGATGCAGCTTTTATTCAAAAAAACGACAAAACATATTCCACGAACGATCACTGGAGCTCTTACTCGGAGTGAGGATGGTGATACGCATTCAATGAGAGTCTGATAAGACTTGTTGGCAGAATGTGAATTTTTATAAAAAGCCTTCTCGTATTTCGTAAGAAATGCGAGAGGGCTATTTTTTAGGCAGACTAGGATAGAATGAAAGAACTGTCCTTACTTCCATTATTGAATGCCGCGCTTGTTACCGATTTGATCGTGATCTCCCTCTTTCTACTGGGAGTTCTTCCGTCTGTATCATTGGGGCGCTGGTACAAGAGTTTTCACTTGGGCGCGGTCATTATGGATGTATTGGTCTTGGCACTTGTTGTCTTGCTCACCTATTATCTCTATCCCTTTGTATTTGGTTCCGTCTATAGCATATGGAAATTTGGTGCATTAGCCGTTGGTATTCAACTGGTACATGATTTGCTCTTTGCCAGCTTCTTCTATCAATTTGGAAAGGGCAATCGATTGACAGATGTGCTACAATCCTATATGAGCGAACAGGGGACCAAAATCTTACTCGCAGATGCCCTCATGGTTCTCTCTACGGTTGGCTTTGAGCGTCTGTTTTCCGGTGCTTTGACAGGTGTGCAGGATAGCATACTGGCAATTATTCTTGTCTATGTCACACCCTATTTGGTATTTTCCATATAATGTGATTAGCGAGTCTTTCTTTTTATCGTTCCTGATACCAAGAATGTCTGAAGAAGACGAGAAAAAAACCATTAGTATCGCCGTCCAACAGGGCCAGCGGCGGCGCATCATGAAAGGACTTGCCTATGACACGGAGGAAAAACACGGCTACATTTACCTGGTACGCACCCGTGAATTTAAATCACTCAACCGCCCTATTTACAAAGTGGGTCGCACCTCCCAGTGTCCCGATACGCGTATTGGCCGACTCCATAAATACACGAAGGGCTCCGAGATCTATCTCATTTTACAGTGCCATGTGGATGATGTGTCCCTTATTGAAAAAGAGATCTTGGAGCAATTTTGCCATCGTTGGAACCCAGGCCCAGACGGCTCTGAAGATTTCATTATTCCCTCCCTTGCGGAACTCTTAGATGCCAAAAATATTATTATTCAGGTCCTTCAAGAGTTTGAGCGACGGCGCATTGCAGCATCATAACTACCGTAGTATAAAAATAGCGATACAAGCCCTTTTATGAGGCCTTTGATCGCCATTGCGTTTTGCAGAGATTGCAGATGTAGAGAAACTTCATATTGACGGTGTCATATTTCAGATAAATGACATCCTTTTCTTTATTGACGGGTGGATTTGATTCACATGCCTCATTCGGACATTTGATCGTATTGACATGGGGAAGAGTCGGATCCTGATCCGTGAATTGATTCATGAGAATCTTGTACCCTTCCGATGTTTTCTCTTTCAAGTCGATCTCCAGAATGAGACCACCATCCTTGTGTTGCTCTTGATATCCACAGTTTCGACAGATGCGGATCAGGATGTTCTCTGAAGCGGATGTATCCTCTTTCTTGTCATCTTGTGTGTCGCGTTGCTTCGCCTCCTGCTTCAAGTACAGATAGTATCGGCAAATCGGGCAAAAGTCAGTCTCTTTCATTCTTCCTATTTAGTATCGGGTTGATTTAAATCAATTTTTATGCATCAGGCTGTATAAATCTTTATATGTT
>Ga0315284_10007946_pt1 | contig 15136 bp, 25 predicted proteins | sample YL17G09_16_MG_FD_203696 | JGI IMG/M metagenome (GOLD analysis project Ga0315284, IMG submission 203696) | Sediment microbial communities from Yellowstone Lake, YNP, Wyoming, USA - YL17G09_16 | ecosystem: Environmental > Aquatic > Freshwater > Lake > Sediment | place: USA: Wyoming | collected... | reverse complement strand
AATGGACAGATGACGCAATATGCTCTTGACAATAAAAAAGTAAAAATGAAATTTGTAATCAATGGAAATCTTGAATTTGTAAATGAAGCAAATTATGCAACTCTATGTCCTGAATGTCAAGAGCAAGCAAATGAATATTGGGCAGGCATGTGGGCTGATTATCGGAGCTCGGTATTATGAATAAACTGAAATTTGTTGCAGAAGAAAAATTAGATCATATACAAACTGAGCAAGAAATTATGCTTGTTGGTGTAATTACCGGCTGGACAGCAGACAAAATACCCGAGCGTCCCAAGCCTCCTCCTATTATGATGCTTCGCGAAGGTTCTATGGGATCTTGTCCAAATTGCGGAAGTTCTGAAGATAAAAAGTATTGGTTTTTTGGACCAAGAAAATGTATCAATTCCGAATGTCTATTATCAAGAGAGTGGCATTCGAAGCTTGAAGCTCGATATATTAGGAGGAATTATTAGGAGGAAATGATATGCCAATAATTAAATGCAAATGCGGAAAAGAAACTAACACTGCGCTTTGTTTTCATATCAACAACAGAGATGATCCGCATCGAGCTGATTATTGTTATCTTGCTTGGGAAAATAACGGTTGGGTGAAAGGCTGTTATTATGACAAACTGAATCCTAAATCAAAAATGGATTGGTTTCTCAAAGATCATGCAGACAAATTGCTGGCAATGAATTGCAGAATCTGTGGACGATTTACTCCTGACATGCATCAAGAAAAACATCATTTGATTCCGAGAGCAAAGGGCGGAAAAGAAAAAATAACAGTTTGTCATGATTGTGGAAATCAAGTTCACCAACTTTTTACTAACAATGAATTGAAGAAAGATTTTAACACTATCGAAAAGCTTTTAGCAAATGAGAAGATTCAAACGTGGATTAAGTGGGTTAGAAAGAAGCCTGACTGGGGCGTTTGTATGAAGGCTAAAAAGTGATGAAAAATGAGCATTTTTGAAGAACCAATGATATCTTATAGCTGCATGGATTCGGCTCCATCTGGCTTCATCTGGTGAGTCCAAAACATCGAAAAAAAGAGCTTTTATGCAATCAAAAGACATTCAACTTACAGGAGAAGAAAAATGAAAAATAAGTGTAATCAGAAGAACATGCCGTTTTCTGTTACTTTCTCATATTATGTCGAAGCAGACAAAGTATGGAAAGAGAAAGTTGTCAAGATGGCGAAGAACAGTGACTTGTTCAAACTTGCAGATCATTATGCTAATTTGTTGAAGAAGCTCGGAATCAAGCATACTGTTGAACTGAAAGAAACAAAAGTTTAGTTCAGTTATTCTAAAGTTTTTATAATCTATAATATACTCCAAATCATAGTATGAATAAATCATCATTAATTATTGATGCTGTTCTCAGCGAAGCTCGTGTAGCTTACTGGGATTATGAATTGCGTGACATTCCTGTATCAGCTTGGCAAGTATTGAATGCTGCTTTAAAAGACTATCCAGAATCTGAACAGCTTATTCAACCAAATGCAAATCCAGCAGAAGCACAAAAATTCAAACAATTTATTGCTGATGAAGTTAAAAGAAGATACGATTTAGCTGCAAGAAAGAAGAAGCCAGATTTTGAAGGTATTGAAAGAGAAAAAGTTCTGAGAGAAGTTGAGATTGCTATCAAAGATTATCATCGTAAAAATAAATTAAAATCAAAAAATGTCGGATATAAAGAACTGCAAAGTTACAAAGATTTATTGGCTAAAGGTTTTCGTGATACAACATCACATCAGCAAGAATTAAACGGAACTATTGAATTTACTGTCACAGATGTTTATGAAGTTGAATGGAAATATTTTTACAATGATACAGTAATAAAGAAAGTAAATCCAAATACTTACTCAAAAATTAGAAGACAAATAGCTGTAGTTGACAGTTTAGATGTAGCTTTTAACACGATTGCAAAAGACTTAGAAAAGCATAATCAAAGAAAAGAGTTTCATAGAAAGAAAAGATGGGAAATGTAAAGTTTTCTATTATTGAGCTTATTCTCAAAGAAGCTAGAGTTGACAGATGGGCGTTGCTGCAAGAAATGCAGCTGACTAACATGGTGAATCAGTTTGCAGGAAAGAACCATGTCATAGGTGAAGATAAGAAACCTTATTACGAATATGCTGCTGATTTGAATGACAACATCATCAAGAAGCAAACGAAAATTGATTTCAAGACAGAAAAGTTGTTGTTGATATGGTTGCTAGAGCAGATATTGAAGAAACAATTCAGACCAAAAGAAGATGATGAAATTGTCAAGAAGAATCTAGAGCTTTACTTTTCAAACAGAAGAGCCATAGATAAGAACATATTCCAGATTGATTACAATACTCTCAAAGAAGAAGTAGAGCCTTGGCAAGTAGGCGGAGAAGAACGTAAATTTTTAGAGTTCATATCTAATCCTATTGCTCAAGGTGGTAAATTAAAGATTTACAAGATCGAAGACGTCGGCACATGTCTTAAGATCGGACCAGGTACATCATGGTGTATACAAGGTGAACATTGGGCCAAGCATTATTTAGAGAAGGGTCCTTTGCATTTAGTGACGAAGAACAACAAACGATGGGCTCTGTTATCATTCCCAGAAAAAATGTATATGGACCCTAAAGATATCAGGCTGACTGGTGAACAAATAAAAGAAATCAGAGATGTCTGGCCTGATGCAGCAAAATTAGACCCAGCTGATATTCGTTGGAACAAGACTCCAACTAAAGCTGAACAGCTAACAGCTATTAATAAAGACATTGACATGTTTCAATACATCGAAAGTCCAGATAGAGAAGTAACAAAACTTGCAATAGAAAAAAGTTCAGGGAATATTCGGTATGTTAAGAATCCAGATAAAGAATTGCAGTTCATAGCAATAGGAAAAGATGATCAAGCAGCTCGAGGAAAGCCTCAAGAAGTTTTTAAACATTTTGCTGATTCAGCTGATGAAGAAGTCAAGAAAATAGCTGTGACAAGAATGCCAGCTAACATTCAATGGATTATGAATCCCAGCAAAGAATTGCAGCTAATTGCAGTTGGAAAAGATGGAAAATTACTCAAATCTTTTGTAGATCAAGCTGATAGAGAAGTTCAAATGGCTGCTCTGCAAAATGGTGCAAGACTTAAATGGATTAATAATCCAGACAAAGAGATGCAGATTGCAGCTATCACAGCAGATCCAGATCAAATTGAAGGAATGCAGAATCCAGACAAGGATATTCAGATGGCTGCTGTGACAAGTGAATTGTCAACAATTAGTTATATTCCTAATCCTGATAAAGAAGTTCAGATGGCAGCTATCAAAAAATATTTAGAACAGTATCCGTCATTCCTTTCTCAGAAAGGACTGTTGTTGAAATGGGTCAAGAAATGGATTAAGAACATTCATCCTGATGTCATGAAATATTTACAAGGGAAATAATATGAATATTGCAAAAATAGCTGAAACACTTTGGCAAGAAAAAGAACGCAAAAATTTTGAAACTAGTGGAGTAGATCTTGAAAAGTATAAAAATGCAAAGAATGAATTGTTTGAAGCTGAAAATAATTTGAAAAAAGCAAAAAAGAAAATGTATGAGATTAGTAGAATGATAATGCAACATAGTGGTGTTAGCAGAGAGCTTAGAGAAGAAGCTAATAAATATTTCAAAGATTTACATGCTGAAGATATAAGATCTCGTTTGTTTTTCCCAAACATACGTTAGCTTTTTCGGAATTAATTGATGATATGAATTATGTGGAAAACAATCTCGAAAATGCCACGAAATTCGTTAAAGAGTTAGATAAACGTCATGGTGAAGCGTGGAGTGATAATTCTGAAGAGCTTGCAAAAGTTTTAGTCGATTATGCTAATCATGTTATCGGAGGATTTACGCCAGCAATTTTTCCAGTAACAAAAGAATTAGTTGAACATAACAAAAAGATTTCCCTTTCAAAATAAAAAAGGTTATATTATTAATATGAAATAGATTCATCTTCATCTTCCCTTCTTCTAGGTTTTCAAGCCTCCGTAATTTTTCTCTATTTTTGTTTTAAGTCTTTTTCGTAAACTTAAACTAAATAGGAGAAATTATGGATTCGGCACACAAACTCTTTCTAGAACTCAAAGAACTTCTCAAATCTAAAGCTGTTGTCATCAAGCAAGCGAAGATCGCTTTGAAGAATGCTGCAAAAGCAGGCGAGTCTTACGGCGCATTTCAGTATAAGGTTCTTGAAGAAAAGCGGGAGTTCCGACATCATTTAATAGCTTATTGTGAAATGAAAGGCATGGCACGCGAACGAATTGAAAAGCCTGCTGAAAACAATTTACCCAATGAAGCTTATATTGCAAAGATAAAAGAGCAGTATACTCCGAAGCTTGAGGAGGTGACGAATGAAAAGTAAAGAATTAATTCGCCTGCTTCAAGAGGCAGATCCTTCGGGAGAAGGACATGTTGTTGTTGACAACAAAGACATTTTCTTTCTTGAATGGAAACCGGGTTATTGGGACGGACGTTATACTGTTTTAGTTCGAGATGAAAAGAAAAAGCCCTGGTATGACATTGTTGGAGCAGAGTACCGTAGCGACGGTGATAAGTTGAATATTAACACGATGAGCTGGGAAGATGTGTTAGTAGACAATCCTGACGCTCCAATAAAAGTCGTTGATACTTTTGCCGAAAAGAGAATGCAGAAAATAGTTGATGGATGCAGAGCTGAAATAAAAGCTATACATGAGAACCTTAATAAAGAAATGACTGAACGAGTATTAGTAAAATTGAAAGAAGGCTGGCAAATACGACAACCTGTATCTGAAATGGGTAAATACTTTGGAATGGAATGGTTTAAACCAGGATTTATAAAAGACAAGAAAGAAAATTTATGTTGCGGAGAATGCAAAGTAGTTTTGAAAAGTGAGATGTTTGAACATCATACTGAAAATGAATTTGTTCATTGGAAGTTAAAGGAGGCGCCAAATGTGTAATGAGAAAAAGACATGTGATACTTGCTTGCATGAACAAGAAAAAGAAACACTATACGGGCGTTTTTATGTATGTTCTCTTGAAAGTTGCAAATGGGAAGCTGCTGAATGGTATATTCAGCAATTGGAAAAGAATTGTCAGATGAACTTATTTTCAAAGGAGGCAGTAGTATGAACATGTACGTTCTTTGCAGAGAAGATCTCGACAAGTTTAGTTAGAGCTATAAGTTTGTTCAAGGCATGCATGCTGTAGCCGAATATCTTTTACACAACAAAACTGATTGGAATAACGGAACTATGATTGCTCTGAGCGTAAAAGATAAATATAAACTTGAATATTGGAAACACAAGCTTGATTTTCTCGGAATAGTCAGTGCTGCATTTTATGAACCCGATATCGGAAATGAAATGACAGCGATAGCTTGTGTTTCTGAAGAAGAGACGTTTAAAAGTTTTAAATTGGTTTGAACAAAAAAAATGGGAGCTCAAAATTAATTGAGCTCCCAAAGCTTAAGTTACTCACTTAAGGGATGTTCAAGACTGGCCTCGAATGAGGGCGAGCAGCAACTTCTTTTGAAATGCAGCCAAGTTCTATTGTAGTTCCTTCGGGATCAACTAAGTATATTTTATGACCTGATATGAAGGCTTTCACATCTTGAGACCAATCAGCATGATTGTCTGCCCAAAATTGATCTAAAACAGAACCTGCAGTGAGAAAAACAGGGAGTATCAACCCAAGAGCATCCATCCATTTGTCACTTAATTGTTGCTGAGCTTGAGCTTTTCTGCAAAGCTCGGCTGCTTTCAAAACATTTTCTGTTTTCATTTATCTGCCAGTGATTGTGATGTAAGTTTCATGCCCAAGACGGACGAATTCCTTTTTCGAAATTTTTAATCAATTTATTAATATTTTCTTTACTGATTTTTTCGTCGTATCTATAATCTTTATTAATTTTTTCTTGTTTTCTAACTAAATCTGTTAGCTCTTTGTTTTTTTGAATATTTTGTTCTTGTTTTGGTTGTTCTTGTTTTTGTTCTGTGCTTGTTATTTCTTTTATGTTTTTGATATTTTTTTGAAATTCTTTAATAGGAAATTTATCATTTAACTTTTCCCATTGTAATTCAACTATATTATTTGAAATTTCTTTTATGTATATATCTTGGTTAGTTTTAAAACTAACATCATCATTTTCTGTGTCTTTAATAACAAAATCTTTCACAATTCGATAATCTTTATCAGCTTTCAATTTCGTTGCATCACCAATTCCAAAAATAGCATCTTTCGTAAATGCTTTTCTATAACTATAAATAGATTTTTCAGTAAAGAACATTTTATCTGCCTGTGATCGTTCTGATATCTGTTGAAAGCTGGCTGATGATCTTGTTGACAGGTGTGGTAACTTCAGAAGTGTGTCTGACATGAGCGTTCATCGGAGGGCTTTCTTCATAATTCACGTGACGATCAACATCACTGACTTTTAAAGAGAACTTGCTGGGATTTGTTACGCCAGCTTCTGAAATTTTTCTCTGTTTCATGTTATTTCCTTTGTTTAGTAATCACGATTAGAAATAGTCCGGTAATCTTCACCAGCTGGAAGAACCATTCTGTTTGTATAAATAACTATCGTAGTTTCACGTATAGCATGATTGCCAATAGCATTGTCATCTTCATACATGACTTTTCTATCTGCAAGCACAGATGGAGTATCTCTGATAGTCAGAGAACGTTTAACTGGATGAGTGACTCCACCCTCATGAATAGTTTTTCTTCTTGGACTCATAATTCTCCTTTGTTTGATAATAAAACATATATAAAAACATTAGAAAATTCCAATATATAATTAAAACTATGGCAAATTTTGAGCTTAAGTTTAAAAGAAGGTTCATAGACTTGAAGAAATATGATTTACATGATGTTGAAGACAGAAAAAAAGTTGGGAAATTTGCAGAAGATGCAGTCTGTGATATAATTTTGAAAGCTGGAGAGACAAGAATCTTAAGGCCATGTTTTGAAAACATACATCATAGAAGTAACTTTTTGACTTTGAAAGAATTTTCAGATAAATTTAACAATGAAGAACTTAACAAGTTTTATAAAATAGTTTCTGAATTCAATCAATATTGTGGAAAAGACATTCGTGAAAACATTCCTGATATCTGGTTAACGGACTCGAAAGTGTTCTATGAAGTTAAGATTTCATTTAAGATCGAAAAAGAAGCTTTGGAAATTTATAAACGAATTTCAGAATTAACTGGAGCGAAGATATTTATTGTTGTAAAAGAATTAGATACTATTAATGATGATACTTTTCGCTATTGTGAACTCGACACAATACTCAGCAGTGACAAAAGAGAAATTATCTTGCCGAGCGGTGATGAGGGCTATGAATTAGATTCAAAATTGTTTAAAACATTTGATGACGAAAATTAAAAAGGAGGAATTATGTTCTGGTTCAATCTGAAGAAAAAAATTGCTATGCTTGAAATTGAGTACATGAAGAAAAAAGCAGAACTAGAAGCACAGAATATTATAGATACAGCTAAACTGCAGAAAGATTTTGCAGATACTCTTAAAAGAGGTGCTTCGCAGTGGAATGAATTCGAACACGAATGGCATTCCGGAAAAGCAGAACGTGAAGTTAAACTTGCAAGGTTAGACGGAGAAATAGAAGCTAAGAAAGACATGCTGAAAGCAAAAGATGAGGAACTGGCAAGAGCTAAGAGCATAATTGAAAAACTTGCAAACGCGCTTAGTAATGGCAAAGCAGTTGTTACTAATAACAACACAAATTAATTAGCATATACGTATGATATAGTAAAAAGGATTTCCCCTTTGAGGGAAAAAAGGTTATATTATACATAACAGGAAATTATGAACTACTTAAATAAACAAGTGAGAGTAAGGCGGCCATGGCAAGAACGAGACCCTAAAGAGGTCAAAGTTCTAAGGAGCTATTTGTTTATTTAATAGACAAATAAATAAAACAAATGGGGCTCCTTAGAAAAACTAAGGGGCCCTTTTTATTTGGGAGTTTGAAATTGATTATACGAGGGTGGATTCAACATGCTTAATAAGCGCCCATGACGCAATTGGTTAGCGTACCGGATTTTTAATCCGGGTGTTGAGGGTTCAACTCCCTCTGGGCGCATGAAAGCAAACGCTGAATATAAGGAAAACGAAATGAACTTAATAGAATTTCGATATAAACGAAAACGTTCTTTGAAACAGGTTATGGGGAATAGGGGCGTAGCTCAATTGGCTAGAGTATCGCACTGTCTATGCGATGGTTACGGGTTCAAGTCCCGCCGCTCCTGTAATTTAAACCCGGTTAGTTCAGCTGGTCAAGAACGCTTGCCCTACAAGCAAGAAGTCGGGAGTTCAAATCTCTCACCGGGTATTTTAGGAAATAATTTATGTTTAAACTAAAAGGTGAATTTTATTGTAAAGTTTGTGGAGAAAAATTTGATGTGCTATTGAAGCTATTCAATCATAAAAAGAAACACAAAGTTCGAATTATTTATGAATGTGAAAAATGTAAACGAAAATTTAAAATGCAAAAAATGCTAATGGAATCAAAACTTATAGAATAATGTGGAAAAATATTAATACTGATGAAGGAAAAGAGTATATTAAAAATGAAATTGAGAAGTTTATGAAATATTTTTCTAGCTGTAGCTCAACCTGGTAGAGTACTGCGTTCGGGGCGCAGCTGTTCTCGGTTCAACTCCGAGCAGCTAGATTTTTGTTCTTTGAACGGGATTTAGCTCAGTCTGGCTAGAGTACTGCGTTTGGGGCGCAGGTGTCACTGGTTCAAATCCAGTAATCCCGATAAATTTTGTTTTGTCCCCGTAGATCAACTGGACAGATCGGCTGGCTACGGACCAGTAGGTTGGGGGTTCAAATCCCTCCGGGGATGCAGAAAATAATGTTCTTTGAAATATAGGCGGTTCGCCCAATTGGCTAGGGTACCGGTCTCCAAAACCGGCGTCGAAAGACATTGGGGGTTCAAGTCCCTCACCGCCTGCAAAATTATTTGTCTCCGTAGCTCAAACGGAAGAGTGTCAGGCTCCGGACCTGAAGGTTGAAGGTTCGAATCCTTTCGGAGACGCATTGGGGTATAGCTCAATTGGTAGAGCGCCAGCTTCTGGAGCTGGATGTTGGTGGTTCAAGCCCATCTACCTCAGGTTATTTTTTGAGTAACTTTTTATAACAAACTTGTTATAAAAAGTTACATTGAATTTTGTCCTTGTAGCTCAGATGGAAGAGCACTGCTTTCCTAAAGCGGAGGCCGTTGGTTCAATTCCAACCAAGGATGCGAAAAATATATAATTTAACTTATATGTGCCCATAGATCAACTGGATAGATCAGTAGATTTCTAATCTACCGGCTGGGGGTTCAAATCCCTCTGGGCACGAAAGAAAATTACAGGATGTTTTTATATGAAATGTTTAGTTTGTAATACTATTTTAAAGAATAGGTTGGGATTATCTATTCACTTGGGTGTGCATGGATTATCTCTAACAGAGTATTTGCAAAAATATGAAAACTTCCAAATACCAAAATGCAGTTGTGGAAATTTTAGCAAATACAAGAGTGGTTTGAAATTTAGAAAAACTTGTGGAAAAAAAGAGTGCAGAAAGAAATTACAACATAGATGGACAGAAAAAGAAAAAGAAAACATTAGAAAAAAGCGTTTTGAATATTTACTAAAAAGAACTGGAAAAACTGCATGGGAGAAAAGAAGCAGAGGAGAATTATCAATTTTAGAACAGTGGTTTTATGATAACGTCATTCTAAAGTTTAAATTAGAAGAAAAATATGATATAATAAACGAATATGCAGAATTTCCTTATTTTATTGATTTTGCTTTTGTGAATATTAAACTTGCAGTGGAATTAGATGGACCAGCACATTTTAGATATGGAAATGTTAGATTTGAACATGATTTGAAAAAAGATAAATTTTTATTAGAAAAAGGATGGAAAATATTTAGAATAGCTTATAATGAAAAAGAAAAGAAAATACAAGAATTTTTGAATTTATTAGACAATTTAAACGAATATGAATATAAACAGAAAAAATTAGAAAATCATATTTATAGACTTAAACCGAGAATGCTCAAGAAACACAGGACGAAAGCTGAATATAATTTATTTAGGAAAGAAAGAAGCTTAAAATTACAAGAAGAAAGAATTTTTAAAATTAAAACTAGTGATATAGATCTTAAAAAATTTGGATGGGTAAATAAAGTTTCTAAACTTATAGGAATTAGATATTCTAAAATACATAAATGGATGATACGATATGCTCCAGAAATTTTGGAGACTTGTTTTAAAAAGAAATTGGGACGTAGCTCAATTGGTAGTAGCGCCTGTCTTTGAAGCAGGGGGTTGGAAGTTCAAATCTTCCCGTCCCAGAGAAAATTTCGTTCTTTGACATTATGGCCCGTTAGTGTAGCTTGGCCTAACACGCCGGATTTTCATTCCGGAAACCATCGGTTCGAATCCGATACGGGCTATTTTTAAATTGGCCCGTTAGTGTAGCTTGGTCTAACACGCGACATTCTCAATGTTGAGATCACCAGTTCGAATCTGGTACGGGCTAAATTTTTATTGAATGAAAGGATTAAATGAGAAAACTAGCTTCTATTCAGCAAGTCGAAGAAATTCTTCCGATTGAAGGCGCTGATGCAATCGAAAAAGCTCGCATCAAGGGTTGGTGGGTTGTAGTTAAAAAGTCCGAATTCAAACCGGGTGATCTCTGCATTTATTTTGAAATAGACAGTTTACTTCCTGATATTGGAGAATTCACGTTTCTTAGACGCCCATTGTATGAAGTTTTTACAGCAAAAGGCTGGGAAACAATTTCAAAAGAAGACTTCGAAACATTCGAAGGAGAAAAACGTCAAGGCTTTCAGAAATTAAAAAAGCAATTACTTGAAGATGGAAAAGAAGTTGAAGGTCACAGATTAAAGACTATAAGGCTTCGCGGACAAATATCTCAGGGCTTGGCTTTGCCATTTTCTGCTTTTCAAAGGTTCAACGAGTTTAAAGGTTTGCTCTTAAAACTCGAAGACGATATGACAGATCGGATTGGTGTTTATAAATATGAACCGCCGATCCCTGCAGATTTAGCTGGCGAAGCTAAAGGAGCAGTTCCGTCTTGCATTCCCAAAACAGATGAAGAACGCATACAGAATGTTCTTGGTTTATTAGATTTTCATAAAGGAAAACGTTTTTATTGCACAATAAAATTAGATGGAACTTCTAATACAATTTACCGTTATAATGAAATTTTTAACGGAGAACTCGGCGTTTGCGGACATAACTGGGATTTTAAAGAGTCTGAGAAAAGCATTTTTTGGAGATTTGCAAACAAATATAATTTGAAAGAAAAGTTTCCCGAAGGTTATGCAATGCAAAGTGAATGTGCAGGAGAAGGAATACGGCGGAACAGGCAGAAGCTAAAACAAGATCTTTACGTTTTTTATGTGTTTGATATTCGTAAATATCAGTACTTGAAGCTTGATGACATGAAAGCATTCGTCAAAGAGTTGGGAATGAAAACTGTTCCTATTGTAGATGAGAATTTCGTTCTTAATCATACTTGTGATGAGCTTCTGAAATTAGCAGATCAAACGGTTGTCAACGGAATTTTGCAAGAGGGCTTAGTGTTCCGTCTTTATGACAGTACTGATAAAATTTCGTTCAAAGTTATCTCGAATGAGTTTCTGTTAAAACACGGATTATAAAAGTATATAATTCATTATGTCAGATACATCTTCAGATTATAATTGGAAAGGAGATCTTATGCGATAGTTACTTTAACAAGGAGCTATCGTATGAGTCGGTCTTTCAGAAAGACAAACATCATAGGAGTTGGTGCTAGTTCTGAGAAGTATGACAAAAGAATCAACAACAGAGTTTTGAGACGAGCTGTTAAACATGCAATTTCTATCGGAAAAGATGAAAACACATTTCCTATAATGAGAGAAGTTTCTGACAAATGGTGCATGGGAAAAGACGGAAAATATTACTTCGGAAATCTTCGAGAATATTTGGTATCACGGTCTGGATGGATATGGGCACGACTTGATGAAAACGATCAGAAAGAAGAGTGGAGAAGGATGAAAAGCAAATGAAAACGCTTTTGAAAATGCTTGGCGGAAGATTAGTTAATCCTCGATTGACTGATAAAGAATATAAAATGAAATATTGTAAAAAAGTTGCAAGAGCAATTGATATGTTAGCAGTAATGCCGATAAAACTAGCAAGATTAAAATGGGATAGAGCAAGCAAGGTTCCGAAGAATATTAGAAGAAAGATCAGATACCAGTTGAATAAATTGGATTTAGAAAAATCTGTTTCTGAAATGTATCGGAATTTCATGATCTATGGAAGAAATTAAACAATAAACCAAAAGGAGCGCAGATGGCAAATTTTTCAGATGATATATCAATTATGGAGAAGCTCGCTAAATCTGTTTCTGACAAAGCAAAGACTGTAACAGACGCAGACGAAATTACAGAAGTCGGTCAAGCACAAGCACATATACATAATGCTTACTTGATTCTGAATCGGATAAGCAAGAAAGATTGAAGCTGATATGAAATGTCCTAATTGCGGAAAAGAAGTGATTGTTGGTACAGGTGGAAATTGGTGGTGTCCACATTGTAAAACTGGTCGTAGATTATAGATATGAAACAAGACAAAGCAGTATTTGGGACACAAGAATGGGCGTCATCGACAATCAATATTCAGATTGGTTGCGAACACGGATGCAAATACTGCTATGCGAAGACTAAACATGTTGAATTCGGAAGATCTTTAACATACAACTGGGAAACTCCTGTCATAAAGTCTAAATTACCGGGAGTCAATAAACGTGAAGGAAAGATCATGTTTCCTTCAACACACGACATAACTCCTATTAATATTGAACAAGCGAAAATTATTTTACTTCGCATGTTAGAAAAAGGAAATGATGTATTACTTGTCAGCAAACCTCATTTAGAATGCATTAAGGAAATTTGCAGAATTGCTGAACCACATAAGGATCAACTTCTTTTTCGTTTTACGATTGGTTCAGCTAACAACGAAGTTCTCAAGTTTTGGGAACCTGGAGCTCCATCTTTTGCTGAACGACTTCAGTCTCTTCGCTTTGCTTGGCATAAAGGTTTCAAAACAAGTGTTTCTTCTGAACCAATGTTAGATGAAGAAATTCACAAGCTTGTTGAAGCAGTTGAAACTTTTGTAACTGATTCTATTTGGATTGGCAAAATGAATTTTGCAGAAGAAAGAGTCAGAAAGAACGGATTCACAGATGATTTGACTATCGGAAAAGTCAGATCACTGGTGGCATTCCAGAATGTTGCTGAAAATATTTGGAATATTTATTACAAGTTCAGAAGGCATCCCAAAATCAAATGGAAAGAAAGCATCAAGAAAGTGATAGGTATTGAGGTGCCGACAGAAGCAGGATTGGATGTATGAACTCGCGCCCATAACTCAGCTGGTAGAGTACTTCCTTTTTAAGGAAGGGGCCGCTGGTTCGAATCCAGCTGGGCGCAAAATTACTGGAGATAAAAGATAATCTCCAGTTTCTTTAAAAATTATGTTAAACGTTCAAAAATATTTATCAACTCACACTCTTGAAGATCTTAAAAATGAATTTGATATAAAAATTCATGACTATCCCGATCTCGTCGTTCTTAATTACGGTATCAAATCTCCAAGGTTTAATTCAATTTGTGATGAATGTCGCAGTCTGATTCTTGAAAAAGGAACTTGGAATGTGGTATCTAGAGCATTTGACAGATTTTATAACATCGACGAAGGAACAATTGGAAAAATATTTCCGTGGGAGAAAGCTAATTATTATGAAAAGCTCGACGGTACTTTGATTAGTGTTTACTGGTATAAAGACAAGTGGAATGTTGCGACTCGTTCTATGGCATTTGCAGAAGGCACTATCATGATGGGAACGACGACATTTCATGATTTATTTATGCGAGCTGTTAAAGAAACAAAAGTTATTGAATTTATAGCTGCATCAAACAAGAAAATTACTTGGGTATTTGAATTGACTTCACCTGAAAATAGAATTGTCACAAGATATTCAGACACTAAAGTTACTCTTCTAACTGCAAGAAACAACTCTGTGATTGGTGGAGAATATGGTTCTGCACTTCTTGATGAATGGGCACAAACAATGTGGGTAGCTCGTCCTAAAATATATTCTTTTGATTCAGTTGAAGCTGTTGTTGAATCAGCAAAATCGTTAGATTCTTTAGACGAAGGATTTGTGGCAGTTTGGGAAACGCAACCTGCTTATGTAAGAGTCAAATGCAAAAATCCGAAATATGTTGCTATTGCTCATATTCGTGATAATGGGAAAGTTTCTGCAAAACGTCTTTTGACTCTTGTGATGTCGGGAGAAGCTTCTGAGTTCCTTTCATATTTCCCAGAATACAAACAGTATTATGATTTTGTTGAGAACGAATGGAATAATTTATTGAATACTATAAAAACAGTTTGGGAAGAAACAAAACATATTCAAAATCAAAAAGAGTTTGCTCTTACTATACAAAGCAAAACAGAATCCGGGCTTGCTCTTGGATGTTTATTTTCTATAAAGAAAGGGAAGACATTTAAAGAAGTAACTACATTTGATTCTCTTACTAGAGTGTATAAAAATCTCGATTTGAAAAGAAAATTTGAAAAGCATTTTAATTTGCAAACAGAGGATGATGATGAATAAATGGAAAATATCAGGCTGAAAGAAGAAGAAATTCAAAAAACATTGCAAGCTACTCATATAAAGATTTGTGAGTCATTTCCTGACGCGAGTTTACGGCAGACGTCAATGACCATATTAAACACTGCTTTAGAAATTCCTTTTACAATTAAGCAGATCACAAAGCGAAACTATTTTGTTACCAGCTCATTATTCTTATTAATATTACTTGTCAGCCTAAGTCTTGTCTATACTTGGAAAAAATTGAATATCACATTTCTGGGCATCAACATCGCAGATTTCGCTCAAATGCTTGATGCATCATTTAGTTTTTTGGTTCTTCTTGGATCGGGCGCTTACTTCTTGATTTCTTACGAATCTCGAGCAAGAAAGAAAAAATTAATTCAGTCAATTAATAAATTGATTGGTTTA
>Ga0315284_10007945_pt1 | contig 15137 bp, 13 predicted proteins | sample YL17G09_16_MG_FD_203696 | JGI IMG/M metagenome (GOLD analysis project Ga0315284, IMG submission 203696) | Sediment microbial communities from Yellowstone Lake, YNP, Wyoming, USA - YL17G09_16 | ecosystem: Environmental > Aquatic > Freshwater > Lake > Sediment | place: USA: Wyoming | collected... | reverse complement strand
CCGACCACGTAGGGGATCTTCCGGGTGTCAAGCGCGGTGCAAGCTTCGTGTAATATCGCGAAATCCGCGGCAGTGACTGCCATACGCGCTCCTTCAGGGTGAATTTACCCGGAAGTTGACGGGGCGCGTCACCGAGATTGTACCTTTTCCTGAAGACTTACCATCGCGACTGTCCCGTGTCCTCCTCCTCGATATGCAGCGTCCGCTGCAGGTGGGCGATGCGGCGGCGGCGCTGCCACTCGCGCCAGGGACGCAGCAGTGCGCCCGCCACGGAACTGGAGGGATGGTGCAGGACGCGGCGGTTTGGGCGGGCGCGGTATTGCGGCCGCAGGATCCACGCCCAGTCGCGATGATAGCGCGCGAAGGCATACGCCACCCCCACCCCGCCCAGCGCGAAGAAGCCCAGGATGAAGAGCACCGGCCCGGTGACATGATGCATTGACGGGAAGAGGAAAAAGAGCAGCACGATGTCCAGCCACCCGATCCACTTCGCCTTCAGGGGCAGCACGAACCAGAACAGGATGGTCTCTTCCGGGTTGAGCCATGCCCAGGCCACGATGACCGATGCCACCAGCAACCACGGGCCAGCAATCACGGCAGTTCCGGGGTCCTGCTGGAAAACAAAGATGCCCGCCGTCCACACCAGCGCGGCGATGGCGCTGGCGGTGACGAGAAAGGCAATATAAAGCCGCGGCCCCCAGCTTCGCTCCAGGCTGCCGCCGAACCAGTAGATCATCAGGCCGCTGATGAGCAGGTTGATGAGATCGTCCTGCCCGCCGAACGCGAACGGATGCCCGATCAGGCCGGTCAGCATATTCGGAAGGATGAACGGGACATATACCAGGTAAAGGTTGACTGCGCCCCGGGTGAGGATGCCCGCCAGGAAGCTGATCGCCATCAGCCCGACGATGACTTTCGTCACCGGCATCGTGCTGAAGAAGTTCCGTCCCCGCGACCAGTCAGATTGTGGCACTGCCATTTGCTCTGCGACTCCATCGTTTATTCCGTATCCTCAGCATCTTTCCCCGTGCCGGGAGGGGTGAATCACGCCGGGATGGTGCGGAGAAATGACAACACCCCTCGCGACTTCGCCGGCGAGGGGTGTGAACGGTTCGCGGATCGGACGGTTACGCTTCCATCGGGACGATGGATACGTCCCGCTGGTTCTTGCGCGCCCAGCCGAACTTGACTTTGCCGTCTTTCAAGGCGAAGATGGTGAAGTCGCGGCCCAGGCCCACGTTGTCGCCGGGGCGGATGTGCGTGCCGCACTGGCGCACGATGATGCTGCCGGCGGTGACGCGCTGGCCGTCGAAGGCCTTCACGCCGCGCATCTTCGGCTGGCTGTCGCGGCCGTTTCGTGAACTCCCTACACCCTTTTTATGAGCCATCACTGACCTCCTCCGCGGCGGCGCCGGGCAGTCCCTCGATGCCGTCCACCCGCAGGCGGGTGAAATACTGGCGATGCCCGCGCTTCACGCGGATGTTCTTCTTCGAGCGGAAGCGGAAGGCGATGATCTTCTTCGCGCGGTCCTGCTCCAGCACGGTGCACACCACGCGCGCGCCCTCCACCAGCGGGGTGCCGACGTTGAGATTGTCACCATCCGCCACCATCAGCACGCGATCCAGCTCGACCGTGCCGCCCTGATCGACGGGCAATTTTTCCACGCGGAACGTATCGCCGGGGGCGACGCGGTATTGCTTCCCGCCGGTCTCCACGATTGCGTACATGCAAGATCTCCTTTACACGAGCGTGCCCATGCGGACAACGGCGATAACTATAGCAAAAACCGCCTCCGGCTGTCAACTGCCACTAGCCACTTCGGTGTTTGTGAATAACAGAGAGATCCCATGATATTCGTGCTCGCCGTGAAGGAGCGCAGCCGTTCGACGCTTTTCCTCTGGCATAGGGATTGGTAAGGTTATTCGTCATCGCTCGGTAAGCGGGCAAATCGTATGCCGTTGTCGGTAACGACGACAAATTGATCGGGAATATAATCCGCATACCGTTCTAGTAACTGTTTTAAGACGGCAATTTTATTCGTAGAGCGCTCATCGTCTAGTCGGATGAGGATCACGCCATGATGCGCATGGCGTTCGCGATAGACTTTATCATTCGTGACCTGAATCCACCGCTCAGTCAGGGCTTTGAGTAAGATTGCTTCGTCAGTTATTCCGCGCGCCTGGTCATACACGGAGAACACCTCATGTCCTTGATCGTGTAACCAGGAAGCAACGGAAGGGCCGGTGCATTTCGTCAACAAGAAAACGCATTCAGGCAGCCTCGCCGGTGAGTGGAAGGAAATCGGTATTTTCCAGTGCTTTTGTGGCAAATAGGAGGCAGGCACGAATATCGTCCCGCGTCAGTCCGGCGTATTCATCCAGCATCTCCTCGATGGTTTCGCCGTGCGCCAGCAGGTTGAGTATATATTCCACAGTCAAGCGTGTCCCTTTAATGATCGGCTTGCCGGTCATCACATCTTGATCCATTGCAATATGCGCCAGTAATTCCTTATCAGTCATCATGTCCTCCTTACGATAGCTTACGTCGAGAGGTTTTAGTATCTTTTGAGGAAAATTCTCTACACCGTGTCGAGAAAATCGACCCATGACCTGAATTTTCCTCGAAAGATACCAACAAAGCCCAGCCGTGAACCAAAGATCAGGATCGTTCTCTTTAGAGAAAAGCCTATTGGTTCCGGCTCCGCCGGGTTGGGATGTCAAGTTGTGTATTTGAAAACCAGGCATGCCGTTCGCAAACCACGCAGACTCAGACTTTCTATTGTCTCCGAGTCTCTGCGTTTTACGTCCCCTGATCTTTCCGGCATGCGATCCGAACCACCCCCTCCGCCGCGTCCGCCAGCGCGGTGCGGGACGCCGCCAGCGCGGCGGAGAGCCGTTGCGGGCGCTGGCTGATGGAGAAGATGGCGGTGAAGCCGCGGTCGTAGAGCGCGCGCCAGCCTTTGCCGAGAGCGCCGGAGAGGCAGACGCAGGGCACGTCCGCGGCCCGGCAGCGCGCGGCCACCGCGGCGGGGAGCTTGCCATAGGCGGTCTGGAAATCCGTGCGGCCTTCGCCGGTCAGGCACAGGTCCGCGCCGCGCAGGTGGCCATCCAGGCCAGTCAGCTCGATGGCCAGCGCGGCCCCGGGCTTGAAGGTCGCGCCCAGGAAGGCCAGCAGAGCAAAACCCAGCCCGCCCGCCGCCCCCGCGCCTGGCCGGGTGGAGAAATCCTCGCCGAGGAACGCCGCGCAGACCCGCGCGTAGTGCGCCAGGCCGGCATCCAGCGCCTTCACCTCCCCCGGCGACGCGCCCTTCTGCGGGGCGAAGGTATGCGCCGCGCCGCGCGGGCCGCAGAGCGGGTTGGTCACGTCGCACGCGGCCACGATCTCGACCTCCCCCAGCCGGCAGCCCGGCGTGATGCGCGCCACCTGTCCCAGCGAGGCGCCCACCGGCGGCAGCGGGCGGCCGTCCGCGTCGAGGAATCCCCAGCCCAGCGCCGCCAGCAGGCCCATGCCGCCGTCGTTCGTCGCGCTGCCGCCCAGGCCGACCACCAGCGTCGTCGCGCCCGCCTCGACCGCCGCCGCCAGCATCTCGCCCAGGCCGCGCGTGGTGGCGCGCAGCGGCGACCGTCCCGCCGGCGGCGCCAGCCCCAACCCGCACGCCTGCGCTGATTCAATCACCGCCGTGCGCCCGCCGTCCAGGTACACGATCTCGGCGCGCACCGGCGCGAAGAGCGGCCCGGTCACCTCCAGCGCCCGCGCCTCCCCGCCGGCTGCCCGCATCGCCGCCGCGAACCCCTCGCCGCCATCGGACAGCGGGCAGGCGACGACCTCCGGCGCCGGCGCCAGCCGCCCCACGCCCTCCGCCGCCGCCGCGCATGCCTCCGCCGCGGTCAGCGATCCCTTGAACGAATCGAATGCCAGCACGACCTTCACAGGCTATTCCAGTGATAAGTGATAATCCAAATTTGACACTTCCGTCCGTTTTTGAGCGTAAACGCTGATACGTTTTACACTACACCGGCTCGGTGAACGCTCATCCCGCATCTCCTGCCATAACTTTCGCTGTAAGGCGGGCGAGTCCTTTTAGAGTCACGCCGGGGACTGACCCCGGAATGAGCACCCGTTGGAAGATGACAACACCCGACCGAGGGTCAGTCCCCACTTCAAGGAAGCTTCCCTACTCAACCACCGAAGCCTGATCTATGATGCAAGTGATGCGTAATTTTTTAAGCGCTGTGTATAGTTTTCCGAAATACGGCCAATACCATATGATGAGCATTAGGTTCCAGGAATCGATATTTTGACCGATAACTTGTGGAAAGTATAGAATGTGATCGTGCTCAGGCGGATCTTTAGCTGGCCATCGCTGCTTGTCGTCACCGTGTTGCCGGGCATCGCGCTTGCCGTCGGATGGTGGCGATATCCCGCCGCCGCGGAGCGGCTCAGTTACGGCCTCTGCCTGTTCGCCGCGCTGCTCGCTTTCCTGTACCTGCTCGTCGCCGCGCACCGGCGGCAGCGGGCGGATGAGCGGATGCCGCTGTACCTGTTCGGCGCCGGCTTGCTGTTCTTCGCCGCTGGACAGCTCATCGGGCCGGGACTCATTTTCTTCAGCCGCTTCCATTTCCCGCCAGTCGCGGGTACGATCCTCTTTCTGCTGGGACACCTGCTGCTGGGCATCGGATTGCTGCTGAACGGCGGCCGCTACCCGCGCGCGTGGATCAGCATCGTCTCGGTGGCGTCGGACGTCGCCCTTACCGCGTTCGCTTACCTGGTCATCGTGCTGCAGCGCGGGGTGGATGCCGCCTTCGCGCCGCACGGGCCGGTGGGGACGGAGCTGATCGCGGGGGGATATGCCGCCGGCATGCTGCTGGCGCTGCTCTGCCTGGTGGTGAGCGTGAGCGCGACGCTGCCGGTGCACCTGCGCGGGCCGCAGCGACTGTTGCTCTTCGGCGTCGCGCTGGTGTTGCTCGGCGACGAGATGCTGCGCCAGTTCCCGCTGATCCACCTGTCGGGCGATTTCCCCTTCCCGCTGCTGCTGTGGACGCTGGGGTATCCGCTCTTCGGCATCGCGGCGTTCTGGGAGCATGCCGTCCGCCCGCGGGATGCCGGGCAGGCGCGCGAACCGGATGAATTCCTCGGCGCCGGCAACATGGCCGTGCCCATGCTGCTGATTGCGACGGAGATGACGCTCATCCTGCTCAACACCCGCGGGGCGCTGCACTCGCCGCGCGCGCTGCTGCTCTTCCGCCTGTTCGTGCTGCTCGCCTGCACCCTGCTGGCGCGCTTCCTGCTGCACGTGGCGCGCAGCCGGCTGGCCTACCTGGCGCTGCTGGCGCGCGTGCGCGAGAGCGAGCGGATGTCGGTGACCGACCCGTTGACCGGCCTGCCGAACAAGCGCGCGTGCGTGCAGCGGCTGGAGGACGAGCTGGCCCGCGCGGCACGCTACCAGCGGTCGTTCACCGTCCTGTTCGCCGACATCGACTTCTTCAAGCTGGTCAACGACATACACGGGCACCAGGTGGGCGACCAGGCGCTGATCGAGGTGGGGAAGTTCCTCCGCACCCGCATTCGCACCACCGACCAGATAGCGCGCCTGGGCGGCGAGGAGTTTGTCCTTATCCTGCCGGAAACGAACGTGAGCGGCGCCGTGATCCTCGCCGAGCGCCTGCGCGGCGGCATCGAGCACATGCCGCTCTTTACCCCGCGCGGCAACGAGCTGAACCTGACCATCAGCGTGGGCATCGCCGGCTACCCGGAAACCTCCGAAACCACCGACGACCTGCTCAAACACGCCGACCAGGCCATGCAGCGCGCCAAGGAAGCCGGCCGCAACCGCGTGATGACCGCAAAATCCAAAGTGAGCGTGTTTAAAGCGGAGTGAATATTTATTCTCAGGATAGATAGGATAATTCAGGATAAACAGGATAAACTCAATAAAAAACCGTATCATCCGGAAGCGCTCCCGGATGATACGATGTTAATTTGACTTTATCCTGATTATCCTTTAAATCCTGTCCATCCTGAGAATAAAACTATACCAGGCTTGCCACCAGGTCCCCGCACTCGTCGGTCGGGATGGCGCCGGCGCCGAGGTGGGGGATTTTGCCGGTTGCCAGCGCCTTGATGATGGCGTTCTCCACGTCCCGCGCGGCGGCTTTCTCGCCCAGGAAGTCGAGCATCATCGACGCGGCGTTGATGGCGGCCAGCGGGTTGATGACATTCTTGCCGGTGTATTTCGGCGCGCTGCCGTGGATCGGCTCGAACATCGACACGCCCTTCGGGTTGATGTTCCCCGACGCGGCGATGCCCATGCCGCCCTGCGTCATGGCGCCCAGGTCGGTGATGATGTCGCCGAACATATTGGTGGTGACGATCACGTCGAACCACTCCGGGTTCTTCACCATCCACATGCAGCAGGCGTCCACGTAGGCGTGCTCCTGCTTCACCGCGGGGTATTCAGCGCCGACTTCCTTGAATACGCGCTGCCAGAGGTCGTGCCCGAAGGTGAGCACATTGGACTTGTCCACCAGCGTGAGCTGTTTGCGTGGGCGGATCATCGCCAGGTCGTAGGCGTAGCGCACGCAGCGCTCAACGCCGGAGCGGGTGTAGATGGCCACCTGGGTCGCCACTTCGTTGGCCTGGCCCTTGTGGGTGAAGCCGCCGGTGCCCGTATACATATCCTCGGTGTTCTCGCGCACCACGATGTAGTCGATGTCCGCGGGGCCTTTGTCCTTCAGCGGGGTGTCCACGTTGGGATAGAGCTTCACCGGGCGCAGGTTGATATACTGATCGAGGCCGAAGCGCAACCCGAGCAGCAACTGGTGCTCGATGATGCCCGCCTTCACGTCGGGATGGCCGACGGCGCCCAGGTAAATGGCGTCGAAGCCCTTCATGATCTCGATGCCGTTCGCCGGCATCACTTCGCCGGTCGCCAGGTAGCGGTCGCCGCCCCAGTCGAAGGTCTCATAGTCGAACTTGATATTGTATTTCCACGCCGCGACGTTCAGGACTTTCAGCCCTTCGCGAATCACTTCCGGCCCGATCCCATCGCCCGGGATCACCGCAATCTTATAAGCCACGCGCGTTCCTCCGTCAGGTATATAAAAACCGGGACATTGTAGCGTGTTTGCCGGGGATTGACAACCGCCGGCCAGCTCGTAGTAGCGCCGTCAGGCGCGTGCCCGTTCACGACTCTAAAGCTCGTTACCAACCAACAAGAAAGCCTCAGCTCGTAGTAGGCCCGTCAGGGCCGTGCCCGTTATCGAATTTACAGCTCGTAATCGATTTAAAGAGAAAAGCTTCCTCCATAGTATGTTTACGAGCTGTAAATTCGATAACGGGCACGGCCCTGACGGGCCTACTACGAACTGGCCGGCTCTATTCATTCCCGCCAGGTCTATGCTAGACTGTGAGCGCAATTCAACCGTGGAAAGACCGAGCAATGAAGTATGTGATGATCGTGCCGGACGGCATGGCGGATGATCCGATTCCCGACCTGGACGGGCGCACGCCGTTGATGGCGGCGCGCACACCCAACCTGGATGCCGTCGCGCGCGCGGGAGTCGTCGGGCGGGTGCGGACTATCCCGCCGGGGATGCCGCCGGGCAGCGACGTGGCCGCCCTCTCCATCATGGGCTACGACCCGGCGAAATACTACACGGGCCGCGCGCCGCTGGAGGCTGCCGCCCAGGGGCACGACCTGGGCCCGCGCGACGTCGCCTACCGCTGCAACCTGATCACCACCGACGGCGAGCTCATCGTCGACTACAGCGCCGGCGAGATCACCTCCGAGGAAGCCGCCGAGCTGATGGCGCTCATCGAGGAGAAGCTGCACACCCCGCAGATCCACTTCTTCCCCGGGGTTAGCTACCGCAACCTGATGATCTGGCGCGACGGCACGATGGACGTGAAGACCACCCCGCCGCACGACGTGATGGGCCAGCCGTTGCAGGCCAACCTGCCGGTCGGCGACGCGGAGGAGCTGCTGCGCGGGATGATGTGGGATTCCTACGATATGCTGCGCAACCACCCGATCAACCGGCAGCGCGAGGACGAGGGAAAACAGCCGGCGAACATGATCTGGCTGTGGGGCCAGGGGTGCGCGCCGCGGCTGGATAATTTTTCACTGACCCACGGCGTGACGGGGGCGGCCATCTCCGCGGTGGACCTGATCCGCGGCATCGCGCGCATCGCCGGCCTGCGCGCGCCGCGCGTGCCGGGCGCCACCGGACGCATCGACACCAACTGGGCGGGCAAGGCCGCCGCCGCTATCGGCATACTGGCGGAAGTCGACTTCGTCTTCGTACATATCGAAGCGCCGGATGAGTGCGGCCACCAGGGCGACCTGGAGGGGAAAATCCGCGCCATCGAGCTAACCGACCGCGAGATCATCGGCCCGCTGTGGACGGCGGCGCGGGGGTATGGCTCCGCGCGCATCGCCGTACTGCCCGATCACTACACGCCCCTTGCCATCCGCACGCACGTCGGCAAGCCGGTGCCCTTCGTCCTGGCCGGCGACGGCATCACCCCGAACGGCCTCGACCGGCTGGACGAAGCGGTGGCGGAGGAATCTCCGCTGTTCATCGAAGAGGGGTGGACGCTGATCCAGCGGTTATTGGGGGAGTAGAATTCCACTTCTCAATCATCGTATTCATCCGAGACGTCGATGTCCCACCAATGCGGGGCTACGGGTCTGGGTGCGATGATTCGACCGCCAAAATCATGGGAAGGCGGCGGACCGTCTCCGACACGGTACAACAATCCTGTATAACCATCACGAAGATAGAGTGCCGAATGGAACAGCACTTCGATCCCATCTTCAGCATTGCCGAGCATCACCTCGTCGCCCGCCGTGAGATACCGGTATTTCTCGGGTAACAGCACATCCCCCCGTGCATCCGGTTGAAGCTGTCCTTGCTCAATCATCCGCACGACTTCAAGGCGTTTCTCTTTATAATATTCAAACTGCAACCGCTGGCCAGTCGCGGTGCCGGGAAACACGAAAAACAGGAAAAAGGTGATCAGATTGAGAAGCAGCGGCGCCGCGGCAACCCATCGTTCACACCAGAAGCGCGACAGCAGATGCCAGCCCGACCAGAGAGTGACCACAAAATAGCCAAGAAAAATGATGGGATAAATGTAGTAGGCAAAGAGAAAATGTAATGAAAAATCACTGGCACTTATTCGTCCGAATATTACTCCGAAAGTGAGCGAAGCCAGGATCAACTGCCAAGGCCATGATATTCTGATCGGGGGAAGATCCTGTTCCATGTATTACTGCTCCATATATTGATTCGCTGCTTTATGTATCGGCTTCCACCGTTGCGTACAACCGCTTCCGCTCCTTCTTTGCCACCGCCCACAGCTCATGCATGCAGGCGATGGCCTGGCGGGCGTCGGCATTGTCAAGGGTGGCGCCGCCGTATTGCCGGCGGATATACAGATCGGTGAGGATGCGCACCGGCTCGCCCATGGCCGGATTGATCTGACGGAAGAGCTGCTCGAACTCGGAGGCAGTGCAGCCCTGCGGCTTGTGCACCCCCCAGCGCTCCAGCCAGCGGTGCATGCGTTTGTAACACGCCAACACGCTGTTGTGGATCTCCTCCGGCGTCAGCTCGTGCCGCGGGAATTCCGGCGGGCGGTCGCGGAAGGCCACGATCAGCGTAATCGCCAGCGCGAGCAGCAGGCCCAGCACGCTCAAGGAGATAATGCGCACGCTGAGCGAATTGCGGAACGCGGCGCCCCATGAGGTGATCCATCCTTTGACGGTCTCAAAGATGTTGGTGACGACATCCCAGGTCGTCCCCCAGATCGTCGGCGCCAGGCGACTGCCGGCGGTGGGATCCACGGTATACCAGCCATAGCCTTTCAGATACACCTCCACCCAGCTATGGGCATGGCTGGCATTCACCTGGTAGCGGACGGTATTCGGATCGGTATTCGATTCGTCCACATCGCCGGTCGCGAAGCCGACGACGAAACGCGCCGGCATGCCCACGCTCCGGCACAGCATGACCATGGCGCCGCTGAAATAGTTGCAATACCCCTGTTTCTGCCGATACAGGAAATCGACGATCGGATCGACGCCATGGGGCGGTGGCGACGGCTTGAGCGTATAGCGATAATTGCTGTTGAATTCCAGCTCGATCTGGTGAATGATGTCGAAACCCTTGGCGGTACTCAGGTTCACATTGCGCTTCCCCAGGATTTCGATGGCCTTTTGCTTGATTTGCCTGCTGATCAGGCTGTCCTTGCCGCCGGGCATCTGCAGATATTGCTCGAAGTGTTCCGCGAAGCTTCCCTTGCTGTCCTCGTAAGGGAGCCGGCCTTTCAACGTCCAGGTCGTGGGCAGGGATTTGTTGATGGAGACTACCTCAATAGTGCCGGGACTGATGGCGGTCAGGTTGCGAAGTTGAATACTGCCGTCACTGGCAACGGCAGGCCGGCGTAGTGCAATTTCATTTCCCGTCACCTGCATCACCTGGTACGCGCCGAAGACCGGCACCACGCCGTTGCTGTCCACCCGTGTGGCCATCGAGGCAAATTCGAACGTCTGGAAGATCGTCTCTAACCCTGTGACGGACTGTTTTTCCTTGAGGGCCTGGTTGATGCCGGGATCGCCGGTCAGCCCCGGCAGGAGATTGACCTGTTTCCGACCGCCGCCGACCGCCATGACCTTCCAGCCGGCGCTGGTCCGCGGCTTGAAATCGGTCGCTTCCCAGCTTCCGTTCAGGTATTCGGCATACGTGGCGCCCCGCCAGAGCAGGTTTTGCGGCGCGTCCTTATTCACCGTCACGGTCATCATCATTTGTTTGCCGCTCGGCCAGCGGCTGCCGTCCATGTAGATAGTCGGCTCGAGGAAGATGGCGACCGGCCCGCCGCGCCCGATCAGGTTCCCGGGGAAGGGATTCCGGTGCCTCATGCGGTTGGTGACATTCGTCATGTTGAAGGGTTGCAGCAGCACCCCGACGGCGAGCACCACCGGCGCGAGCACCAACGCGAAGATCAGCGTCCAGCGAAGGAGCCGGCGTTGAATGCGCGGCGGCGTGTGAATGGAAAACCACTGCTGATGCTGCTCGTGGCTGAACAGGTAGGCCGAAGAGACGAAGAGCACCAGCAGGCACAGCAAGGTGAGGGGGGCGCGATCCAGGAGATCGTGGTGGGTGATGACGGCGAGCAAAAAGATGCTGATGCCGGGCAGCGGTGTTTGCAGCAGATCGGCCGAGGAGACCAGCAGCATCGCGCGGCCCGCCGCCAGCACGGTGAAGATATGCAGCATGCCGTCGAGCTGGTCCAGGCTGCTTTCGCTGGACAGGATCGAGCCCAGCGGATTCGACCAGTCGAGCTGCAGGCCCGGAAGCGACCGGACCAGTATCCAGGTGAGGATCAGCAACGGCAGGGTGGTTACCAGGTTCAGAACGATGCGATTGTAGCCGCGCTGACGGAAGTATACGCTGCACGGCACGCCCAGCAGGATCAGGAACACGGAGACCAGGAACACATGCGGCTTCAGGATGGGATAGGCGGCGATGGTCGGAACGAGCATATTCAATCCCGTCATCAGATACGGGATGAACGCGTCGCGGCTCGTAATGGGCGGCTCTTTCAGGATCGGTACCGCCATGCCTTCATTATACCCGTTTTTTGCCCGATGAAGAGAGGGAATGCGTCGGGGACTGCTATCCCGCCGGGAAGAGGTGCAAGAATCACATGTCCGCAATGCCTGACAACGTGCGGCGCAAGGCGCGGGCATCCGGGGAACACTGCTCATGACACACCTCCCCTGGCGGCGTGCATGTCCGGCGGGGAGTAGGCCGAGATCGGAAAACGCGGGTATAATAGGCAAAGCAACCGAGTTGTCCGCCGGCTACGCTGGTGGATAATGAGAAGAGGAGCAGGTGATGACCGTATTGAACGTCGTCGCCATCATCAGCATCATCATCATCGGCGTCGTATCGCTGGTGGTGTTGATCGTCGCCGCCGCCCTGCTGATGGTGGTGAAGAATTTACTGATGGAGATCCGTGAGCGCCTGGACCCGCTGGCGGTGAAAGCGAATTCGCTGCTGATCACCGCCAACGAGATGGCGGAAAAGGTGCAGGATCGCACGGAGGATATCGCCGACCAGGCGGCGCATACCACATCGGTGGTGGGGCACGGCGTGGAGCGCGCTTCGCGGTTGATACAGCGGATCGTCGCCGCCCCCATCATCCGGGGTTCGGCGACCATGGCCGGGATGCGGCGCGGCATCCTCATCTGGCGGGCGCTGCGCCGGGCGCGGAAACAACAGCGCAGCCGGTATCCGGCGTGAAGGCCTCCCGCATCTCCCCCTCGCCCCCGGCCACACTCTCATCGGGGAGAGAGGCCGGGGGGACACGGATGCAACCCCTGGCCTGTTTTCGTGTATAATATAGGTACGGCCATTACGAAATTAACACGTGGATTTATTGTTCGAAACGGAAACCGGGAGGCATGATGAACCGATACCTGTTGATCGCGCTATTGGCGTTCGTCCTGCTGCCGTCGGTGCTGCCGGCGCAGCCTGATCCGAATGGCGGCCCGGGGAATCAGCCCATGCCGCCGAATCGTCCACCCGGCCAGCCGGTGCCCCTGGGGCCGATGGGACCGATGTTCAATCCGCGCAACGCGGCGGTGGAGATCACCCCGAACGGTCTGTTCCTGCTGGCGGAAGGCATGCTGGTGCGCTACAGCCCGGACCTGGAGCAGTGCGTCACGCTGCAGCTTCTCCCCCCGCTGGCGGCGATGCCGGCGGAGGGCAAAGGCGAAGAGGCATTGAAGGCCCAACAAAAGTGGTTTCGCGAGCGCGTCCTGCGCGGCTCGCCGGCCGCCATGCTGCCGGACGGCGACATGCTCTATATCGTCTATGCCAATATCCTGTACCGCGTGAATCAGAATACGTTGAAGATGGAGAAGACGCCGCTGGACGCGCCGCAGCCGGGGCCGGGCGGCGATGACCGGATGCCGTGGAACATGGGGATGGCGCCGCTGTTGAAGCTGCAGGCCAACACGCTCTATGTGATCCGCCAGGTCGATCTCCTCGCGGTGGATTTGAAGGCCGGGACGATCAAGCGCGCCGACTTGCCGAAGGAATTGGCGCCGGCCATGCCGATGCCGATGAGACAGCCGCCGGGCGGCGGCGCGGCGGAGGCCGCCCGCGCGACTATCGTCGGCACGCTCGGCAGTCGCAAGGATGGCAACCGCACGGCATATACCCTGAAGGATGATGCCGGCGCCGTCTACGTCCTCACCGGCGACCAGCTCGATCAGCTTGCGGGCGCGGGCAACCTGGACGGCCGGCTGGCGCGCGTCAGCGGCACGGTGGAAACGCGGCGCGAGATGCCGGCCGGCGTCAAAGGCATTCTGCGCGTGCAGACCTTCCAGCTCCTCGAGGAGTGAGCCGCTGGGCTGAGCGCGATTGATGCTTTTGAATAAATGAAATTCTCTTCGATCCCCGATCATAGCGCCTTGTCCGGTGGTTGAGTAGGCAAGTGAGCCTTCTCACCTCCACACTCCCACACTCCCATCCTCGCTACTCCAACGCCGGCATATCCACTTCGTCCCCGGCGTCCTCCGGCGGCAGGTCCGGCAGCTCGTCTTTGAACATCTCGTCGAGCCAGAACTGCTGGCGATACATGCGGGCATACTGGCCGTCCGCGCGGATCAGCTCCGCATGGGTGCCGCGCTCGACGATGACGCCGTTTTCCAGCACCAGGATGGCGCCGGCGTTGCGGATGGTGCTCAGGCGATGGGCGATGATGAAGGTGGTGCGCCCCTCCATCAGCCGTTCCAGGGCCTGGTGGATGAGGAACTCGGACTCGGAATCCACCGAAGAGGTCGCCTCATCCAGGATGAGGATGCGCGGATCGGCCAGCACGGCGCGGGCGATGGCCAGCCGCTGCTTCTGCCCGCCGGAGAGCTTCACCCCGCGCTCGCCGATCTCCGTGTCGTAGCCGTTCTGCAGGCGGATGACGAACTCGTGCGCGTTGGCGATTTTCGCCGCCTCCTCCAGCTCCGCGTCGGTGGCGTCCAGCTTCCCGTAACGCAGGTTCTCGCGCACCGAGCCGTTGAAGAGGAAGGTCTCCTGCAGCACCAGCGCGATGTATCGGCGCAGCTCGGTCTGGCACACCTGCCGCACGTCCACCCCGTCGATGAGGATGCTGCCTTCCGTGGTATCGTAAAAGCGCGGGATCAGATTGATGAAGCTGCTCTTCCCCGCCCCGCTGCGCCCCACCAGCGCGATGCGCTCGCCCGGGCGCGCGGTGACGTTCACCTCGCGCAGCACCACCTCGCCGGTGGAGGCGTAGCTGAAGGTGACGTTGCGGAATTCCACCTCACCGCGCACGTCCCGCGGCGCGATCGGCTCCGCCGGGTCCGCCACGTCCGGCTCGGTGTCCAGCACCTCAAAAATGCGGTCCGCCCCCGCCAGCGAGCGCTGGATGCTGTCGAAAAAGCCGAAGAGCTGGCCGATGGGGGCGTAGAAGTTCTGCACGAAGAGCCAGCAGGCAAACAGCTCACCGGGTTCCAATACACCGGACTTCACCTGGTAGGCGCCCACGCCGAAAACGATGAGCGAGCCGATCAGACCAAGCATCCCCATCGCCGGCCCGAAGCTGGACCACAGGCGGATGCCGCGGATATTCATGTCCAGCACCTGCTTGCTGGTCTCGGAGATGTGCGCGTGCTCGGTCGCTTCGCGGCTGAACGCCTTGATCACGCGGATGCCGGACAGGTTTTCCTGCAGCTTGGCGTTCATCGCCCCGATGCGGTCGCGGATGCCCTTGTAAATGGCCCGCACCTTGCCGCTGAAGAAGAAGATGCTGGCGGCGATGATCGGGATGGGGATCAGCACCAGCAGCGCCAGCAGGCGGTTGTAGCCGAACATGTAGATGAACGCCAGCACCATGCCGAACAGGCCCATCACCAGCACGTCCAGCCCGTGCACCATGATGCTCTCGATCTGCTCCACGTCGCCGGTCATGCGCGACATCAGGTCGCCCGTCTGCCGGTTGTCGTAAAAGGTCAGCGACAGCTTCTGGAAATGCCCGTACAGCCGCCGGCGCAATCCATGCAGCATCTTCTGTCCCGCCACGTGCAGCCAGTAGGTGCGCAGGAAGCCGGTGA
>Ga0315284_10007944_pt1 | contig 15138 bp, 11 predicted proteins | sample YL17G09_16_MG_FD_203696 | JGI IMG/M metagenome (GOLD analysis project Ga0315284, IMG submission 203696) | Sediment microbial communities from Yellowstone Lake, YNP, Wyoming, USA - YL17G09_16 | ecosystem: Environmental > Aquatic > Freshwater > Lake > Sediment | place: USA: Wyoming | collected... | reverse complement strand
AATATTACGATCCGAAATTAGAGATTGACCTTCGCGAGCTAGGTGAGACACACCGACTAGTATCCCTTGCCAAATTGGTGCGGGAAGGGATACTATCTTGGTATACCGGCATTGAAATCGGCAAAATGGCCTACGGGACAGGCGTGATTCCATTTATCCGTACTTCGGACATCTCTAACTGGGAACTAAAAGGCGATCCCAAGCAGAACGTAAGCGAAGAAATTTACGAAGAGAATAAGCAAGATATCCGTGCCGGGGACATTTTCGTTGTCCGTGACGGAACGTACCTTGTCGGAGTCTCCTGCATCCTTACAGAAAGGGACACTAATATTCTATACTGCGGAGGACTGTATAAACTACGGGTGGAGAAGCAAACCCAACTGGATCCTTATTTGTTGTTGGTACTTTTAAATGCCCCCATTGTCCGTCGCCAGATGCGCGCCAAGCAGTTTACTCGCGATATCATCGATACACTCGGCAAGCGGCTATTCGAGGTGCTATTGCCATTCCCAAAGGATGATCAGTTAGTAGCGAGTATTGTAAAGGAAACCCGTAATGTGATCGATAAGAGGGTAGAATTGCGTGACCGCATAAAGGAGATAGCTATTGAAATTGAAGGACAAGACGCGTCTATCATGACAGAAGCGGAGAGAGGTTGAATTAATTGAATTAATAGGGACAGTCACCAATTATTAGATAAGCTTAAGCTTATCTAAGTAAGCGCTGCAACTATCGTTATGCTTTATTCTATGAATATTTCATCCGAGCGTGAAGATAGCCTGAATATCCTTCACAAAATACATCGGCGCCGGAGAATCGTCCAGCAGGTTATATGGCGTGCACGAATAGGTGAGATTTGAGTAACGCCTCGAATGATACGTGAGCGGCTTGTTCGGGATCGCATGATGGGCTTGGATGTAATCCCGCAGCCATTCCAGCGCGTGTTTCGCCTCTTCACCGTATGTATCGTCATCCTGCGCCTCGGTCGGCAACAGCGCGCGGCGTATTCCGGTGATCTTCTCCCAGTTCGTCAACGCGAAGGCAATCAACTCATTGTCCGCCGGCGGAAGATCTATCTCCCATTCCTCTATCAGTTCGTCCAGCTGCTTCTCGAGTTGATCTTTAGTATCGAGTGTCAGACTGTGATTGAAAAACCTGATCAGTGCTGTTGAGCATTGCATGATGAACAGATCGTGGAAGATCCTGAACAGCAACCTGGCGTTAATGATCTTCGCGGCCTTGCTGTAGGTGACTTTCAGCGCGTTTGTGGATGCCTGATCGTTCGGATGCTCCCGCCGATAACAATCCACGACGTATTCCCAGTTCACTTTCTGCCGCCCGAGCTGCAATCCGGGCTTGCGATACCGACGCTTCGGCTTGAGAAAACCCCGATACCAGAGATGCTGCGTCATCCAATACATCCGCTCGATATTGCGCTCGGATAATTGCTTTTCCGGCTTTGGTGGCTGTTGCTCCCCCTTAGTATCAGATATTTTATCCTGTTTTTCGCCTCCGATGGGTGTGGCGCCAGGAAAGAGTAAGCGAAAAGCCGCTTTATACGATTCTTCGCTTATTGTCAAATGGCGTTCCTGCAATATGTGAAATGCCTTCACAATAGCAGTCGCACCCAATTCCTTCATCGCTGCCTCCTGTTAGATTTTACATTAAGCTCGCTTAAGCCATCACTGCTTTACAATACGCTCGATTAATTCATTTGTTTGCCCAACGATTGTTCTATGGTAACATATTTATTGTCAGAAATCAACCGGTTGTTTCGCCGGAAATCTGAGGAGGCAACTATGAAACCCATTCCGTTGTACCGGTCGTTACTCGATCAAGAGAATGATCGGCATTACCCGACGCTCGCTGTGCCCACGCTGGCGATACCCGCCGGTATGGCGCCGCCACTCCCCGCCGACCCGCGGGCGCTGCCGCATTTCCCACCGTGGCGAATCGTCCACCAATCGGACTTTGAGCTGTTGAAAACGGCTCCCACACCGCCGTTGGCGCCGGAGAACCTGGCGCGCCTATCGCCGGAATGCCTGCCGCCGCCGCCCGTTCGCGCGCTGGCGGCGCCGCCGGACGGGAATGGTCGCCCGCCCGCGAAAGGGAAGGCGCCGACCCCGCAACTGCCGATCCGTGAATGGCCATTGGAAGATGCGGAGGGCAAGCCGGTTGTCTTCCGCGGCACCCGCGCGGAGGCGCGGCGCGAGTTGGCGCGGTACCAGCGGAACAGTCGGGTGCTGCGCGGCAATGGCCGCCCCGCGAGTGAGCCGCCGCGTGTCGTCCCCAGCGATGCTGCGCCTGGTCAGGTGAAGTTGATACCTGGAGCCAAAGCCCCCACCACCCCCCTGCGAAGCACTAAATCTGTCAAATCTGTGTCATCTCTGCGGCGGAAGGACGCGCCGCATGCGGTTTCTAATAGGAGGATAAATCGATGACGACAAGCACCGGACACGGCGAGAAGCAAACCCGCCTGCGCGAGACGGCGATTGCCGCGCTGCTGGAGACCAATACCATCACCGCGGCGGCGAAGCAGACCGGCATCGCGGAAAAGAGCCTGCGCAACTGGCTGAAGGAACCCGACTTCGTCGGCGAGTATCGAGACGCCCGGCGGGCGCTGGTGACCCAGGCCACTGACCGGCTGGCCAAGTCCTGCCGTGAGGCCGTCGATACCCTCACCGACATTATGCAGCACTCGGAGAATGACGCCCCCCGCGTGACGGCGGCGCGGGCGATCCTCGACTATGCCTATAAAGCCGTGGAAATCGAGGACTTGACCGCCCGGCTCGAACGGCTCGAAGGGCTGTTGAACCCGAAATAGGCCTAACCCGGATTATTCATGAAACGCTTGTAGCCGCATCCCTTTACGGGTGCGCGTGCGGTTCATGAATAATCCGGGCTAACATGCTGAAGGCGAGCGTTGGTAAGTTAGAGCGGCTGGAGCGGCGGCGACCTGGGCGAAGAGATTCCCGACCAGATGCCCGCCGGCGCCACCATTATACACGTGATGTGGAAGGCGGCTGAACCCCTTCCGAGCGAGGAGGAGGAACGATGTTAAAGCAGCGGATTGCCACCGTCGAAAAGGCGGCGCGCGGCCGGCGGCGCGGCCGGCTCAATATCGTGGTGATCGACAATCTCAAACCGGCCCCCGACCCGGCAATCCTGGCGGCGGCTGACTTGGTGTACCTTATTCGGGAAGTCGATAACTGGCGGGAACTGTAATCGTAGCGCGGTGTCGTCTGCAAAACGGTAACCTGCGGTAACCTGCGGTACCTGTCCGAAAAATAGGGACAGTGGGGGTGTTGAAAAAATCCTGTTTTCGTCCCGCATTTTCGGGGTTACGGTCGCATCTCCAGCGGGCCGATCTCGTCGATGCGGAGGCGCGGCAGGTCGATCCAGCGCAGGCTTTCGTCGTCCGGGCCATCCTCCGCCGTGAACAGGTGCTGCCAGCGCCGTTTGAATTCCATCCCGTGGATGATGGTCAGGCGCTTAAACTTGAGCTCTTCGGAGCCGTCGGTGGTGACGTTTTCAAAGTGATACATCTCCACTGACGGCTCGTAGATTAGCCGGTAGCCGTGCGCCTTCATGCGGTAAAACAGGTCCAGGTCTTCGAACTGGGCCGGATCGAAGGCCTGGTCGAAGCCGCCGATCTCATCGAGCACCGCGCGCTTGACCAGCACGCAGGCGCTGGTGGTGTTCTGCACCTCGCGCCGGATGTTGAACCGCGGAGCGGTCCGCTCGGCGCCGCGTCCCAGGTAGCCGACCCGGCCATTCGGGGAGATGGCGACGCCCACGTGCTCGATGACATAGGGCGAAACAGGGAAGAGCAGCTTGGGCGTGACCAGCGCGGTTCGTTCGTCGGCATACAGCGTCTCGCGCAGCCGGACGAGCCAGCCGCGGTCGCGCACCACGATGTCGTTGTCGATGAAGGCGATCTCCGATCCCCGGCACAACTTCAGCGCCTGGTTCCGCGCGCCGGCGGCGCCGGCGTTGTGGTCATTGAGCAGCACCGTGATCGGAATCCCGCGCTCGGTGGTCTGCCGGCGGAACTCCAGCAGATACTCCGCCGTCCCGTCCGTCGAGCCGTTGTCCACCGTGACGATCTCGAACTCGACCCCTTCGCCGGCGAACAGGCTCTCCAGGCAGCGGCGCGAATAAGCCACCTTATTCAGATGGAGGATGACGATGGAGATCATGTGCTATACCATATTCCTCAGCCATGTTGGCCGCTCCATATACATCATGTTACAGCAAGCGCCACGAACGACCTGAGAGTGGACACGGATCCCGCAGGGGACAGTCCCTGCAGCGGCGTTGTTCCTTACACACAAGCATCAACGGCGGGGACAGTCCCCCGAGCGGCTTGCACGTTTTAGAGCAAGAGCGAGAGTATGAATATAAAATGCAGGCACTTGCTGTAAGATGACGAGCATGTCCCTCGACATGGGTAAGGGGGAGCGAAACCTGTCAAAACGCGTGCTGGAAGCTCGCTTCCAGGCGGATCTGGTTTTCCGGCGTGGAGAATTCCTCCGGCTGATACCGGTATTTGAGTGAGAAGGTGTCTTCCGGATTCACCGTCCGCTCGTAGCCGGCCATGTAGGCCGTGCCCCACTCTTCCTTCCCCCCGGTGGTGCGCGTCAGCAGGTCCACCTGCAGGTGCAGCTTCTCGTTTTTCGACAGCGTGCCGACCACGCCGATGGAGCGGGTCAGCAGGTCGGGCTGCACATCAAGCCGGTTTTCCCGCACGTAGCGCGTGTAGGCCAGCAGGTTGGGCCGCACCGCGTAGCCCAGGTGGCATATTCCGCGCTCGACGAGCTCGACTTCGTTCGGCTTATCCGTCTTGCGCGGGTTACGGTCATAATCCGCCTGCAGGAACAGGCGGCGCCCGAGCATCCGCGCGAATCGCGCGGTGTAAACGTCCGCGCAGTTGGCGATGGCTATTTCATGCCGCCGCTCGACGGACAGGCCCGCGGCCGGCGCCGTCACCCAGGCGGGCGGCTGCGCCAGGCCCCAGGCGGCGCTGTCGCCGAACACCATCTGGCGGGTTGAATTGACCGCCCATGCGGGCAGCGGTGTCGCTTTCGTCAGATTCACCTGCCACCAGTCTTCTTTCAGGTCCGGCGCGCCGCCCGGCTGCGCCGTGTTGCGCCGGCCGGCCAGCAGCTTCACCGGTCCGATCTGCTGCTCCACGCCGTATTCCGAGGTATCGGCGCGGCCCGTATCCGCGCGCTCGCCGAAGAGCTGCTTGAGCACCAGCTTCGTCGAGCCGGTCAGCGCGTAGGTGATCTCGCTGCCCGTCTCGCTGTATTGCATGAAATTGGTCGGGTTCCAGAGTTCCAGGTTCCCCGGCGGCTTTTGCCCCCACGACCGGTAGGCGAGGTAATTCGCTCCCAGCGTCGGTCCGGCGTAATACCCGAGCGACATAGTGGTGTGCGGCAGCGGGCGCAGGGTGAGGAGCTGCACCGTCAGCAGATTGCCGTTCCTGCGGGTATCCTGCTGCGTGAGATCGTACTGGCCAACCTGCACCCGCAGGGCCACCGGCGCCTCCTTCGAGCCGAAGGCGCGCAGATAGCTCACCTCACGGCGAGTTTGCCGCGCATCATTCGGCAGCGAATCCGTGCGTGTGAGCAGGCATACTTGCTCGGCCCGTTCCTGCGTGCCGAGCCGGCCGGTCAGGCTGTATTCCAGCCGGTCGGAGCTGCCCGCGTTGGAGCTGTCGGTATTCAACAGGCGCGACGCGAGCGTCCACCGTGGCGACAGGGCCCACGTCAACTGCTGGTCGCGCGTGGTCACCTGGCCTTTGTCCGGCGCATCCACGTTCTGGTACAGGCCGCAGATTTGCACCGAGGGCGTCAACCGGGCGGTCACGCTGAGGTTCGCCTGATTGTTCTTCACCATCGCGGCATTCGGTTGTGACGTCTCATTCTGCACCAGGTTCCCGCTGATCTGCACGTGCGGCAGCAGGGATGTCGAGAGCGCCAGGTTCAGAATCCGATTCACCTGATCCGTCTGTTCGGTGACCAGCTTCGTATAGCCGCCGGAGAACGAGAAGTTCTGCCATTCGTTCCAGCTCAACGCCAGGCTGTGCTCCCGGACATCCGTCTCCGCGGCGCCAGCGGTGGTGGCGGTTGCCGTCTGGTTCAGCGAGAATTGCGACTTCGCTCCCAGTCCGTAGAGCAGGATGATCTGCTCCTGCTGCAGCCCGGCGGCATCCTTCTTCACGATCGTCGGATCCCACTCGTCGTCCTTGCTGTAGCGCCGGTAGGTGAGGCTTCGCCGTTCGCCGAAGTTGTAAAGCAACCGGTTTTCCTGCTCCGTGCGTGACAAACCGTATTCCTGATTTCCCAGCTGTTGATTCACCAGCGCGTTGGTATTGTGCACCAGCTCCAGCCCGTGGATGCCGGAGTAGACGGCGTTGAAGTTCGACCGCGTCATCCCCAGGCCGAGCAGCGCCGCGCCCTGCGGGTCGCCGGGGGTCATCTGCTGCACCAGCTCGTTGATCCCCTGAAATTCCTTGCCCACCTGGGCGTAGTTGCCGCTCAGCGACAGGCCGTGCCCCTGGTAGCTCATGCGTTGATAGGTGACCTGATCGACCGCATTCCGGCCGCGACTGTTGCCGAAGAGGAGCCCCTGCGGCATGCTGAGGGAGCGGGTATCGGCAGCGTCCAATTGCTGGCCAAACCGATTGTCCGGCACCGGGGTGCTGGAATCGAGAATCCGGCGCGGTCCCAGGGCGCGGCTGTAGAACAGGCCGCCGCGCAGGCTCAAGGTGCTGTTGCCGGTGTTGGCGTCGAATTGCGAGTTGATGCCGCCGAGCTGCCACCCCGTGCCCTGATTGAATTCCAGCGGATTGGCGGATTTCTCCAGGTACATCGGGGAGACGAGCGGGATAAGCGGCGTCAGCAGCGAGGCGCCTGACCCCGCCCCACCGCTCAATGCCCACCCCCCCATCGCGAGGAACAGCAAGCCCGTATAACAGCAGAATTGCACCACGCGGGGTACGTGTTGCAGATAATGCCGTATCTTTTCGGGCTGTCGCATCATCATTGTCGTGTTGTACCCGCCTGATCGCCGACGATAACTATGTATTGCCGAATCATCGGCACAATTGCTAAGGCCTTACCCGTCGGACCCCATCGTGATCGTAAAGAGCACGCCGTCGTTGCGTCCCGCCGGCCTGGTCTTCTTCACCACGATGGGCGTCATCGGCGCCGCCGCGTTGTTCCGCTTCAGATCGCTGGAAAAGGTCCGGTTCACTTCTTCGATCGAAGCCGAAGGCAAGCCGGCGGGCCGGGCCGGCTCCGGGCGCGCAGAAGCGATGGCGATCCTCACCGTATCCGGCAGCGAGGACAATTCCTCTTCGCTGCGCGCCAGTGCGTCTTCGCGATTCAGGTTCAGCAGCGTATCGCGCGCGGTCGCGACGACCTTCGATTCGTCCGTATCCGGCTTCAGATCATGCTCCCGCAAGGGTTCGTCCGCCGATCTGGTCGCCACTTCGACCGGCGCATCCTTCGGCACGCCGCCACGCGGCTGGATCGTCATCTCCGGCCGGTCCCCCGCGATCAGCAGGAGCGCCTTTGACACCGGCGCGGGCGTGGCATAGGGCATGGCCGGAGAAACGACCGTTTTATCTTCATTGCCTTCCGGCGATTGACCCACTCCCGTCCCGGGTTGCGCTTTCCCGCGCGATGTTTCGTTCTTCGGTCCGAACACCGCCATATTATCAGACGGAGTCGGCGATATCGTTATTCCCGGTTTATTGCCCGGATTCTTATGAATGATGGACGCTTGCGGTCCGACATCCTTGCGATGCGTCTCCACGCCGGGTTTCTCACCGTGCAGGACGACCATCACCGCGAAGAGCAGCGCCACCGCCGCCATCGTGCCGCCAACCTGCAGCAGGCGCCCAAGACTCCACGACGGCGCGGGGGCCGTCCACAGCCGCTGCCACCACGGCAGTCGCGCCATGGCGATGCGCTCGGTGATGCGCTCGGGCGGTTCAAGTTGGGGCAGCACGCTCAACAGCTCCGTCAATCCATCGGCAACTTCGAGCGCGGCGGCGCATGACGGGCACCACAGCAGATGTTCTTCCATCAAGAAAGCTTGCTCCGCCGAAAGCATGCCTTCGCGGTAGGGTTCCAGCAGCTCTCGCGCCTCACCACACCCCAGGATACGCCCTTCGGTTATCGCGGTCAGGCGCTGCAGCCGGACGGCAACCTCCGCGGGCGCTTCCGGCGACGGCAGCGTCCCCATCGCTTGCCGGAGCTGCGCGGCCCGGTCGGCTTCGACGCGACACGACGCGCAGGACGCCAGGTGGTCAGACCACCGGGGATCCGCGTCGGGCGCGTCACTTAACCAGATTGCCGAACTCTCAAGACACCGCATGTCGCTTGTACCCTATACAGCCCACTTTCACTATCATTGACACCATGAGAGGGGAGAAGTTTCGGGTTGGTAATACCCACTATAAAATTCCCGGCACATTTACATCCCACATTTCAGTCTAAGTTTACGGATCGTCGTCAATTTATTTCGCGAGCGGCGTCGGAGGGAGCGAGCTGGGCGGCCGCGGCTCCCTTGTTGATGCGGTAATTCGTGAAGAGGAAGGTGAAGTCGGGCATCTCCTTGATCGGCAGATCGAACGAGTTCCGGTGCTGCACGACCATCTCCTGCGGCACCGTGATCCCCTCGACATCGCCATATTTGATAGTAGCGATCTCCCACTGCGCGCTGTCCTTATCCATCATGCGGGTGCTGATTTTGGTGATGAACCAGTTCGCGCCGATTTTGCTGTTGAAGATGCGGGCGGTCATGACGCCGCCGTCACGCCTTTCGGTCTCCACCTGGTGCGCGAGACCCTGTTCATCGACCAGCACGCGGTATTCCTTCAACGGGGATTTCGTATCCGCCGGCGCGCCGATGAGCTGATAATAGGTCATGCCCGGTTGGCCGGAAAGCTGACGGAGGACCTTCACGACGCTAAGCTGCATCCCGGCAAAGGTTTCCACCGAGGTTTTCGGCACCACGTATTCACCCAATGGCGCCACCAGGACGAAGAGTGCTTCACGCACTTTCGCCTGCTGCTCGGTCAGATTGGAGATGACGAATTCCCGCCGGTCCTTGCCGAGAAAACAGAAGGTGATCTGCGCCTTGCCGGCCACCGGATCGTTGGCGAATTGCTCGACCACAATGTCCACTGCAAGATCGGTCACCCCTTTAGCCTGCGGATAATAATAGGCGGCGTCCGAGCGCTCGATGAAGGTTTGCGGGCTCAGCCGCGACTTCCCTTTCGCCCACACGGCGCCGGCCGGCAGGACGAGGATGATAAGCCATGATGTCAGACGATAGATCATTCTGCACCTCCGGGCGGTAATCGACGCTATTATACCCGATATTGTGGTATTCTGCTTACAGGCCGGCAGGAGTACGTTGAACGTTTCAAGCCGCTGCGCTTTCGACCCTCGATCCCGCGTCCGGTGGCGGTGCGCGGCCGGGAACATCATGCCGAAGGTATCTTGCACAAAGCCCTTGACGCCCGCGGCCAATTTGCCTATACTACTCACGTTGTCAGGGGCGGGATTTTAGATGATCGGCCCTGACCGCAACGACTGTTCATCCCGGTTCGTTGTTCGTATCGCGTAGGGGTGTAGCTCAGCTGGTAGAGCGGCGGTCTCCAAAACCGTAGGTCGCGGGTTCGATCCCTGCCACCCCTGCCAATTTTTTGTGTCTGTCGCGGAGCCGTGGTGTAGCCTGGTCTAACACATCAGACTGTCACTCTGAAGATCGCGGGTTCAAATCCCGTCGGCTCCGCCATCCCTCTTTCCTCTTCCTATTACTCGACCGGGGACAGTCCCTACCTCCTCCACCGCCTGCCTGTCAATGCAACCTCCACCGCCTGCCTGTCAATGCAACCTCCAGCGGCTCATGCAAGGCTGGGACAGTCCCCTACGTCCACCGGTTGATTTGCAGCCGTCGATCTGGTATGGTGTCTTCAAACTGATCCGGAGGTTTCGCCATGCGCTATCGACGCCTGGGACGCACAGGGCTGCAGGTTTCCGAATTGAGTTACGGCGCCGCCCGCGGAGCGACGGGGGACCCGGAGGGATTCGCCGCCACCGTGCGCGCCGCCATCGCGGCGGGGATCAATCTGGTAGACACCGCCGCGGGATACGACGGCGGCGACAGCGAGCGGATGTTGGGCGAAGTGCTGCGGGGGCAGGACGGCGTGCTGGTGGAGACCAAGTACTGCCCGTATGCGAGCTACGCGCCGGAAGCGGCCTACGTCGGCTCCCCGCGGGCGCTGACGGCCTCCGTCGAGGAGAGTCTGCGCCGGCTAGGCCGCGACCACCTCGATATTCTACTCGGCCACGGCATCCGCACGCTGGAGAGCTTCGAACGGTTCATGACCGACGGGTGCTACGACGCGATGGTCCGGCTGCGCGAGAAAGGCAAGGTGCGCTTCATCGGCATCAGCGAGCTGTCCGAGGCCGACGGCGAGCACGCGGTGCTGCGGCGCGCGGTGCCGACCGGCGCCTTCGACGTGGTGATGCTCACCCTCAACATCCTGCTGCAGACCGCGGCGGAGACGGTGCTGCCGCTCTGCCGGCAATACGACGTGGGCACGGTGGTGATGATGCCGTTGAACCAGGCGTCGAAGGAATCCGGCCTGGTGTCAGTCGATGCCGCGCGGGAATGCGTCCGCCGCCATATCGCCCACGGCAACCTGCCCGCCGCGCCGCCCTACACCGATCCGGCGCTCTTCGATTTCCTCCAGCCCTACTCCATCCCCGAAGCGTCCCTGCGCTATGTCCTCGCCCACGATGTCGGCGCCTGCTGCGCCGGTACCCGCAGCCCCGAACGCCTGGCGGAGAACCTGCGCGCGATCGACCCCCCTTACCTCGATGCCGAACGCCTGCAGCGCATCCACGCGCTCTTCGGCGGCATCCGGTGGCAGGTGCGGTAGAACAGCCTCCATTATTTTAGATTTTGGATTTTGGATTTTGGATTGCCTATTCCCTGGAAACCATTTCTATCTGTAGGGCGCGCCCGCCGTAGCGCGCTGTTTTCACATTCCGATCCACCTCCGGGAAACGGCATACGGTGATCACGATTTCTGTTCCACCGCACGGTTTCAAAACTGATCACGGGCGCGCCAGGGCCGGCGCGCGCTACAAACAATTTCCACAGACAAATCGATAAAAATGACACTTTTGCGTGTCGGGCAAAGGAGAAACGGTTCGGGGACGAAATACCAGTTAGTCGGGTCAACATAATTGACCGCATACGTGAAAGGATCGAGTTGTGAGCCATTTCGCAGACAGACTGGTATTGGAACGGATCGGGCCGGCGGAGGCGACGGTGGGGATGATCTCCCTGCCGCTGCCGCGCAACGAGGCATCGAGCCTGCGCATCGACCATCCGGCTTCGGCCATGCACGGCGTGGCCTGGTGGGAGCGCGACAGACTTCCGCGGCGCGCGCTGGCGTTCGTCATCGACGACGGGGGTGTGCCGGAGACATTGAGAGTGACCACCGGGCAGGCCGCGGGGAACGGGCCGGCGCCCTCCCGCTGGCAGGTGAGCACGCGGATCACGCTGGAGCGGCTCGAGTTCAAGCGTCCCCCGTTCAACGACATCCCCTCGCTCCGCGGCATAGCGCCGGCCGATTGCACCACCGTCGAGTATGCGCTGGAGCTGGCCTTCGGCGGGCGGACTTTCGTGCTGCAGATGGGCGCGACGGAGAAGGACGGGAACAGCGGCCCGCACTACTGGCAGAACGTGCAGATCGACCGCCTGTGGGCCAACGACATCGTGGAAGCGATGCGCGTGGGCGGGATCATCTACAACGGCGACACCTACCTGTGGGCCGACCTCTACCTGCTGCTCTTCGCCAACGGCGTGGCGCACGCCGCGGTGCACTTCCTCACCACCAGGCTGCACATCGAAGGGTATGACTTCCAGGGTCTGCCGGTGATCCGCATGGCCGGCAGCGACCTGAAACCTGTGCAAGCCGTTTTACCCGCCGATGGCTCGCGCTTCGATCTTGGCGGCGTGAAGCTCAACCTGGCCGATGCCGCCTCCCTGTGCAGTACCGAGCATCCGGCGACGCTGGAGCCGGCCGGCGCGGAGCTGTTTTACCGGCCCTTCGACCGCATCTTCAACCCGCAGCATGCCGACTCCGGCCCGCTGGAGTGGACGGCCGGCAGCGCGCGCACCGTGCGCTTCCAGTTCAGCCTCTCGGACGCCGCGCCGGTCATCGCCCGCTATCGCGCCCCCGCCTGGTGGTACACCCTCGCCGGCGAGCCGTGGCCTGGCGGCTTCCTGCCCGTCCACGGGCGATATGACGCCATCAGCGACATGATAACCGAGCAGATCCGCACGAAGTGGATGACGCGCGGGCGGTTCGACGCCGGCTCCGGCGAGATGGCCAACGACGGCTTTGCCGGCTCGGGGATGATGCGGAATTATTACCTCACCGGACGTCCCGAGGTGTTCGCCGATGCCCTGGACTACTGCTACTTCTGGGCGGACTGGGCGGTGGACCACCGCGACTATTCGGTCCACCAGTGGCTCGGCGGCTGGGGATGGAAAACCTGCGCCTACTCCAAATTCCGCGACGTGCTGATGGGCTACCTGGAGACCGGCGATCCCTATTTACAGGACACCGTCGAGATGGCCGCCGAGCAATATTGGGCGTGGTTCCGCTCCAACTGGCCGCGCTGCACCATCGGGCGCGACTCGTTCGAGGTGAGCGGCTGGGCGTGGCTGTGGCGCTTCTTTCGCACCGAGCACGCCCGTGACCGCACCCGCGAGCTGGTCCGCATGATCCGCACGGTGCTGGAGACGCGCGGGGTGATAGGCGGGCAGATGGGCGCCGGCCCGCACCCGGGTTACCTCTCCTCGCTCTACATGACCGGCGTATGCATGGTCAGCCTGCTCGAAGCCGCCGAAGCCGAGCAGGAAGAAGGCAACACGGAGAAGATCGCGGAGCTGCTGCAGCTCCTCAACCGCGCCCACGTCCAGTTCAACCGCGCGGATGTCGAGCTCTTCCCCAGCAGCTACACCCCCGGCAAGCAGGATTGGCACGCGTATAAGGGTGAGTGCTGGGCCATCCTGGCGATGCGCATCTACCCGGAGATGATCCGCCTGGGCGGCGAGGATGAGGCGACGCTGCTCGGCCTCTCCCGCAGCGTCTCTCCCGACCTGCCGCCGCTCGAACGATATCTCAGCAACCGCCCGGGCGACAACCTGCTGCAGTCCGTCTACCACGACGCCCTGGTGCTGGGCGCCCGCGCGACGGAGAGGGGCGTGGCGCTCAGTCCCATCGGATCGCCGGAACACTGGCCCCCGCGGTGGACCGTCTCTTCCCCCTTCGGCGAGCTGACGATCACCGTGACCCGCGCCGGCGAGAATGCAATCCTGCAGCTCGAAGCCGCCGCGGACTTCCCGGTGGCGGTCAAGTATGCGGGGAAGACGATTCGGGCGCGCAGCAATAAAACGGTCGCATTGAAGGAGAAGGAGCCGGTAAGGAGCTAGGCTTTCCCATGGACTGTCGCCATGTGAAAAAGGCCCTCATGGGCTGTAATGCTTCTTTCACAGGCGATACTTTCTACGACAACATGTTCAGGACTTTCGCTCGATACGGTTCACCTTATGCCAAGCGCATGGTTATTTCATGCTCGTGCTCATGCTCATGCTCGAAAAAGCCACTTCACACCCAGGTAAGCCTCACAGCCAATTACTCCGTGAGGCTTACCTGGGTGTGAGAAGGCTTTTTCGAGCATGAGCATGAGCACGAGCATGAGCATGAAGCGCAAATAGCAACAAGACGTTATTGCGTTCGCAGGACGGGATTCTTGTCTGCAAGCCTGCTAGAGCGAAAGTCCTGATGTTGTTCTCGACAGGCCCATTAGGGCCTACCGTCAGGTGAATAGGCCTTAGTCATGAATTGGCATGCTGTTTATGCCGCCGATACTCCGTCGGCGAGCAACCGAAGTGCTGCAGGAAGAGGTGAATCAGATGACTGCTGTCGCTGAAGCCCCAGGCAGTGGCGACGGCGCCCACCGTACGGTCCGTGCGCGCCAGTTCATCGGCGGCGCCGCAGAGGCGATGGCGCAAAGCGAAGGTGGCGAAGGAGAGTCCCATCAGCCGCTGAAATTCGCGGATGAACTGGAAGCAACTCATCGCACAGCATTCCGCGGCCTGGTCATTGGTGATGAAGCTGCGCGAACGAAAGACCAGGTCCAGGGCGGGTGAGATGCGCGTATACTGCTCCAGCGACGGAGCGAACGATGACGTCGGAGCATCGGCGAGCAGCAGCACGAGCAATTCGACGAGCAGCAGGCGAATGTGTATAGAGCCAAGCCAGTCCGTTCGTCCCGAAAAGGCGCTCATGCGGTGACCGATGGCGATGATCGCGTCACGCTGATCATCCCTGGCCACCGGCCGCTGAGCGAGTGGGTTGGTAAACGGCGCCATCCATGCGACGTTGGGCGCTTCGGGGAAAAACAGGCCGGCCACCACCGATGGCCGCATGAGCAACACGATGATCTCGCAGGTACCATGGATAGCGCAGCCGTGCAGTTCCCACACGCCGCAAAACCAGGCATCGCCGGCCATGCAGGTATAGCGTGTCTGCGAAGAGTACCGCTCGATCTCCCCTTCCAGCACAATGCCCAGTTCCAGTTCGTAATGCATATCGAAGAGCGGCGTTGACGACCGCGTTCTGCAAACATGGTACAGCCGGAAAGGCAACTGTTCAGACAGCAAAAAGTTTGGCCGGTCAATGAAAGTTGTCGTTAAGATCGGTGTTGATAGCATGACCCTATCCTGCGCAAAGATATCCAACGATTCAGCATAATTATACAACGAAAAACCATTGCGCTCCAGCAAATTCAACTCTAGTATAATGACCGGATTAGCGCAAATCTATACACGAGGAGCACTTTGATGATACACAACGACAGACACCACGCCTGGGTGCGCTATCTTCTGTCAGGATGCCTCATCCTGTTCTGTTTCGGACTTCTCTGTCCCGGGGCCGCCTGGTCGGCTGCCGTGGACGAGCCGATCGGGGCGCGCCATTCGCTCGGGTTGACGCTCTGGCATCTCGGGCATAACGCCGGGTATATCGATGGA